>OGXF01001762.1_pt1 | contig 14172 bp, 16 predicted proteins | sample 1576191 | NCBI WGS metagenome assembly OGXF01 (sample SAMEA3541545, study PRJEB24748) | human gut metagenome | biome: human gut; feature: human-associated habitat; material: faeces | place: China | collected 2012
ACCCACATCTTACAGTAATGGAGTTTATAACTCTAATGTGGTTACAAAAAACTCACATATAAAAAGGCACTACCCAAAAGGCAGCACCTTACGGAGCTATATAATATATAACTCACAAATCCAACTAAATTATATTATGTAGCTCCTAAAATTTCAAGTGAAAGGGGTTAATATTATGAAAATAGTAAAAATAGGAGTATCACAATACAAGATAGTAGGAATACCGCAATTAAGTTTTGATAGTTACTGGAGCGCTAGAGCTTACTTATTATCTTTATAAGAAGGTGGAGCGATGCAAGAAGAAAAAACAAGAATAAATATATACCAATTACTTTGGGACTGCTTAAAATGGCTATTAGAAAGAGTTATACATCTTGCTATAGTATTTGTAAGAATGACAGTCTACTGGATAGTTAAGCTTCTTTATAAAATCTTTAGACTAAGAGATATAGACATAGAAAGGGAAAGAGCTAGATTTAGTAAACAAGAAGCTTTAACCAGTGTAAAACATGAGTTTACCTTTGACAGAAGTGAAAATTTTATAACAGAGTGGATATATCTAAAGGAATTTGTATTTAGTTTAGATCTAGAAGAAGATGAAAAGGAAGAATTATTCGACTACATACTAAGAATAATAGCCGAAAGTGAAAGAGAAGCATTTAACACTACATACAATTACATGATAACTAAGAACATGAGGGAACCTTCCTTTGAAGATATGATTATCCAGAATATATTTAAAACTGATGCAAACATAGAACCAAGGGCGAAGGTGGATAATCCATACTATACAGATAAAGTTAGTCAGTTAAGAAATGAAAGAAATAGACGTAAAAACGACGCAGTAGATGAAGCTAAAGCAAGGGGGATATTTTAGCAAAATAATATATACTAAATGCCACTCTTTCGACTTTTTTCCCCTTCTCTACTTTCTGGAGAGGGGTATATATCCACTCTTTTACCAGGGAGAGAGGGGTTGAGAGTGACAAGAGAGTAGTTATTTTAAATAAATAATAAAATACAAATAAAGGAGTTAATTATAATGAAAGCTAAGAAGAAAATAGGAATTGGAGTAGTAATAATACTAATTGCAGCAATAATACTGCATAAACCAATAGCATTAGGTACAATGTACTTAGTAGACAAAATAGGAAATATGACAGGAGCAAACGTTAGCTACATAATAGATTTACTAAACAATTTATATTACTTATAAAAATATTAAGGGGGATAATTAGGAATGAATGAAGTATTAACAAAAGCAGAACAACAGGTATTAGATGCACTATTACCAGAAAACAAAGACCTACTAGAGGACATGATAGCAAGACATGGAGCAAAAGAAACAGCGAGAAGAATAGTTTTGGTTAAAATGCTGAACGAAGAACAATTAGATCTATTTATAGAACTAGCTAAAGAAATGGCAAAAGAAAACTAAATAAAAAATAACAAATAAAAAACCCTCTGGAATTATCCAGGGGGCCTTTTCATATTCTCTATATTCACTGATTAAAAAAGAAGTAAAAGAATAACAAAACAATTATTGATTCAATTTGCAAAAGAGGTTACCAGCCGCTTTCACAAATTATTGAACATACTTTAATTATATCATTATATAGTATTTAATACTATATAATATGGTAATTAATAACCAAAATATGGTATAATATAATTAGAAATCAAAAGAAGGAGTGAAAGAATAAATATGGATTTTAAACAAGAAATAGAAAAATTAGAACAACAAAAAAACAATGAACTATCTGCAACTTTTCCAGAAATACAAGCTGCAAAAACAAAAATATATAACCAAGTTGCAAATCTAAAAGCACAAATGGACGGAAATAATAATAAACGTTCTTTAGATGCGATTAGAGATCAAATAGAAAAAAATAGACTAAAAGCAATTAACATATTTGAAAAAATTTTAGAAAAACAAAACAGTATAAGAGATTCATATGACAATAAAATACAAAAAATAGTAACTGCTTATAGCTTCAAACCTGCTGATGTATTGCAAATTAAAGATACTTCACGATACCAAGTTATTCAGGATCTAATTAATTTGTCACCTCTGGACGAAATTAGCGAGATGAAAAAAGGATTATTATATGGAGGTCCACAAAACAGTGAAACATTGGCATTATTCAATCTAGCGCTGCAAAAAAGATATTTAAGCGAAAGCGACAGTGGAATAAAATTAACTATAAAAACGATACTAAAAAATAATGAAATATATGCAGGTGATCAAGTGGATAGAGAAAGATTATATTACACATTAATCCAGAGCGCGAGCAAAGAGGAATTTCTTCGTAACTCAGGCCTTGAAAATGGTTTGTACAAATATAATCAAAATCCATACTTTTCTAGTTAATCTAAAAAATAAATAAGAAAAAAACAAGCCATTTCGACATACATATAGAAGTGGCTTTTATTATAGGAGGAAGAGAATGAAAAATAATTTTACAGTTTATAAACATACGTGTCCAAACGGCAAAATTTACATAGGAATAACAAGTAAAAACATAAAAGAAAGATGGAATAACGGAAAAGGATATTCGGCACAAACTTATTTCTTTGATGACATTATAAAGTATGGATGGATTAATATAAAACATGAAATATTATTTGAAAATCTAACAGAAGAAGAAGCTAAATTAATGGAACGAATGTATATAGCTTTGCATGATACTACTAACCCCCTAAAAGGATATAATCAAACTTTAGGAGGAAATGGAGTTTTAGGAAAAGAGCCATGGAATAAAGGTAAACATCTTTCTAATGAACATAAAAAAAAATTAAGCGAATCACATAAAGGAAATGTTTATAATTTTAAAGAAGTTATGTGTGTAACAACAGGAGAAAGGTTTAACTCTGCAAAAGAAGCCGCTAGAAAATACAATCTTGATAATTCACATATAATAAAATGTTGCAAAGGAAAATATAAATATTCAGGTAAATTGGTAACCGGAGAGAAATTAATTTGGAAATATGTTGATTTAAATAATATAGATTAGAGTCACGGACTTAGCTTCTAAAGGCTATCTAGGTGGCTTTTAATGTATTTATATGGCAACTATTAACTAAGCCTAAGCATTGAAAATACAAAGTTTTATAAGGGAGGTAAAAAAATGGCTGAAAAAAGCAAAATAAGATTAAGATTTACAGACAATAAAGAAATTAGAAGAAGTTTAAATAGAGTTGCCAATATGGTAGTAAATAATGAACTGGACCCTCAAAGAGCTTCGGCTATTGCTACCTTATGCAACACAATGTTAAAGGCAGAAAAGCAATTAGAGCTAGAAAAACAAATGGAAGAATTATTAGATATTGTTAATGAAATAATTGATAAAAAGGAGGCTGAATAATGAGCAGTTCATTAAAAAAGATGATAAAAAAATCAAAAAAAGAGCTATCGGAAATGATAGAGGAAAGCGACCTAAATAACAATGACTGTTTTATAACAGCTCTCTTAAATATTGAACCAAAAGAACCTATTAACATTCCAAATGATAAGCTTCAACAGATTTTAAATGAAGAAGGGATTTACACTATAGAGGAATTGTTAAGCCTAACTATCGGCGAAGCATGGAGTGATGAATTAGGAGAAAATAAGAAAGAAAAGCAAAAGCTTAAAAGAATTAAAAAGAAAATTATTGAAATTACAGCAACTTAAAGGAAGAAACTATAAAAATAATATTGAAAACTGGATAAAATGGTATGAAATATTATATTATGTAAGCATAAAAGAAAAAAACGAGGCCGTCAGCTAGCTTCTAAAGGCATAATAGATAGCCTCTAATATATTTATATACCTACAAAAACCTACATGGTTATGCTAACAAATGCTAACCTAAGAAATCCTAAGATAGATGTTGAGTAATGTTGAGGTAAGAGCCTAAGAAACCCTAAGGTAAATGCTGATATAAAACCTATCAAAACTTAACATTAAATGGAGCGCTCAAAAAGAATACGGAACGTTACCAAAAAACAAAAGGAACGTTACCAATGAAAAAGATACAAAGAAAACTACGAAAGCTAGTAAACAAGCCAATTGTAGCAGTCTGGATAAAAAGTTCCAAAACCAACTCGCAAAATAAAAAAACGCAATTGAAAACGCGGTCAGAATCGTAAAATGTTGACAAATGTTGATAAATGTTGGTATAAAAAAGATAAAGGGGTGCTATTCTATGAAAGAATTAGTTGAACAATGCCAAGATCTAAAAAATGAAATTAGAAACCTTAACTTCAAAATAAAAGAATTAGAAGAACGTAAGTTAACAGTCGGAAGTCGAGCTATTTCTGATATGCCCAGAAGCTCGAATAGAACGGATTTAAGTAACATTTTAATAAAAATAGAAGATGCTAAAGAAAAATTAATAGAAAAAGAAAAAGAATTGCTGCAGCTAGAAAAGCAGCTAGAAAAAATAATAGCACCACTTACAAGCATACAGAGAGTTGTAATAAGATATAGAGCTTCTGGAGTAACTTGGAATAATATAGCCAAGCTAACAGGTTATTCTTTAAGACAATCCAGAAGAATTTATGATGAAGCGATAGAAAAGATAAGTGTATAATTGCACCTATCTTATTTTTTTGTCCCATTTTAAACCTTTATATAAAAAGTTCCAAATTAAATTGACATTTAGCATATATATCTATACAATTTATTTATACACTTTATTCCACTTTAAACGGTCGTTTATTTTGGAACACTTATCGGAGGAACGTAAAATGAAATATGGATATTGTAGAGTAAGTACACAAAAGCAAAACATCGAAAGACAGGTGAGAAACATAAAAAATAACTATAACGATGCAGTAATAGTACAAGAAGCTTATACCGGCACAAAAGTAGAAGGTAGAAAAGAATTTAATAAGCTGCTGAAAGCTGCTAAAGAAGGAGATACGATTATATTTGACAGTGTTAGTAGAATGAGCAGAAATGCAGAAGAAGGTTTTGAACTATACGAAGAACTTTATAATAAAGGGGTTGAGTTGGTATTCATTAAAGAGCCACACATTAATACAGAAACTTATAAGAAAGCATTAGATAATAATATTAAGCTTACTGGAACAAATGTAGACTTTATCTTAGAAGGGGTTAATAAGTATCTATTAGCATTAGCAAAAGAACAAATTAAGATAGCCTTTGAACAATCAGAAAAAGAGGTTAAAGACTTACAACAACGTACAAAAGAAGGAATAGAAACTGCTAGACTGAATGGAAAGCAAATAGGCAGACAAGAAGGCATAAAAGTTACAACTAAAAAAAGTATTGAAGCTAAAAAGCAAATACAAGAATACTCCAGAGCCTTTAATGGAAGCCTAAAAGATGCTGATTGCATTAAATTAATCGGAATAGATCGTAAGACTTACTATAAATACAAAAAAGAATTACTAGACAGCTAATACTAATTTTGTTAATTCTAATTGTTTTTTGGAAATTAAACTGACTTTTTGAATTAGAATGATATAATAAGTTATAAGAGAATTATATTCTATAGAGTGGTAGTTCATATGGCCAGAAGCCTTATTTCTTAGGAAAGGAGGTGAAGGCTTATGGACTCAGTGCAACAAGTCATCAGCTCTCTAGCTGACCTGTCAACCATAGGAGCATTCCTACTGTCTGTATGGTGCTACATAAGTTTGCAAAGAAAAAACCACTCTAGTGATGATAAATAGAGTGGTGATTTAATTACTATATGATTATTATCAGAACTATCACTCTAATGCCAATAGAATGTAGTTCTCTTTTTTTCTTTTCTTTTTATATTATTATACACCTATTTTGGTAATCTTAAAACCATTTTGGAATCTATTTTTTAAAAAAAGAATCTATTTTTTTAATGTAATGATTATTTTTTAGGAGGTTTTCCCTTTTAAAACTAGAAAAATATAATAAATATATGTATGCTAAATGTACGTCAAAGATAATATTTTAAAAGGTGGAAATAAAAATGGATATAAATTATATTAATAATCTTTTACAAGAAGGAAAAAGTGTTAAAGACATCAGGACAATTTTAGGTGTTGGTGAAAAGTCATTTCAGAAACAGATTAAGCAGCTTGGATATAAATATAATCAAAAAATAAAACAGTATGAACCATTTACAGGTGCTGGAGCTTCTTCAATTACCAAAGAAAATAGTATTGTTTCAAATAAAAATGACAAAAGTATGATATTTGACATACAAATTGAAGGACTAAATAAAGAAACTTTTAAAAATAATATTATTGATCTAGCTGCTAATTATGAACGAATAAAAAATATGTTAGATGACTACGAGCATACAAATAGCATACACGTCCAAAGTGAGATATTAGAAGTTAATACAGGAATTAAAATAGATAATCCAGAAGGCGAAGTCGAGCGAACGACAGTAAGAATATCAAAAGATATTTTATTGAAATGGAATAAGTTCTGTGATAAAAATAAACAGTTTAGCAAAAAAGACTTATTAGGACAGGCAATGCTTGAATTTATACAAAAGTATGACAAATAGAATACAAAACTCCTGCTTTTTATGGTAGGAGTATTTTTTTAGTTAAATATATTTAAATTAATTTTATTTTGCTTAAATTTATCTAAATTAAACAAAATTTATTTTTAATAACTTAAATTAACTTGAATTTATTTTTTTATGTTTAAATCAACTTGAATCAACTTGAATTAAATTAAATCAACTCAAATCAATTTAAATTTATTTAGATTAACTCAAATCAACTTAAACCTATTTTTTTATGTCAAAAGTTATTTTATTTCATTTTATATTATTTTATTTCATTTTAATTTACTTAAAATTATTTAAATTAATTATTTTTTATTTTAATAAAATATTTTTCACGTTAAAAAAAATAAAAAATAACTATTAGCCATAACATTATATAAATCATGCCACAAAACGCCAAGATTAAAGCCAAAAATAATAGCGATTCTATAAACATAACCGAATTTCACCTCTTTTTTGTTTTTTCTTACATTATCGACACTCTTTAAAATTTTATACTTACATTTTGTAATATAATGACACAAAAAAAATAAGCAATTGGAAGGGGTCTCTGACATCGTAAATATTTTTAAATATATAATGGGACAAAAAATATGTTACAATATAGGTAAATATTAAAAATAAATAAAGATAAGCATAAAAAAAGCAACTGCGCCAACAGCTGCTTTTGGCACGGTTTAACAGGAAATCAGTAAATAAAATTCTTTTAAGTCTTCAACTAATATTTTATTTTACTTGTTTTTTTGGACGCCGTTTAGGTATGTAAGCGCCAAAAAATAAACCGTATACTATATATATATTGTTACTAATAGTATACCATATTTTTGGTATTTTAAGCAAGGAAAAGCAAGGAAAAAAGCTAGTAAATACAATTCGTTTACATACCTTCTTACTTATTAACAACACAGGAGGTATTTTTTTATGATCATAAATATGATGTCTAATCCAACAATGACAAAACCAATCAAAAGAGGAGAAACTAAAACTATTAAAGGGCAACTGACTTATTCTGAAGTACAAAGAAACATCTGGAAGCCTATTAATAGACAAGAATTAACATTTAAGCAATTTGCTTATTATGTAGGCCAAGAAGGACATCTATGGAAGTCATCATTAATGAGTGGGGCTAAAAATACAGACTTTGAAAAAGCTTATGTAATGAGTTTAGACTTTGACGACGGCCTAACAATAGAACAATTCATATCAAATAGTAAAGATTTAGGGCTAGAGCCTAGCTTTATATATAAAACTTTTTCACACACTGAAGAACAACATAGATTTAGAGTTATCTGGAGACTAAATACTCCAATTGAAGATCCACAACTAAAAACTGCTATCCAATTAATGTTAATGGAAGTCTTTCCAGAGTGCGATGCCAACTGTAAAGATTTATCAAGATTATGGGTCGGTGGTAAGGAAGTTGTTAATTATAAATATGAAAATACACTTAATATAGAAAACCTTATAAATGCAGTAGTAAATAGTATTAGTGTTAAAGATGAAAAAAATGCTACTAGAAATTTAAAAGCTTTCTATAAAAAATTAGGAATTAATGTTTATAATAAGTATCCGTTTATATTAAAAAGTGAGGAAATACACGAAAAACCCAATAATATATATAATTGGGAATTTCGTAAAAATCCTCAACTTTTAGATAAAAATACGAAAAACATAATTTATGACGATTTCCTATTCAGTTTTGATAACAATAGTTACAACACTACCAAAGCAACTAATCGCTCGGCGAAAATCCAAACTGTAAAAGGTGAAAAGATAAAGAAAACAAAAATTGATTTTATGAAGCTTTATCATAAATGCCAGTTGTTCAATGACTTTATAAACGGGGAAAAATTAGAACATAAAGAGATATATCATTTATCAACTAATTTATATGATTTTGAAAAATATCCAACGGTATTAAGTGAGATATTAAAGAAATATAATTATAATAACTGGGAAAATAAATATAATACATATGTAACGGCCTTAAATTATGGCTACGCTCCAAGTAGATGCAGCAACAAGTGCAAATATTATAATGAGTGTTCTAATCCCAAAAATATAAAAGAAAAATACTATAAAAAAGAAAATAAAGCTAAAAAAGTAGCTGAGTACAAGGGATTAAAGCTTAAAACAGTAGAAGCAGAATTAAGAAAAGACTACGAAACACTAAAAGAAGTACCCAAAAATGTATTTACATTCGTAAAAGCACCAACAGGAATTGGAAAGAGCAAGCTTCTGGAAACAATAGACCTAAGCAACACTATAGTAGCAGTAAGTAATCATAGATTAGGGGCGCAATTATACGAAGATTTACTAAGAAACCCACTAAATTATGGGTTAGTATATGCAAAACCTCTAAAAATGGATAGATTACCAGATGAACTTAAATATAAAATACAAAAGTATTACGATTTAGGGTTACATGGAGAAGTAAAAAACGAAGTATATGAAGAAATAAAAAGATTAAACAAAGAAGGGCTAGAAGGTAAAAAACATCCGAAATATTATGAGGATCTAAAAGAATATCTAGACAATATAGCCGAGATACAAGAAGCTACAAGCCTTCTATATACTCACCAAAGAATGAGTTTTGGGACAAATAACAGTCAAATAGACACAATAATAATTGACGAAGATTTTTTAAAAAGCTTTATAAAATACGATTACTTTACTTTTGAAGAAGTATTTGAAAATATAAACCAAATAAGACGCTGGAGCGAAAAATTTAGCGATGAAAGAAGTAAATTTTATTTAGATTATTTAGCTATGTTTGAAGTATTTGAAGCTTTCCAAATGGAGATACAGACACACAATAACCAATGGATTAAGAATCCACTAAAACCGTTAATATTAGAGGGTGGATTTAGAGAGCTATTAATAAAATTTATAAAAGAAAATAAAGACAATATGAGTATGCCAATCTTCAAAATTATAAATGCTGAATATGTAAGCTTAAAAAACGGCTATATTCACTTTGTAAACGGAGAGGACATAAAAGGACTTAATAAATATAGGGTAATAGTGCTTAGTGCTACACTGGACGAAAAAATACATACTAAATTCATTGAAAAGTATCTACCAGATAAAGAAATAAAATTCAAAGATTATGGAGAAGTAGAACTGAAAGCAAATATATATTGTGACTGTAGCTATTCTTTTAGTAGATTTACGTTGAAAAATCAATCTGAAAAAGCTAATAAGAAACTAGATGAAATATTGAGTAGTGATAAATACGAAAATATAATTACATTCTTAGACAATGATTTAGTGAATTTAGAAGGATATAACAAGAAAAGAATTACACATTATGGAGCCGTAGAAGGTTTAAATGGATATGAAGGACAGAATCTATGTGTATTAGGTACTCCACATTTTAATAGCGCTATATATGAAGCCTATGGAGTTCTATTAACTGGTAAAAGTCCTGTATCGAATGATTGGAAAGTAAAAAGAGTTACTAAAAATGGTTTTGAATTTGATATGAATACATACGAAAGTGAAGAAGATAAAATATTTACAGATATACAACTTTATTTCTTATATAGCGAACTTGTACAAGCTATAGGAAGGGCGAGGGGTATTAGATTTAGCTGCGATATTTATGTTTATAGTAGTATGCCAATAGCAGGTTGTACATTGATTTAAAAGAACAAAAGAGTTGTTACAAGGATAAGAGTTGCGTTAAAAGAAAAATAAACCTGTAATTTCAGGGGGATTTTGATGACAAAACACGAAATAAAAACAGAATTAAAAGAACTAAATAAAAGATTAGATAAGGCTGAAATATATTTCAGAAATCTAGATCATACAGAAGTAGATGACACTAAAGAATACAAAGCTTTGCAAAAGATAATAAAAAGAATGGCGTACCTTCAAGGACTATTGAACGAAATGGAGGTACAAAATGCTTAAAATAAATGCTGAAGATTATGCAATCTTGTATGATACAAGGGAGCAAGATATTTTTATACCTCAAATACTGCGTAAGAATGGAATACAGACTATAAGAAGAAAGCTTGATACTGGAGACTATGCAATACAATACAAGGGCGAATATATGCCACCAGTAGTAGTTGAGCGCAAAGCCTGTTTAGATGAACTTATAGGTAATTTATTAGATAACAGAAAAGATGCTGACGGAAATAACAGATTTATTAGAGAGTTAGAACGAAGTAAGCAGCAAGACTTAAAAGTATATTTATTAATCCAGGACAAGGATTATTATTTGAAGCTTATTACTGGAGAATATAGAAGTAAGGTGAATCCGAAAGCAATATCAGGAATGATTATATCCTTATTGGCCAAGTATCCTAATTTGCACATAATCGCAGTAGATAGGGAGTTATCGCCTTCAATGGTTTACAAAGTTTTATTTTATGAATTAAGAGAGAAAATAAAATAACATCAAAAAGTAAGGGAAGTCCTTTTTATGGGGCTTCTTTTTTATACTTTGAGCTTCTGAGAGCCTTCCTAATGGATTTTATATTCTTTATTGATAGATTAAATAGATATTGGAAAAAGCTGTAAATTGATTTTTAACTGAAGTTTTCTGAAGTCGTGAAATACGACACCAGAGCCAACTGACTAATAGTCAGTAGCCTTATTTTTTAGGTTAGTCCAATTTTGGCCTGAGTTAACGAACGAAATTATACGTTGGTTAACTGAAACCCAATTGGGGGTGAGTAAATTACTGAACACGATTTCGTGGTGAATTGATAACCGAAAAATCCGTTCTCAGAAATATCAAAGCCGAAAATTCGGCCGTGACTGACAACTAAATGGGTGTTAGTTAAAATCATTAGTAGTGATGTTGATTTTATAGACTTAAAAGTCATGGCTGAGAGCCATAACAATTTAGAGCTATTACAACCTCTAGGTTATAGCAAAATGCAAATATCAAAAGCAGAACATATATATTTGTTATCTGAAAGAGGATATGCAAAGCTTATAAAAATAATGGATACTGATTTAGCTTGGGAAATACACGACAAGTTAATAGATTTAGGGGTAGCTCAAAATTGAGCTGACTCCCCTTTGAAAGGGTAGCCGAAAAATCGGCCAACTCAACGAAAAAATCCGTTGTGATACTGCCCATTTGGGCTTTATCTTTTAAAAGGGTAAAGTACGTTTTTAAAAGGGAGCTTTCGAGATGGAGATTCTCCATAACGGATTATATTCGATTTAGACTATCCAATTTTGGAGAGTCCTCTTAGAAAAGCCTATTTGGGTTTATAGGTGAATATCCCCATTTTTCAGACATTCAGAATTTAAATATCCCTAGTTTTCAGATATTAAACTACCCTAGTTTTCGGATATTCATTATCCCTTATTTTAAGACATTTAATTACCCTTATTTTAAGACATTTAATTACCCTTAATTTCAGATATTAATTATCCTGAAGCAAGGGATACTACAATTACTACATATAAATCCTATATAAAATTACTATATATAAAACCTACTTACAAAAGTATGTATGTAAACAACTTTCTTTTTCTTTTCTTTTTAAAACCTAAAACCTTCTCAAGGGTTGGGGTATCTTTAATCCCTCAGTTATAGGATTTAAAAATAGCAATAAAAAAAGACCTATATTTTATAAGTCTTTATTAGGTGTATATTTTATAAAATCCTCTGGACTACATTCTAATTCATTACATATCTTGTCTATTGCCTCAACTGGTAAATGCTTTATTTTATTATTACATATAGCAGAAATAGTTGATGGTCTTATTCCAGTAGCTTCTGATAATTCCTTTTGTGACATTTCTTTCATAGCTAATTGTACTTTAAGTGTAAATTTAATCATGTTAATACCTCCTTTAGTTATATTTTATCACATATTAGAGTATAAACTCAAATAAAACATAAAAAATAACGTAAAAAGTTATTTACAAATAACGATTTAAGTTATATAATGTAAGTATAAAGTTAATTAATAACTAAAAAAGTTATAAAAAGGGGGTTATAACATGGGAAGCTATACGATAATTGACAACGATTTTTATTCAGATAGAAATATTGATGTTTATGAAAAAGCAGTATTAAGCTACCTTATTAGATATTACAACGTAAATTTAGGTTATAGCTTTCCAACAAGACAGCAAATTCAAGATGATGCAGGTATAAGTACAGGCAAATTAAACAAAGTTCTAAATAGCTTAGAAGAAAAGGGATATATAACAAGGTCCAAGAGAGAAGGCAAGGCTGGAAGAAATAACATCTACTACATACATAAATACCTTGTAGGACAGGAAACAAGCTTACAAGCTTCTGAAAAACCTAATACGGATAATAAGTCAAGTAACAAAAAGAAACAGGTTACAGGGGCGAATAAGAAGCCTAAAAAGACAGCATGGAACGACCATTACCAAGAACAACATTGGCAAAGATATTCCGAAGATGAATTGGAAGCGAAATTGATAAGAGCGCAAAATGAAAAGAAAAGAAAAGAGCTATTAGAGGACGAAGGATTGAGCGAGAAATTGGGATATATAGATGCATATTTTAGTCTTTCTAATTGTGGACTTACAAGGGACTTTACAGACAGAGAGCTTGAATACTTAGCTAATTATACAATATACCAAGTTGATGAAGTTCTTAACAGTTTAGAAGCTGAAAAGATAGAACCGAAAGAATTTTTACGAAAACTAAAAGGAGTTAGGGGGATTAACTGATGAAAAGTAAACAAGAAATCTATAACAATACAGTGGAGTTAATAGAAAAACAAGAAAAGGAAAACTATTTAGTTTACTATAAAGTATTTTTAGATAACTCAAAAAGACATGATATACCAACAGAAGAAATTGAAAAGATAATATCAGAAGCTTATGAAACTTATAAAAGACAATCAGAAGAATTAGAAGAAATAAGAGAACTAGCATATTTAGATTTAGTAGCCGACAACAACGGTTACAATCAAGCTATATAAGGGGGTTAGGATATGAATATTTATAAGAAATTATATAACGTACAACAATCATTAAAAGCACCTAAGGATTTACATAACAGTTTCGCAAATTATAATTATAGGACTACAGAAGCTATCTTACAGGCTTGTAAACCTCTACTAAAAGAAAATAACCTAATCATTTTATTAGATGATGAAGTAGAAACAAAAGGCGAATACAACTACATTAGAGCCACTGCAAAGATAGTTGATATAGAAACAGGGGAACATATAGAAACAAGCGCACTTGCTAGAGAGGACAGGGACAGAAAAAAATTCGATGCACCACAAATTAGTGGAAGTTGCTCCAGTTATGCTAGGAAATATGCGCTATCAGGGCTACTGGCCATAGATAACACATCCGACAGTGATGTTACAAATACACAACAAGACGAAGAAGAACATAAAGCAGCTAAAGAAGATAAACCGATATTCGCTGGTCCAGCTTCTGAAAAAGTAAATGTTAAAAATATCTGGACTAAAGGAACAACAAATCAAGAAGAGGACAAAGTAATTTCATTCAATCAATCATCACAAGATCTAATCACAAAATCAGAAATGATGTTTATATATTCCAGAGGTTTCCAAGCTGGATATAGTCAAGACCAAGTAAAAAATCACATAATTAAGAAATTCAATAAGACAATAGACCAATTAACAAAAGTAGAAGCAACAAAGATAGTAGAAGGCTATCAAAGTAAAATACTAAAGAA
>OGXF01001767.1_pt1 | contig 14132 bp, 11 predicted proteins | sample 1576191 | NCBI WGS metagenome assembly OGXF01 (sample SAMEA3541545, study PRJEB24748) | human gut metagenome | biome: human gut; feature: human-associated habitat; material: faeces | place: China | collected 2012
ATGCTTGAAAGTATAGTGTTTATGCGGATAATCAAAAATCAGATATAAAATTTATCTGAAACAATTCATCTGTTTTTCTAGTTCTTGTTTTTGATTCAATAATTTATTGTACTCATTAAACAAAAAATCAACCTTTTCCTCAAGATCCTTCTGTAATCTATACTGTTTCAAAATCACTTCATTGTATTGAAAAATACGCTTATTAGTATTCACATTTAAACAATCATCAATTTGTATTGATATATCTCGCGCAAACTTTTTCGTTTTATCCTTATATTCTATGAATTTTATATTTATTTTTTCTTGTAATTTTTCATCTATCTCGAAAGATTTTTTCTGAATATCATTAAGCCAAATCAATAATTTCTCTTTGCACTTCTGTATTTTAGTTTTTTTTAACTTTAACTCCTCTCTATTCTCCTTAATATACTTTTTCACTTTTGAATCAACAAGCAATTTTACTGTAAGTGGTAATACTAAATTTAATCCAGGCATTATAGACATTCCTATCCCACCTATATACATAGTACTAGCTAATATTCCAGTTAAAATAGAAGATCCTACAGTTGATGCCACACTGCCTCCCATAATTGAAGCTCCCTTAATATATGTAAGTGCCACTGCAGAATCTTTATTTTCAAGATTTCTTACCAATGTTGGTAACTTTGAATCACAAAACTCTTCTGGTCTTGAAATTGATTCAATATATTTTATCAGTTCTTCTGCATCCCGGTCAGCTTGTTTGTATGTTGAAATTATTATATCTGAATTCTTTCCCATAAGTAAAATCCCACTTTTCTTATAATTTTATTTTTCTCTTTGTAACCAATGTCTAAAATATACTATAAGAAAAACAACCTCTGATCCATCTTCCCTTCCGGTACAAATTTCCGGTTTTTACATATCTTATCTATATATCCTGTTGTAATCGGCAGACGCATTTTCTGTGTGGAACCGATATGCAATTGTGACAGATAAAGAATCTGCTTCAAAATATCCACCATGGAAATATCTCCGCATTTTTTCCACCAGCAGTGGGTTTGGTGAGTCTTTCTTATTTTTCATGTTCGTCGCAACAAGAAAAGCTTTCTGTTTATTATAGACACAATACCCTACAGTGATTGATTTTCTTAGACCATTTATCAAATACATGAGGAGCTATAGCTAGCTGTTTACAGCGTTCTTTTTCAAAATTTTTGTATGTATGATTACAAGTAGGGCAATCATCATATACACATTATTTATAATCAAAAATGTCACTTTTAGTGAAAATTTTTCTATAAATATCCATACTTCACTTTTTTGCACACAAGATATTTTAAACTTCTAACATATAATTTGAATTATTAGGATTACAATCACTTATATGATTTTTAATCCATTCATGAACCTCTGTAATAATTTTATCAAAATATAACATTTCATCTGGATTTAAATCGGATAAGCCTAATGTTGATCCCTCTTCTGCACCATGATGATATTTTTTCGACAAATCATACATTTTTTTTATTTCTTCACATATCCTCTTTTTTTCTCCATGTTGTCCATTAACTGCATTATTATAAAACTTACTTATATGTTCCGGATCAAATTTAGCTTTTGTCAACAACATAAACAATGTTGTTTCTAACAAAACTCTAAAAGCAAGTGCTTTTTTTCTTAAATCAAATATGTTATCACTTGGCATCGAATTATATAAATCCCATGATTTGTCATAATCCAATCCATTATAATTGTATCCATCAGGAATTAGTTTAATGGTATCAAATTCCAATCCTGTTGCATTTTTAACTTTATCACAATATTTTCTAAGCCCCTGACAATTATATTTCTCTTCTTCAAATTTTATTCTCTTACTATGAGAATATACAGAATGATGAAAATATGTTGAATCTTTTTCTATTTCTTTATAAGTTGTCGATATCCCCTCTGTATCAAGTGTTACATATGCATATGGGCGTAGCGACATTAATGCCACAAGTCTATCATTACTATCCAAAGTTTCTATAGCACCATTTATAATTTTCTCATATACCACTTTATCTGAAACCAGATAATCTGAAATAACTAAAGTTCTAAAAGGATTAATTATATTCTTACAAATTTCAATATATTTAATAGAACTAATCTTTGTTGATTCCAAATCACTAATTTTTTCAATAAATGAAATGTCGTGAGACAAAACGATTATCTGATCCGTATCACTACCCATTAACTGCACTATTTTATACGCCACAACTGATTTTCTACTTAAGTCTAAGCTACTAATTGGATCATCAATAACAACTATTTTATCTTTAGTGTCCGCAAATACTTCTTGCATAAAGTAAGCAAAAGCTAATATTCGCCGCTCTCCTTCACTGCATAACACTTGATTTTCTTTCTGATATTCTGCCGGCATATATCCTGTAATTTTTACATAAAATTTATTTCCAGATACATTTACACGATAATTAACATTTAACTCTTCAAGAATAGAATTTATTCCTTCAATTCTTTTTGTCTCTGCTAAATTATCTATTCTTTCTTGATACTGTATAATTTTTTCACTAAGAAACACTATATTTTGCGCAGCACTTATCATCTGTTTCATATTCTCCGAATTTTCCCCAAAAGATGCATCAAATAACGCCTTTGTCTTTTCAAATTCTTTTGTCTTTGCTATTTTTTCTTGAATTCTTTTGCTCTCTTCTTCGAACATTCTCTTCAATTTTCCTAAACCCTTAATTACCTGATTTAAAGCTCGGAGACAATTTTTTTCCTCTTCATTCAAATTCACAATTATATAAGGATTATTCATTTTTTTATTGACAATTTCATACAATCCATGAAAGCATCCTGGTTCTAAATCTATGTCCGTTTGCATTTTTTCCAAAACCTTAAGAGAAGATTTATGTAATATAGGTTTTTCATCACTTTCTTTTTTTATTAATTGCAATGTTTCAAAAACTTTTTCCATAAGTTCTTCATCAAAATAAGGTAAAGTTTTCTTCATCATAAACGTAATTCTATCTGCCTTTTGTTTCTGTTTTCCTTTGATAAACTTATCCAATTGACGCGACAACTTTTCTACCGATTTTCCTGTCAATTCCTGCCCACAAAATGGACAATGAGACGAATCTGCTCTATTATTCATTCCTTCTACAAGCCAATTAACATCTGTCTTCGCCATATATTTAGATATATGGTCAGCAATTTCCTTATTTGTCACCATAGGTGTAAGCTTTAATATTTTGGTTAAATTTCTAATATTTTCAAGAGCTGATTCTTCTAAATATCTTTGATGGCCTTCAATTAAATATATCCATTTCTGAATAACACTGTAATCCTCATCAAATGCTATTGCATCATTTAAAGATTTCTGAACAACTTCTTTTTGAGATGGTTGATATAATTTAGTATCAGCAATATTTTTAACTTTTTTTATCCAATTTTTAGTTTGCAATGTTATTTTTGTTTTTCCTAGACCTAATATTCCACATACACTCTTATTATTCAAAAGAATATTGTTTACCATTTCAAAAGAAGAAGTTCTTTTTAATTCTGATTCTTCTTTTAAACGAAGAATCTTATTTCCTTCTTTTCCTAGTACTAATTGTTCAAGTTCTGCATCATGACCATTTATTATAGTCACATAATCTGCAATATACTGATCATTAAATACATATATATTTTGGTTATGATTCCACTTTGTATCCAAAAACTCTAACATTCCATCACTGGTTTCTATTTTAATCTGCGGATTTTCTGGTAAATCTCCATTTTCCTTCTGTAAAGTTTTTCTTTCCATCAAACGATTACAATGTTCTTCATCACTCAAAGAATAAAAAATATCACTTAATGTGGATTTTCCAGATCCATTAAATCCAAAAAAAACTTGATTTTTTGACAATTCAACATTCCCGTCAAAATGAGCATATTTTCCTATACCATATATTTTTTTTAATGATAAAAGCATACCTTTATATCCTTTCCATTTATCTCATTTATTTCAAATTAAATGTTTATTAATACGTATTTTCTCCTCAACTCTATTGTTAAATATATATGCTATTTTTCTTCTATCAAACACCGGGTTCATATCATGAATGATACTGTGATGATTCGGACAAACAATCATCTGATTATTCGCATCATTATTCAAACTATTAACAAAATAATCAATATGATGTGCCTCCGCTATGTGCGAACCATATTTCTCACCGGTTATCTGACCGCATATTTGGCAACGATATCCATATAATAGTTTCAGATTTTCGCCTATTTTTTTGTTCAATTTACGAATCTTGACTATCTGCAATTTCTTTTCTATACCACTATTTTTATTTTCAAGTTCATATTCTATTTCATTCTCTACAGAACGTTCCCGCATTCCTTGAATTGTTTTTTTCATAACCTGAAAATCGTCCTGTACAATTGGTTCGAGCAAAAAAGTATCCTCATATTCAGTCGTATAAATGGCAAGATATTCTTTTAATCCTTCCGGCACTTTTATATAGCTCCTGTCTTTTGGATCTCTGCTTTCACGAATTGTCTTTATATAACTCATACTTTTGAAAAAGTATTGCTGCAACGTCTGTGCCAATTCACCATTTCTTGTATATCTGATTTGATATGCATCTTTTTTTCTCTTTTCTACCGAATTATTTACATTAACTATTTTCGCATCATACGTTTTTCCATTCATGAAAAAATGAATAATTTTAGACTCTCCACGTTGCAAAAAGTTTTCCATATTGCGTAAAAAGATTACTTGGTTATCTAATGGCAATGTGAATCCTTCCATTAATGTAGACCAATCTATCTCCTTCTTATATACATAATTTTCTGTTTCCATACGCATGTCTCCATCACTGTAAAAGAGCTGTCATTTGTTCTTTATATCGTCTCTGATAATAATCCATTACCCTATATTCAATTACATCTTTCATTTGCTCTGCCAATACTGGATTCTTTATGATTTCTTTCATCTCATCTCTTAATACCAGCGTTGAATCTTCCTTTTTTATAAATAATCCTTTTCCTGATTTCACTAAAAAGTTCACAGGCATCTTAATAATCTTTTTAATATGATCTTTATCCGAGATCTTGCAATACTGCTCATATGTAATCCCTGTATCCAGATCTTTCCAATTTGTTCCTGTAGAGAAGAATTCCTTCCAACTTGCCAGAAGTTCTGTTTCTGTTACTCCCATTCTTATGTCTCCATGATTATAGAAAGCCATCAGTACCGGCATTTTGTATACCTTGGTCATGTTGGTGTTTTCCAGTAGTTTTATAAACTCTTTTCCTATTCCCTGACAGAAACTTTTTTGTTCTTCTGTTAGCTCATTTAATTCATTCATATATTCCAGGTACTTTTTAAATGGATTCTCGTTTGAATGTGTGATGGCCATTTGATAAATGTCATCATCCATATATGTAAATAAATCCATTCTGGATGGTTGTTTGCCGAGTAGTTCTTTTACTCTGAAATATTCATTTCTGATCTGTTCTTTGATTGTCTGTTGTTTCTTGTCCATTTCTGCAAACAAATCAATTAACTTCATGTCAAAATCGACGAAACAATCATCCGGGTAATCCGTTTTATCTGACAGGGAATAAGTTTGCTTCTCTGTTTTGCTTTTTCCTGTCAGTAAGTATCTGACTCTTCCTGCTTTTTCGTAATTGCCGATGAAGTCCAGGACATTGAGATATTCTTTTCCTTTACTTCTCCGTAAACCTCTTCCAAGCTGTTGCAAAAATACAATCGGAGATTCTGTTGGACGAAGGAACATTACCATGTCTACAGATGGGATATCTACCCCCTCATTAAACATATCTACTGAGAAAATAACTTTGATTTTTCCACTTTCCAGTTTCTCAATTGCTTCTGTTCTGTTCATGGAGAATTTTCCATCCGCATTACTGTAAACTGCTACCGACGGGATTTCTCTTTTGCTAAATTCCTTTGCCATTTCTTCTGCATGTTTTCTGGAACAGCAGAAGCCTAATGCCTGTTTTGAGCCACATTTACAGTAATATTTGTAAATCAGATCATGTCTGTAGTCGTTTCCTATGTATGTTTTGTTCAGTTCTTCTTCCACATATTTTCCTCTGACTATATGCAGTTTGGTATAGTCTGTCTCGTCGTAGATTCCGTAATAGTGAAATGGAACCAGCATTCCTTTATTGATGCCATCTTTTAATGAAATCTCATACGGTACGTTATAATCGCAAATCTCATATATATTTTTACCATCCATTCTCTCAGGTGTTGCCGTCAATCCGAGGAGAAATTGAGGTTTGAAATATTCTACAATTTTTCTGTACTGGTCATTGACTGCATGATGAAATTCATCAATCACCACGTAATCGAAGTAATCCGAAGCAAAATATTTTTCATTTAAATATTCCGATTTTCCAAGGCTTGCTACCGAGGCAAATATAAGCGGTTTATCTGTGCACTTCTCAGCTCCCATAAAAAATCCATAGTCTTTGGAATTCCTTACATTCTGAAAAGAAACTGCTGCCTGTTTCAGAATCTCTTCCCTATGTGCAACAAACAACACTTTCTCATATTTTTTTGAATCAAAAGCAGCCAAAAATGTTTTCCCGATGCCCGTTGCAGCCTGAATGAGTGCTTTCTGTGCTCCTTCTGCTCTTGTATCTTCCAATGCGCACAATGCCTCGATCTGTGCTCCTCTTGGTTCATATAAAGGTTTTATTTTCGTATCATTTGTTTCCGACTCTGTAAAGTCATATCTGTCAAGGTCTTTTGCCACCGCCGGACGATGCCAGTTCTGGGAGTAACGTTTTAATTCTTTGTCATCAATGATAATGGAATGATTCACAAATAAATCTTCAAATGTACGAAAGAACTCTTTGTAGTTTTCTGGGTCTTTCTGACTGCTGAACCGATAATTCCATTCTATTCCTGAGGTCAGCGCACTTCTGGAAATATTGGAAGAGCCGATGTAAAGTTCACTGTAATCTGTATAATGGAAAATGTAAGACTTGGGATGAAAAGACCGTCCTTTTTCACAATAAAATCTAAGATCAACTCTGTCACCAAGTTTTCTTTTGATCAGATATAGTGCTGATGGCTGTGTAATTCCAAGGTAGTTTCCTGTCAGGATTCGGATTTTGGCTCCGCGTTTCAAGGTATGTTCCAGTTCTTTCAGCAGCATTCTCACCCCGGATTCCATAAGAAAAGAAACAATGATATCAACGCTTTCCGCTTTTTTCATACTCTGGATCAGCTGATAATATAGCTGTCTTCTTTTATCCGGTCCGCCGGTCATTGCATCTGTGGAATATTCGTTTTCATACCCGATGTTTACTTTTTCTGCAGAAGTAAATTCAGCCATTTTTCCTCACCTCTTCCCGGTCGGACATCTCCTGTAATCCATTGTTCTTCTATTTTAAGGCCATGCATGTCATGTATGAAATCTTTAAATGTATCTGTCGTAAAATCGGTAAAATATCTTCCGTTTCGTTCGCCTTCAAATTCTCCGTATTTGAAAGAGGTATAAATCCATCCTTCCGATTTCAATGCTGCATACATATTTTCCAAAACTTCACACAGTTGTTTTTTCGGCAAATGGAGAATAGATGCACAAGCCCATATGCCATCATATTTTTCTTTTTCATCCAATTCTTGAAACAGCATCTGCCTGACTTTAATTCCTGTATATTTACTTGCAATCCGGCATAATTGTTCTGAACCATCAATTGCATCTATTTGATATCCACGACTCAGAAAGTACTTTGTATCTCTTCCTGCACCACAGCCAAAGTCGAGAATATACGCATCTGGGTTAAGTTTCTCCAGAAATTTATCTTGTACTTCTGTAAACTTTACTGAAACAGTCCCGGAAGCAAAAGACTGCGCATTTTTGTTGTAATATTTTAATGTTTTATCTATATCTGTCATATATTCACTCACCAAATGCCTTCCGGCACTGATTTCACTCCTGTTTTATCTGCAAAATACCTGTTTTGTTTCTTATGCCTTAATTTTTCTGATAAATCTAACTTCTTTGTGTCATATTATACAATTTTTTGACATAAACAGCAACAATTTTCGTCAGACATTTTTTATTATATTCACTTATCTATAATGCGCAAAAACTGTTGCATATTTCTTTTTTGACATCTTTTCTCTTTCATCAACTTCCATATAAAAAAGAAAGCCAGACTGCACATAGGTTTCTTCCCCTACATACAGTCTGGTTCTCTGATTCCATCATTCATTTCTGGTAATAAGTCAATAAAGCAGACATTCAATTACTCTTCCGCATCCATCTCTGCCTTAATCTCATCCTCGCAGTCTGCCATTGCCTGTAATGTCATAGTGAGCAGCTTCTGTAATTCCCAGCCGAGCTGGTCAGCGCCGCGTTCAATGACTTCTCTGGAGCATCCTGCTGCGAAGCCTTTGCTTTTATATTTCTTTTTCAGAGATTTCAGTTCCATGTCCTTGGTGCTCTTTGACGGACGCATCAGTGCTACTGCCCAGATCAGACCTGTCAGCTCATCGGCGGCGAAGAGAACTTTTTCCATCTCATGTTCCGGTGCTACGTCAATAGTTGCGCCGCAGCCTACTGTGATTCCATAACCATGTGATACGACTGCATGGATCACATCTTCGCCTACGCCTGCCTCGCGGAGCATTTCCGAGGCTTTGAGGCAATGTTCTTCCGGGTAAAGTTCGAAGTCGATGTCGTGGAGGAGTCCTACGATTCCCCAGTATTCTGCATTTTCACCGTAGCCAAGTTCGTTAGCGTACCATTTCATTACTGCCTCTACAGTCAGTGCATGCTGAATGTGAAATGGATCCTTGTTGTATTTCTTTAATAAAGTAAATGCCTCGTCTCTTGTAATTGTCTTCATTATAATGTCACTCCTCGTTTCTGAATCCTAACGCTGTTTTTTAATTCTCTGTCAAGCAGATAAAATCATCCGCTTCGCTACTTGCTCATAACCGAATACTGCTTCGCAGTTTAGCATTTAATTTGAACTTTTATCTCTCAATCTGAATCTGACATACTTCCATAGCTTTCAGTGCATTCTCATGGCTTTTCGGTGTTACGCCTGCGCAGCATTTCGCGTCTACAATGATCGGAACTTCCGGGAGGGATGCTTTAACGAGAAGTGCATTGGAAATTACGCAGATATCTGTACATAAACCTACAAATGTGATGCTTTCAATTCCCTGATCTTCATTCAATTGAACCAGTTCTCCAGCCAAATCTGTAGAACCAAAAGTTTCTTTATCGATCGGTTCTGTTTTTCTGAGTGTGTCTAATTCACTTCTGATCTGCCATCCTTCGGTATCTCTGATGCAGTGCGGTACCGGAAGTTTCTTGCCTTCCTGAGTATCAAGATAATAGGTTTCGTGAGTATCTCTGGTAAAGAATACGGTTCCGTCAAAGTTTTTGATCTTTTCTTCCACATGAGGTACGATTGCTACTGCTTCTTTCGTTCCGAGAGCGCCATCAATAAAATCGTTCTGCATGTCTACAACTACTAATACTTTCTGCATTGTTTTTTCCTTCCGTTTCTATAAGTATTTTTATCACTATACAACAATAAAGTAAATTTGTACAGATTGATTCCTGCTATTTTGCCATAACTTTCTCAAATCTGTATTTCTGCTTAATATCAGGATATTTTTCTCTGTCTACTTCGCTCATAAACATATCATATGGTCTGGCACAAATTTTAAAAGGTGCGTAAAGTGCCTGATAGATCATCAGTTTTTCGCCATTTTCTGTGTGATGGGCGACTGCCAGTATTTTGTAGAGATATTCGGATGTGTCTGCGGATACCCATTCTCTTTTGAAATGCTGCACGATGTCTCCTACGTGGATATCATGTTCCGGTGTTTCGGATCTGTTTGTCTCTTCTGCATCGTCTTCTTCTATTTCAGGTTCTGTGTTGAGTTCCATGTATTCCTCTTTATCAAGCGATACCGGAATTCCAGAACGGCCGTTGATATGCACACCGCCATACCAGGTGCCTGTGACCTCACAAATATCACCTACTTCGTATTCCATGCTGCAGTCATTATTTTTCTTTATGATTCTGATTTTTACCATTTTTATTTTTCCTTTTATCTCTTATCATTTTAAATACATTCACATTTTTTATTTCCAGTTTTTCCAAATCTCTGGCTGATATCCTACCGTTGCCTGTTTTCCATTTCTTACAACTGGGACTTTGATGATACTCTGATTTTCTAGGATTTTCTCTGCCCTATCTTCTTCTGCAATGTAAGTAATAAGAGCCAGCAGATCTTTGTCTTTACTATTAGTATCTATCAGCTTGTCATATCCACCTACTGCCTGGCAAACAGACTGGAATTCACCTTTGCTCAATCCTTTTTCTCTCATATCAATAAACTGATACTTGACTCCACGTTCTTTGAAATATCGTTCTGCTTTCTTACTGTCGAAATTTTTCTTTGTTCCGAAAATCTGTATGTTCATAATGTTCTTCCTTTGTTTTTATTTTACGATCTGTTTGATAAAAGAACCAGACAAATATTCCAAAAACCTGCTTTTCTATTTGTCTGGTTCCATTATTTTTTACATATCATTATTTATTTTTTCTTCTTTTATTACTCCAATTGCATGTCCCAGTATCCTGATCTGTTCCGCGTCAACCATCATTGGTTCGTAATCCTTATTTTGTGAAATTAACAAAATTGTGCTTCCCATCTTCATGAATGTTTTTAATGTAACATTTCCATCCAGTTCCACCGCTGCAATCTGATTATTATCCACCACATTTGTCTGCCGTAAAACAACCTTATCACCATTATCAATTCCTACGCCTGTCATAGAATCTCCACGTACTGTGAGAAGAAATGTCTCATAAGGTGCAGAAAGCCATTCTCTGGGAAGACGGCATGTTTCTGTAATTCCCTCAACCATTTCAATAGGAACTCCTGCGGCTATTTCCGCAAACACAGGGCATGTAACCAGTTCGCTTGCGTTTAAAACTCTTTCTCCCTGTTTTTCCTGAATAATAAATTCCTCCGGCTGTTCATCATCACAGATATAGTGATGTTTTACACCCTTTACCAAATCTTTATACATATACTCTGTTATTCCGGATGCCAGCATGGAAAAATCAAACTTTGAAATGTCTTCTATTTCCGTCCCGGTCTTATCAATAATTTTTAATTCATTCCCATCCGTAATGATTCCATAACACGTTTCAGGACTGACAGCCATATAAGAACGCAGTTGTTCTTCTGCATGATTAATTCCAGATTGATATTGTTTAACTTCAGCCAGAATATACGGCACTTTTCTGTTATTACGATAAATCATAACTGCAATATCTGCAAAACCTGTCTGAGAAAAAGACTGTACTTTCCATTCTATTTCCAACAGTTCTGTTGGATAATGATAAACTTCTCGTAATTCCCGTAATAACCACTGACGAATTTTTTCTTCTTTATTATAGGGATCCGCAATTTTGTCCATAAACAGATAATTCTTTAATGGAATATCTGCCAGACAACGAAACGCTGCCTTTTCTTTCATTTTTAAGAACTCAGGCTCTATACTGGAAATAAAACGCGAAGCTGTTCCATGACAGCTCATATATAATTTTTCTGTTGCTCTTGTCATACCTACATATAACAATTTTCGTTCCATGGTTTCTACATAAGCGGCATCTTCATTCTCCTGCAATAAATTTGGATTTGGAAGAATTTTTTCTGACAACCCTATCAGAATCACAATCTTAAATTCTAGTCCCTTAATTGAGTGCATAGTCAGAAGTTTTATTGTATCCTCTCCAAAGTTAATTCCCTCCTGTGTAGTATACAACGCTGTTTTTATATTTTTATCCATTTCATTTTGAAATTCTTCCAGAACTCTTTTCGTTCTGGCAACAATAGCAATTTCTTTTGCATCATACCGTTTCAGAAGTTTTCTCAGAAGTCCTTCTGTACCCACTATTTCTTCCTGAATTGTATGATATTGAGTAAAAATCGGATAGCTTCCCTGCTTATCAATTAATGACGGTTTTACAAAATTATCATCATTAACAATATCTGTATCTTCACTAATCAGACTGTATGCCGCCTCTGCAATCTGCGTAGTTGTACGGTAATTCTTTGCGAGAGATGTACTTTTTCCTGTCATATCCAGGCCAATGCTTGTAAAACTCCGTCCTTTTACAAGCCAAGATGTACTGTAAATACTCTGTGCTGTATCTGCCACAAACATAATACTGCTGTAGTCTTTTTCAGATTCATACATTTGCATCAGACATTGCAGCTGAACTCTGGACAGATCCTGACTTTCGTCAATAATAATATGTGTATATTTTTGTATTTTATGATTCCTTAGATATTTTAAAGCATATAATGCCACATCCTGAAAATCACAAAGCCCCTCAGCAAAGCATGCTTTGGTATATACTGCCATCAGTTCATAAATTGCCTGCCTGATTCGACTGTTTTTTTGCAGTTTTTGAGGTCCTTCATTGTTTCCTTTACTTCCTGTTCTGCCGATTCGGTCTGCTGACTGATAACTTTCATATTCCACATAATTACATGCCTTCATCCAGGCAATCTCATTTTTAAGAAAACCCAGATATTTGCTGTCTAAAATTTTAATATCCCCAAAAGTCTTTTTTACACTGTTAAGACTGCGCTGCCATATTTCATTTTCTTTTTGTTTTGAAATAAGCTGTAATTGTTTTTGATTTTCCTTACAAAATGCTTTGAAATAAGAAAACAGTAATTTATCTATGTTCGTTATTTTTACATTTTTCTGTATATCTAATTTATCAAACAGCCCATATTGATCTTCTTCATCAATCTGGCTGTATATATATTCGATATAATTGGTCAGGCTTTTATTATAAGTAACCATCAGGATTTTGTCATTTACATCATAGCAATAATTGTTAAGAAGAAACGAAATCCTATGTACTGCTACCGTTGTTTTTCCAGAACCTGCTACCCCTCTAATAATCGACTGCCCCATAGTAGAGCTTCGAATTAATTTTTTCTGTTCCAGATTTAATTGCATACCTTATCTCCTGTATCTAAAAATGTTTCAAAAATACGTATTTCTTCCTTTTTATTTCTATATATTACCATATACAGCAGTAAGTTACAATGTCGTCATTATGCAATTATATTTCACATTTTTTTCAAATTCTCACCACATATTTCTCACATTTTCTGGTTATATTATTACCTGTACAGAGCAAAGAGTAATTGCAATAAAACTTTTTCTTTTTCATACTTTTGCCGGGGGCTGATTCAGTTCCCGGCCTCCTTCTTTTTTCAGATTTTCTTTTTGATACGGCTGTATATACTTAAGCCTTTTTCCTGTCCGTATTTTGAAACGATTGTCTTGTATATCTGCTGCTTTCTTTGTTTGCCTTCCGTATTCTTCCCAACCACCGCAGACACATAATTTACAACTTCCTTTGACATTCCTGCATTGTTTAAAATCTGTTCTACTTCCTGCTGAGGTTTCTTTAACCCTACGTTCATGTCAATTATTTTTTTCTGCTGTTTAGATGCTTTCTGTTTTGGCTGTTTTCGTTCTTTTGGATTTACTTCCAATGTCTTTGCATTTTCAGGTTTAACGTCTTTTTGCTTATTATCTTTTTGTTTATTCTTTGTCTGCTTGTTGGAAATTTTATCAATTCTTACGACCTTCGCTTTCTTTTCCGTTTTCCAGAACTGAATAATCGGATCATAGCCGGTATCTTTGCTGACAATCACAAACTTACAGGATTCTTTCTGATCCATATGTTTTGCGCCTACCAGATATCCCAGGTAAGATCCCAGATGCATATCTGCTGACTGCTTTCCGGTCGGAACTTTGTGTGTGATCAGCTTCGCAGCTCCATGATTGCTGATAATATCCAGGTCTATTTTCTTATTGTTATTTGTATAAAAAAGATGAATATAATCAGATTCACCTAATTTTTCACATCCATTCAGACCTTCACACCCTACGTTTTCAAAATCAATCAAATAATATACTTTAATAATGTTCACCTTCTTATAAATTTATATTTCACTGAATAAATATTCTTATATCATCTATTCAGTAATCTAGTGTGCCGACAAGTTGATTCTTGAAGCAATCTTGCAGGATAAATTTTCTTAT
>OGXF01001771.1_pt1 | contig 14110 bp, 11 predicted proteins | sample 1576191 | NCBI WGS metagenome assembly OGXF01 (sample SAMEA3541545, study PRJEB24748) | human gut metagenome | biome: human gut; feature: human-associated habitat; material: faeces | place: China | collected 2012
AATTTATGGCAGCTCAAGAAATCCCTTGTTTTTCCCTGACTGATCATAACACAATTTCCGGCTTATCCCAGCTTCCTGCAGCCTGCGGAGATCAAATTCGGTATATATTCGGCTATGAACTTACTTCCTACTATGGTCATATGCTCTGTCAAAATGTGTCCTCTTATATTCCTTGGGATGATATTGATTCCAATAACGCTGATCTTCTGTTCCATCGGGTTCATGAAGCCGGTGGTCTGGCCGGACCTGCCCACCCATTCTCCGTGCCTTCTCCATTTTCCAATGGCATGCGCTGGGATATGAACATCCACGATCCTGGCCTGATAGATTTCATTGAAATTATAAATAACGCTCATCCCATGATTCCCGACAATTATCAGGCCATTCAGTGGTGGATCCATCTGTCCTGTTCTGGTTTTCCTATCGCTCCAGTCAGCGGACTGGATCTTCATGGACCTATGGATCTAAGTGGGGTTTTTACTACCTTTATTGAAACAGAAGATAACTTCAGCCGTTTTCAAAACGCTTCCCAGCTTCTGGCTCAGGCCATACGCCGCTGCCGGACTTGTGTAACACGTGGGCCGGTTCTCCACTGGACTTTATCTGGAGAAACTTTAACTCTTTCCCTTTTGCCAGGCCTTACTCCAGTTCCAATACAGGAGCCGGAAACGGAAGCTTCTTTTTTCTGTATTATAAAAACAGAAAAAGACAGCCTTGTCATTCCTATCGGAAATAAAGACTGTCATGTATCTCTGCCTTATACCATACGCTCCTCCAAGGGAGCTGTACTGTTGCTTTTTCCAGCGGAGTCCTTTCATTCAGAACAACTGGATTTTTCCTATTTAACCGCTGTATCTGGTCCTATTTTTTTCTGAGTCAGCAGCCACCAGTTCAACTGGTGGTTTTATATTAGCCCTCTATAAAGCGGTACTTCTTGAATCTTCTTTTCTTGATTCCTCTGCCTGCCCTCACCGTTTCCACTTACACTATTCTCCCCAGCATAGCTGGGGATTAGACTTTTCATTTAAGCATCTACATAAAAATAGACCAATCCTGATAAGATCAGGTAGAACCAGGTGGTTGGGTTGGAGAACCAGGTGGTAAAGAAGGACAGAACCATGTACATGGCGATCTGGGCGTAGATGATGTGGCCTGCGGGGCAGGTGAGTTTTTTCCTGAAACGGACCAGGCCGTAGCAGGCCGCGCCCAGAAGGGTTCCGAAAAAGATCATGCCGAAAACGCCAAAATCGTAGTAGGCATCGTAAAATAAGGTGACCGTCGTCAGTTCCTCTTTTGTTACATATAATGGAAAGTTCACAAGAGACGGAAACAGGAATTTAAGGCCTGTCAGCGCCCATAATGGAAACAGTCCCTTGAGTCCGAAGCTGTGGCGGCCCAGCTGTTCTACCAGGCAGTTGAAGTTGTCGTAATTATTAGCAATGTAGATATAAGGCTGGGTGATGAAAATGGGCATATGGCTGTTTTTCATCTCAAAGATGCCGTTTAAATATTCTACACTGTGGCTTCTTAATACGGTGAGGATCAGGTAGGCCGGGATTAAAAGGACGATCAAAATTCCTGCGTGTATCAGACTGAAGCTTCCGGTCATAGAGATATAGGTGAATACCGCCATGCCTGCTGCAAGGATCAGCTGAAATCTGGATACGCATAAAAGCGGGATAGAAAGAGCCACCACATCCAAAACCACTGCCAGCCAAAAGCCTCTGTCTCTTGTAAGTCCTCTTCCCCGTCTGGCTGTCATTACGCTGTAAACCACGGAAAGACTGGGAACCAGTACGCAGGATACGGTAAAGTAATGAACTCCGCTGATGTGGAACTCTGAATAGGCGTGAGGTACGCCGTAAGAAAACATGGGAACAAAGCCCAGTCTCCAGGCCTCAAATAAAAAGGCCAGAAGGGATACTGCAGTGATGACGCTCATGGAAATCAGGATGCGCTTTGCCTGCAGGGGCGATTCCCCTGAGGAAAAAAAGCGGTAAACTGACTGCATGTCCTTTTCCGACCAGCCGTCAAAAAGACGGGTGAGTATCTCAAAGACCGTCCAGAAAAAAACGACAGCCAGAAAAAGGCTGATCCAGGTCATAAGCGCCCAGTCAGTCTGAAGCCTGGAAAGCTTAAAGCAGGAGATCCCCTGTCCGCCCACAAAAAAGAGACAGAACAGTCCCCGAAGATGGATCAGGTTTCCTGTTCTCATATAATCCTTTATATACAGCCACAGAGCTGCTCCTAAGAGCACAAGGCCGGACAGCACATAAATGTGCTGCCAGGCCAGGATAAAACTTACAATGTAACAAATGAGGTAAACTAACATCAGTCGGTCATCTTCTCCATAAATTCTTTCATATAAGCTTCCACTTCTGCCGCTGTAGCAAAGCTCATTGCCTTCTCTGCCACTGCCTGCAGCTCCTTAATGCTGAAGCCTGTTACCAGCTTTCTGGTGCGCAGCACTGCAGAGGCGCTCATACTGAACTCATTTAAGCCAAAGGCAAGCAGCAGCGGAACCATCATGGGATCGCTGGCAGCCTCGCCGCACATTCCTACCATAATGCCTGTTTCCCGTCCGCAGGCAATAATATGGCGGATACTTCTAAGGACAGCCGGATTAAAGGTGGAGTAAAGGTAGGAAATCTTTTTATTTCCGCGGTCTACCGACATGGTATACTGGGTCAGGTCATTAGTTCCGATGCTGAAGAAGTCTGCTTCCTTTGCAAAAATATCAGCGATCAGGGATGCTGCCGCAGTCTCCACCATGATGCCTACCTGAATATCCTTCTTATAGGCAATTCCCTTTTCATCCAGTTCCTTTTTGATCTCTTCGATCAGGGCCTTTGCCTCTCTGAACTCATCGATACAGGTTACAAGAGGAATCATGATGCGGATGTTTCCAAATGCACTGGCTCTTAAAAGGGCGCGCAGCTGAGGCTTATAGATATCCTCCTTACGATCCAGGCATAACCGGATAGCACGGTAGCCAAGGAATGGATTTTCATCCTTTTCAAGTCCCATATAAGGAATTTCCTTATCGCCTCCGATATCCAGGGTACGGATGATCACCGGCTTTCCATTCATAGCGGCAGCTACCTTTTTATAAGCCTCAAACTGCTCCTCCTCTGTAGGCATTGCAGTGCGATCCATGAATAAGAACTCCGTACGGAACAGACCGATTCCCTCTGCGTCATACTGAAGCACCTTATCAATATCCTCAGGCTTTCCGATATTGGCTACAATCTCAACCTGTACACCATCCTTTGTCACAGAGGGCTGTCCGATATATTTTTCCAGCTCCTTCTTATCCATTAAAAACTGCTCTCTCTTTGCCTCGTAGGCAGCCTTTACCTCTGCCTCCGGATTTACATAAACCTCTCCGGCGCTTCCGTCAAGGACAACCGTGTCTCCATCCTTTACCTCATCTAACAGGCCGTTTACGGCAACTACCGCAGGAATCTCCAGGGCTCTTGCAAGAATTGCACTGTGGGAGGTACGTCCGCCAAGTTCTGTTACAATACCGGTTACATTCGCCGGATTGATGCCTGCTGTCATAGACGGGGTCAGATCCTTTGCCACCAGGATCGTTCCTGCCGGAAGGGCAGATACGTCCACAGACTGAAGTCCCATCAGGGTACGCTGCATACGCACCTTAATGTCCCGCATATCGGTCGCTCTCTGCTGCATCAGCTCATCGCCCATGGACGCGAACATATCTGCATACATATTGCAGACATTTTCAATGGCAAACTCACTGTTTACCTTATCATTCTGAATAGAATTTTCAATCTCCCCTGTCAGCATCGGGTCAGATAAAAGCATCATATGGCCCTGCATGATCTCGGCTTCCTTTTCACCCACACGGGCAGCCAGATCCTCAGCCATTTTTTGGGTTTCAGCAATGGTTGTTTCCAGCGCTCCCTTAAAACGCTGCACCTCTGCCTCTGTATCGTTTACTTCTCTCCTTGTAATGATAAGCTCTGCTTCCTCCACAATCACCGCAGTACCGATGCCGATACCGTCAGAAGCATTTGTTCCCTTATACATATGTATTTCCTCCTTAATATTTTGAAATCCCGGCCCATACCGGTATTTCCTTATTTATACTCACAACCTTTGGTTGCCGTCATCATTCTCCCAGACGGTCGTCCACCAGACGGATAATGGCTTTAAGAGCCTCTTCCTCATCGGAACCATCACAGATAAATTCCACTTCCTCACCGCATTTGACACAGGCTCCAAGAACGCTTAAAACACTCTTTGCATTGGCCGTAACGTTGCGGACCCTGAAGGATATTTTTGATTTAAACTTTAACGCTTCCTTGCACAAAATTCCTGCCGGCCTTAAGTGAAGGCCGGATGGATTTTTAATTATAGTTGCCTCATTTACCATATAACTTCACTCCTGTCTTATCCATAATACACGCTGCTATGACTGCTCGGAAGCAGAGGCGCTTTCTTCCTCTGTCTCTGCCTGGCTTTCCGTTTCCATGCTCTCTTTTGATTCCTCTGTCCGGTCATGGACAATGATCTGAAGAGGATCACAGCTTACCAGCTCATAGGCGGCTCCCAGCTGGAACGTTACTTCTGCCGTATGGGTTCCGGGCTGCATATCGCTTACATCCACCTCTGCCTCCAGGCTTTCCTCGGTCAGCTGATCCAGATCCTCCGCCAGCCCCTTGATGGTAACCGTGATCTGATCCCGGTCAAACTGATAGCTATAGTGGCTGGATGCACCTACCTGGCGGACTGCATCGGCTCCCAGCACAATATCCTTTGTTTCAAGAGGCTCTACCTTGATGGTAACCGTAATCTGACTTTCCTCTCCTGCAAGAGATACTCCGTCCGGCAGATACTGTTTCAGATCAATATTGACCTTGCGGTCTGAATCAGCTCCGTCCATATTCAACTCTGTCTTCGGAATGGTAATGGAATTGATTCCCGCCAGATCGGATTTAAGTCCGACTACTTCCACCGAGTTAATGCTGGACTCAATCCCTGTATAGCGGTATCCTTCTGCCACACGGCCCTCTGTTTCAAAATTCAATCCCAGATTCTTTACCTTGAGAATAGACTGATCATAATCCGCCTCCGTCCGGCTTAAAGTAACCCGTTCATCCAGGGCAATCTCCTCGCCATTGGCATCGTAACATTTAATGGGCCTGGTACCGGTAAGATCCTCCGTCGCCCCGCTTAAGTCGATTTCAATCCCCACGCTGCTGATCTGTCCTACCAGAGACTGGGGGCCGCTTACAACGATCTTAGACGGTGACAAACTGACGCTTCCCTGGCGGTAGCCTTCCTCCGCCTTTCCTACATATTTAGGCGTAAGCTCAAAAGGCTTCTCCTGCAGATCCTCTGTCCTTACACGGATCACTCCCGGCTTGGCCTCTACCGAATCCACACGGTTATTTTTAACCTCTATCTTGACAGGAACTGCACCTGTAGGCTCATACATATCTGCCAGATCAATATAGGCTCTGAAATCTGAAGGAGAAACACCTCCTGCGTCCAGAGTCCGGACCTTGTAGGAAACAGTAACCGTACTCCTGTCGTCTAAAAGCTCATAGGTCTTTTTACTGGAGGTAAGCACAGATTCATTGATCACATCCAGAGACACGATCTGGGTTGCTGTAATATCAGGGTTTGATATATTTACCACAGCCAGCCATACAAAGAAAGCGATGAATACGGAAAGAATTTTCAGTTTTAAATTATTTATCAGCTTTTTTTCCATTGATCAGCCTTCCCTTCCATAACCTAAACCGACTGCCAGACGGTTCGGCTGTTTCCCGGATCCCGGACAGGATCGTTCTGAGGGTTTCCGCGTCAGATACCGTCTGAAGATGTCCTTCCTGAGCAACGGAAACACGTCCCGTTTCCTCTGATACAACAATCGTCAGGCTGTCTGTACTTTCACTAACGCCTACTGCCGCACGGTGGCGTGTTCCCAGAGCCTTGTTGATGGACATATTATCCGACAGAGGCAGGTAGCAGGTAGCTGCTGCTACCCGATTTCCCCGGATCACCACTGCTCCGTCATGAAGAGGGGTATTGTGCTCAAATATATTGATCAGAAGCTGGCTGCTGATCAGTCCGTTGATCTCAATTCCCGTACGCTCAATCTCCTTTAAGGAGGTGCCGCGTTCAATCACCATCAGAGCTCCCGTCTTTACCTTTGCCATTTCAAAGGTGGCGCGAACCAGCTCATTGACCGTACGCTCATTAAATCCGCTTCCTTCTTTACCGGAAGAGTCTACCGGAAGAAAATTGGTAATAATATTCTGGCTTCCCAGCTGCTCCAAAGCCTTTCTGAGTTCCGGCTGAAATACAACTAAAAGAGCCGTTACCGCAATGGCTGTAATATTTTTGATGATCCAGAGAATGGTATCGAGCTTAAACAGCACCACAACCACTGAAAAGGCAAAAATCACCAAAAGGCCTTTTAGAAGAGTCCAGGCTCTGGTGTTTTTGATCCAGACCAAAAGCTCGTAGACAAGAAAAGAAATAATAGCGATCTCCACTATATTTTTGGCTGAGATCCTGGGCAGCAGAGACAGCCAGGATGACAGCTTATCCAGCACTTCCAGAAAAATATCCATCTTCTATCGCCCTCCTCTCACAAATATCATATGTTACGGCTGCCTTGTTCCTCCCGGCTCACGCTCTCTTGCGCTCCGCCTGTGCGTATTGATCTTTTTTACCCGCACATCTGTGGTGCTCATAGTCATCTTTGGAACAGCTTTTACATAGTAGTAATAGTCATCGTCCTCAAACTGCACATACTCCGTGCGGGAGTAGTCTACTGAAAAAATAAAGAAATTATACAAAGCCGCCAAAGCCGCCGACACCAGCATCCCCACAACCATTTCAAGAGGTGCTGCCGGCACGCCAAACACAAAATCACCGATAAAGATCACCACAAGCTCTGCTACAGAACCTGTCACAATGGCTGCCAGCCAGGCATAGTCAATGGAAAGGCGGCGGATCAGGTATACCACAAGAATACCTACCGCACAGGTAGCGATCATCACCGTCATGGTCTGATTTAAAAATACGGACCGCACAATCTGGCTGTAGCGCTGTACCATGTCCACGGCGGCTTCTCCTGTGAGAACGCCTGCATTCTGCTTTACATACATGATAAGGTAGTAAAAAAAGATGCCGCAGCCCACAGGGATCACGGAACTTAAGCTTCCTCCCAGTCCTACCAGAAGCGGAACCGCATAAGGGATTTTAAACAGAAATGCCAGCGACGTAAGAACCATAAGCCAGCTGTCTCCCGGTTTAAAGCCATAATAAAGGATGCCTATTATCATCATCACAAGAACCGCGATCAGCGCCATTTCTACAGACACCGCATACAGATGAACTGCCAAAAATCCCCCTATGAGAAATACCAGCATACAGTTGGGAAGCAGCGTTCCGACCAGGCAGACCATAAAAACCACCAGTGGATTCTTAAGTTTTGCCATATATCCAACAGTAGAATTGATGCTTAAAACAGTGCACAATGTAAACAGAAAGCGGATCAGCGGATGGAGCAGCTGATTATATTTCTGATAAAATCCCTTCAGATGCTCTTTCCAGAGCAGCAGTCCTGTCATATAGCTCTTCCTCCCCGTTTTTCTCTGCCTGTATCCGGCTGGTCTTTTCCATATCGTCTGATCAGATGTTTTAAGCGGGCTGTAAACATCGTCTGGCTCCGTGCGGCTATCTCATAGCGCCGGGAGCTGATCTTCCAGGTAACGGCAAGATATAAAACCAGACCTCCCACATATGCAAACGTCCCGTTTTTAATCCAGCCAAGAACCGTGTCGGGCCCGGCCCCGCCCAAGATCACATCCAATCTGTACATCGCCCAGGTGAAAACGATCAAAAGGAAGCTGAAGGTATAGCCGAAAAAGCCCCTGAACATCTGACCGCCCACATAATCGCTCCTAAAAAAACGGTTTACGGGAAAAATCTTTCTGCCTTCATTTTTTTCAAATATGGCCAGCTCTGTCATATAGCGGATCTTCTCTTCATTCAGCATAGGAACGCTCCTTATTATATGCCTGGAAATGATTTACAGGCACAGGATTCTCAAAATATGTCAATTCAGTATACCACAACTTTTTATATTTTGCGACACTTTAAATGAACTTTTATTTTTGTATGTCCGAAAAGGACAGACAGGTTTCTTTAAAGCAATCGCTCGGAAGCGGCTTATTAATATAGTAACCCTGGATCATATCGCAGCCCATTTCTTTTAAAATATCTGCCTGTTCCTTTGTCTCCACGCCCTCGGCCACCGTACGGATCTTAAGGCTTTTGCAGGCCGCAAATACGCTCTGGGCCACAATTCCTGCCTTTGGATTGTGGAACATATCTGTGACAATGCTTCGGTCTATTTTTAGGATCTTGATCGGGAGATCATAAAGCACATGGATATTGCTGTACTCCGTTCCGAAATCGTCCAGGGAAATACCATAGCCGGCCTCTGTAAATGCTGTGGTAATGGCCTTCAGGCTGATATTGTCTACTGCGCTGATAGTTTCTGTAATCTCAATGGAAATAAGCCTGTGCGGAATACGATAACGGTCTGTAATACCGCAGGTTTCTTCTAATATCCCCGGCTCTAAAATCGTAATTCTGGAATAATTAAGAGAAACAGGAAATCCTTCCCAGCCTTCATCCAGCCACTGGCGCATCAGGCGGCAGCTCTCCTCCAGCACAAAAAGGTCAATATAGCGGATCAGCCCGGCCTTTTCAATTTCCGGCAGAAATTTATCCGGCGTAATTACACCCTTTCTTCCATGTTGATAGCGCACCAGCGCCTCTGCTCCACAGATACGGCCTGTTTTTAAGTCTGCCTTGGGTTGGAAAAAAGCAGTAAACCCGCCTCTTTTTATCGCCTGTTTAAGCTCAGAAAGCATTCGGGCTGCGGCAGGCGTCCTTCCGCCATAGGCCCTGGTACTTCTCTGGTTCATGGCGATCTGCAGTTTTTCCTCCACCTGCTGCTGAAGCTTCATGGGCGCCTGAACCTGAGCTGTCCACACATATTCGCAGAGAATCTGCCCCGGACACAGCGTTTCTGCTTCCATCTGAAACCGCCTGCCTTGTTCCTCAAACCGGTCTTTTGTTACATCTGCAAAACGGATCAGAAAGCCCGCTCCACTGATACGGTAGCAGTCCGCCCCCTTAAAAATTTCCCGTATCTTCTCTCCCAGCTGTGCTAAAAGCCGGTCGCCTCCTGCATGGCCATAGCGCTGATTATATCCCTTAAAATCCCAGATATGGATCCCTGCTACTCCCATGGATGAATAGATTTCCTGATTTTCGTGGCTCAGGCACCGGATATAGGACTGATAATTTAAAAGCCCAGATTCCCTGTCATGGGTCATAACATAGCTGTATTTTTCCTGCATCAAACGGTACTGGGCCATCTTTCCCACAAAGCCGGAAATTTCCCTCAATACTCTGGAACACTGTTTCTTATCCCATACCCCTTCTGCTACAAGCAGGCCTGTAAGGCAGTCTCCCCAGCAGCCAGTCCACAAAAGCGGGAATTGATACGATGTTTCTTCCAGCAGGCCTTCCAGCTCCCCATAGGCAGCTTCCTCCCTCTTTTCTGCTTCAAACACCTGTTCCTGTCCAGATCTTGCACCCAGACGTTCCCATAAAAGAGAAGCTTCTTCTGCTGGAATAAAAGAAAGCCTCTGCGCAGCCGCTGCTTCTCCAAAGGCCGGTGGTATAATACCGGTATCCCCAATTTTGAAGCATTCTCTTAAAAGCTCCCAGGAAAGCTTCTGCCTCTCTGCTGTCTCACTCCTCTCCCCATAGACCTTCATCTGGTCTTTGCCCTCATATTTAGCCCGTTCCAGAGCTTTTAAACTCCGCGAACCATACAAAGCAGCGGCGGCAGTTCCCTTCAAAACATTAATACTTTCTATATTTTCGGGAGATACGTCAAAAAGGTCCGACTCCACAGGCACACCGTCAATCACCATCAACGGAGTCTTTCCACGTAAGGAAAACGAAGGAGCCTGAAAAATACCGGTAGGATTATTTACCGTCAAACCGGCTACCTGACCCGACAGGGCATTACCAACATTCACCGTACCCGGCTGGTCTAAAGCCTCGGTATTGACTTGTTGGGTAGTATATCCCAACTTCTTTTTCTGCTGCTTGATACCGATAGCAGTTACCACTACTTCGTCAATGGCCTGCACATCGTCATTCATCGTCACGTTAATCACCGTTTGTCCATCTACTTGTTTCTCTACCGGAGTATATCCGATATAAGAAAAAATCAATACACCATTGGCGGGCACTTCCACTGAATAACGCCCATCCATATCTGTCACCGTACCCACTGTTGAGTTTTTAACCATTACGCTGGCACCGATAATCACATCCGACTTATCCCGCACCACACCGGTCACTCTGAGATTCTGCGCCTTCACGCAAAGGCATAGCAAGGTCATAACAATGACCAAGCACTGTTTAGTTTTCATTTATATATAATTGTTAGTTTATCCTGAAAAGAAAGAATTCAATAGATACTTTTAAGGCTGACACGGCGGAATACACCCAACAAATGAGATACGTCCTTTTTATTCTCTTGTAAAGCAGTCTCAAAAGACTCCGTATCCGAGTCGATAGCGGCCAACGCCACTTTCAGCACCCCTGTAAACTCCTGCTCCGCCTTATCCTGCGGCAGCAGGTCTTTCCTTACCTGACGGTTCAGTTCTTTTTCAATGGTACGTACCGCATTGTAGATTTCCGGCTTACGAATCACCGTACGACGCGTCGGATCTCCGGGTACCACCTCTTCCTTCACCACATAAGTATCTTTAAATGAATCATACAGGAAGGCTACCTTCTTACCTAATTTATGATTAGAAACCAATGCAGCCAGCTCTTCGGAAGAAGGGGTTTCAACAGTAGAGTAAAACTCCCATGTTTCCACCTTAGCCGAAGATGCATCCGTTTTCACATTCTCTTTTTTGTCACGCACCGGATAAAACGGCATAGCCCACATCTGTTGGGCAAACAAACTGATACTCAAAAAAGCAACGGTTAAAATGAACTTCTTTTTCATAACTTTAAGTTTATTGTTTTCTGCCGCAAAGAAACGAACTGCACATTTCAATCCAAATACAAAAAGATGAAACTCACATAACAATTCAAAAAACAGAAAGGAGATAAAAAAAGTGTGTGGATATGCCCTGCACATCCACACACCACCTATGCTTTTATTACAAAAGAATTACGCTTAGAAAGCCTTCTTGTAAAGTTCCAGAATAATTTCTTCCGTCACTTCACGAGGATTGCCCGGCGTACACACATCGGCAATAGCCGAAGCGGCCAGACGGGGCAAGTCTTCTTCCTTAATACCCAGTTCAGACAAATGCTGAGGGATACCCACCTTGACAGACAATGCCTTCACCGCCTCAACAGCAGCCTTCGCAGCCTCTTCCCGGCTCATGCCATCCTTGTACACATTCATCGCCTTGGCGATATCTACATATTTGGACAAAGCAGCCGGAGCATTGAACTCCATGATGACAGGCAGCAACAGTGCATTAGCCACACCGTGAGGAATATCGAAGATAGCTCCCAACGGATGAGCCATACCGTGAACCACGCCCAAGCCTACATTAGAGAACGCCATACCTGCAATGTACTGTGCCACGGCCATACCGTTACGGGCTTCCGCATTGGTAGGCTCGAAGACAGCGGTTTCCAGATAACGGGCAATCATTTCGATCGCTTTGATCTCGAACATATCGCTCATTTCCCAAGCGCCTTTGGTTATCAACCCTTCGATGGCGTGGGTCAGTGCGTCCAAACCGGTAGAAGCAGTCAGCCCTTTAGGCAGAGTGTACATCAGTTCCGCATCCACAATAGCGATGGCGGGGATATCGTTCGGGTCTACACAAACCATCTTCTTATGGTTTTCCTCATCCGTGATGACATAGTTGATAGTCACCTCGGCGGCAGTACCGGCGGTAGTGGGCAGTGCAATGATAGGCACTGACTTTTTCCTTGTAGGAGCCACACCTTCCAGTGACACCACATCACTGAAGTCTGGATTATTAGTGATGATACCAATCGCTTTCGAAGTATCGATAGACGAACCGCCGCCGATAGCCAGAATAAAGTCCGCTCCTGATTTTGCAAAAGCTTCAACTCCCGCCTTTACATTGCTTACGGTAGGATTCGGTTTGATTTCACTGAATATTTCATAAGGAATACCTGCATTCTCCAAGACTTTCAACACTTTATCAGCCACACCGAACTTAATCAAGTCCTTGTCTGTAGCAACAAACGCCTTATGCAAGCCCAAACGTTTAATCTCTTGTGGAAGCACTTCACGCGCACCCGGACCGAAGTAAGATACTTCGTTCAATACAAATCTGTTAATCATAGTTTTTTTAATTATGTAGTTTGGTTGCAAACTTAGTACAAATTCTTGAGAAAACGGCTCTTTAAAAAGATTCTTATAGTATGTTTTTTGGCATTCATGCACCCCGCCTTCAGTCCATTCAGCACGGTTAACACGCTGTCGCACAACAAATAAGACTGACAGAAGCCCCTTCAGCCTCCTGTCAGTCCTTTCAGCCGGCCTGATGGACGGGAATTATGCCGCCAGCACCACCTTGTACAGATTTCCTTTCTCCGTATGCATCCGTTCCGCCCCCATGGCGCTCATCATCTTGCCGAAACGCACCACCGTCATACCGCGCATAGCCGCAGGATAACGGCTCTGCAAAATGGTGAAAATGACCGAGGCCGAATAGAGTTTGAACTCCTCTCCCGCCTCAGGCAGACGAAAACAACGGTAGAACACCTCCTGCTCTACGGGCATGGCATAGAACTCGCGGTTGCGCAATTGCAGTTCCGCTTCCTCTTCGGCCGAAAACCAATAACGCTCGCCGCCCTCCAGCTCCGCCTTCAATTGGGCAAACAATTGCTTGTGCTCCAGTGGCGTGCAGTCTATTTTCTCTTTCACCTCGGCACAAAGATAACGGCGACTGCCCGTGGGGTCGGTCAGCAAATCCTTATGATTACTGGTTCCTATAAACGAAGCCATGCGGGGCAGGTGACTGTAGGATGAACGGTGCGACTTACGGAAATCCAACTTCTTCATCTGCATCAGTGTCTTGAGCAACGGCAGTTTTTGAGGAGAAAGACGGTCGTACTCATCCAGGTTAATCAGCCCGAACTGCGCCAGTTTCTGTTCGCAGCCCGACTGCCCCGTCAACTCAAAACTGTCCGTGTAATAATCTCTCAACCCGTCGGGCATCAACAACTGACAAAAAGTAGATTTACACTTTCCCTGCATACGGCTCACCAACATAGGGGCCACTGCATTGGCGCAACGGTCCATGCGTCCTGCCCACTGGGCGGCCATTCCCAGCATCCAGCGGTGGAAGCCGTTTATCCAGAAGGCTTTTTTCGAGATGCGCTGCGCCAGCGGAGTGACGCGATCCACCCCGTCCCATTGGGGCAGTGTATCCATATAAGTAAGGAAAGGGTGATAGTCTTCCAAGCGTTCCGAATGGAGCAGGCGGCTCACATCCTTATCCCAGCAATTGATGCGATGACGGTGCGCTTCCAGGCACAAGGTGTTCAAGGTACGCTGAGTCACTATCTTATAAGGTGTGTCCGTCCCTTGCCCCTTCGCGCAATATTCGGGTTGTTCCGTCAACACGTTGAAACGGAACTCATAGTGTTTCCACAAGTAGTTCTCCAGACGGTCTTGCACCTCCCGGTTATCCGCAGCCTGTTCTTTTTCCCTTTTATCCGAAGAAGGGTCCGCCTGTTTCGCCGTTGCAGTTTCACCGTTCCATAACTTGCACCATTCCATCACCTTCCGAATCATTTCTTTCATCATGATTTTATTGTTTTTTTAGTTGTTGTTTCCACAAAGATAGCACATTGAAAAGCCTTTGTCAAGGGATTTCCGGCGTTTCGGGATGAAAAGTGACTAAGCGTAAACATCCTTATGTAAAAGGGTTTTCATCAGGACAAGTTCGTGTTCTCTTCTTGACAAGTACAGTGTTTCACTTAAGTGATGAAGTTTCATCACCCAAGTGGTACAAGCTCATCACTA
>OGXF01001784.1_pt1 | contig 13977 bp, 8 predicted proteins | sample 1576191 | NCBI WGS metagenome assembly OGXF01 (sample SAMEA3541545, study PRJEB24748) | human gut metagenome | biome: human gut; feature: human-associated habitat; material: faeces | place: China | collected 2012
AATGACATATCTTATATCAGTTTTTTGAGTTTACACAAAACTTGAAACGGTCTCAATTTTTTCTGCCAGTGGTAATTTAAGAATCTCTTCTGCAACAGCTTTCCCATTCTCCCCAAAAGCCATAGACAGAAAAGCCGTTGACTTATCCATTGCCTTCTCTCTTGTCAGCGGCTTTGCTATGCTGCCTAACGGATCCCGAGTCTCTTTGGTCCACATTTCTCCATCCTTCATAATCACTTTCATGGCACATCCCCAATGTTCCGGGTATTGTGTCGAAAAACGTTCTGCCGGAAATACATGGACTTTTTCAAGAAGCTGCTGAACCCTTATATTTGTAACCACATCCGGTTCAAATTCCCTCATGCTTACCTGTCCATAAAGAAAAGCTGCCGCAACTGCGTAAGGAGTAGAAAACTTTGCTTCCATAGAATTTTGAGGATGCAGGCATCCCGCTGTTACAGCGCACTGCTGATATCCTACCATGTAAGTGTCAATTCTGATTTCTTTTACTTTATCAACAATTTTTTTCATCTGGTATTCTATGTTTTTCTCTCCTTCCGACTCTGGCCCGTCCAAAATTTTCTTTCTCAGTTCCAGAGCACAGTCTATCGCACAATGCGCACTGCGACAGCAGGGATACGGTTTCATATCTATATTCCGGATTTCATAAACCGTTCCCAGCCCTTCTGAAACCCGGGAAATATCTCCACCGTCAGACATAGCCTTTAAAAGCCCTCCATCCTCCGCATCCAGAATATGTTCCGGGCCTGTCATTCCTGCCTGCGCCAAAAAAGCCGCATCCATTCCAGCTACTGCAGCCCGCCCAGTATGAAGGACCTTACAGGTACTCCGATCTCCCAGAAAAGCCCAGACACCGCTGCTTTGAGTTCCCGCCATTCCCAACGCGGAAATCAGCTGTTCCGTACTTAAATCTAAAAGCTTTCCACATGCCGCTGCGCATCCAAAAACACCACAGGTCGCTGTTGCATGCCATCCACGTTTTCTATGCTCTGCTACCTTAAAAGCCATTCCAATTCTGCTGACCGTCTCATATCCGCAAATCACCGCCAGCAAAAAATCCCGTCCTGTCTTTCCCAGATACTGCGCGCAGCTCCATGCTGCAGGAATCAGGCTGGCACTCCCATGTGTCTTTGAAGCCGAATGAACATCGTCCAGCTCCAGCGTATGGGCCAGCATCGCATTCAGCATGGCTGCCGATGCCGGAGAAAACTGCTTCTCCCAGCCCCATACACTGCAGTTTCCAGTTCCTTCCCTTTTTTCCAGCATATCCCCAATCTTTACAATCATCGGATCTCCGGCAGCTCCCACAGCAACACTGATTAAATCCAAAACCCGCATAACAGCTAATTCCTTCACATCTTCCGGAACCTGTTCCCATGTTAAATTGTGGATAAACTCCGCCAAACAACGGATATGCTCTGTCTTTTCTCCCATACCGTTTCTCCTTATAAGGGCTTTGCTCATTATAATCCAAGCAAAGCCCTTTTCTGATTTATTTTTCTTCTCTGTATGAATTAATCAGACTTCCTGCCAGAAGCACCTTTCGTTCTGCCTCAGTCACTCCCTTCAGTTCCAGTTCCAGCTGACGCACAGAACCATCCTTTCCGATTACAGATACACAAATTTTTTCTCTACGCTCTTCCACTGCCCGCCGAATGCCCGGTAAATAAATATATTCTCCTGCTTCCAGGCAAATCTCCTTTTCCGGGCAGGTAAACGGCAGCATTCCCCAGTTTACACAATTGCTCCGATACCGTTTGGTAGCATATTCAATACAAATATTTGCCAGACCACCCAGAACCTTCTGACAGCTTGCCGCATACTCACGGGCAGAACCATCTCCCGGACGCTTTGCATATAGTACCGAACCGATTCCTGTGGTTTCCATCAGTTCTTCTACAGGAGTATCTACTCCCACGTTCTTTAACACCTGATAAAACTCTGCTGTTTTTTTCTTGTCTCCTTCAAGTCTGGCCTTCTCATAAACCTGTGCAGCCTTTGCTCTTCCCACATATTCCGGATCCTTCCGGATCAGAGTATACTCTGAAATCTTATACGGATTTGAACGATAAGATGCTGTTTCTCCAGAAGGAATCAGCTCGTCTGTTGTCGTTACCTCATCCCGAATCACACTTGCCACCTGAAGCAGCAGATTCTCTGTAAGCGCCTCCATCTTTGGCCAGTCTTTGATCGATGGGCCATATATAATTTCTGTATCCGGCTGTGCCTTTCCATATCCGTTATATACAATATTATCATAGATCTGTTTATTAAATTCATATGCAGGTATCTCGACTTCTACAGGGAATTCTTCCGCTGATGTTAAATATCCTCCATTAAATGCAGTCGCAGCAATTGAGCGGGAGTCCATCAGTGCCACCGAAGCAATCTGACCGTTGGCCGGACTGGAGCCTTCCCTGTTGGGGAAGTTTCTTGTACTGTGCCGGATGCAGAAATCATTATTTCCAGGTGCATCCGATGCACCAAAGCAAGGTCCGCAGAATGCTGTTTTTATCCTTGCACCATAGCCCATCAAATCATTTAAAACTCCCGCTTTATTTAATTCATACATAATCGGCTGGGATGCCGGATAAATATTAAGCGGGAAGGTTCCTAATCCCCGGTTCATTTTTTTCGCAATCTCATCTACCACACAGATATTCTCGAAAGATCCTGCTGCACAGCCGGCAATTGCCGCCTGATCTACTTTGATTCTTCCATTTTCATGAATTTTAGAACGTAAATCCAAATGAATATCCTTATTATTTTCAAATACTCTCTCTGCCTCTTTTTCTGTCATAGCCAGATACTTTTCCGGATCTGCAATCACATCAGCCAGAGGATACGCATTGCTGGGATGGAACGGAAGAGCAATCATAGGAACTATCGTATCCAAATTAACCTCTACCACCCCATCATACCAGGCCGCATCTCCCTGATGCATAGGCTTAAAAGCTTCCGGGCGCTTATGAATTTCAAAATATTCCTGTACCTTTTTATCTGTCATCCAAATAGAAGAAAGACAGGCAGACTCTGTGGTCATTGTATCAATTCCATTTCGGAAATCCATAGATAGGCTGGATACTCCCGGCCCGATAAATTCTAATACTTTATTTTTTACAAAATTATTTTTAAATACCTTGCCAATAATGCTGAGCGCTACATCCATCGGTCCTACCCAGGGCTTTGGAGAACCTGTCAAAAATACGGCAATAACCTCAGGATAGTCAATCTCATAGTATTTTCCCAGCATCGCTTTTGCTAACTCCGGCCCTCCTTCTCCGATAGAAAGAGAACCCTGTGTTCCATAGCGTGTATGAGAATCAGAGACAATCGACATATCGCCGGATTTTACAATCATCTCCCTCATATACTGATGAATCACAGCCTCATGAGGCGGCACAAAAATTCCGCCGGACTTTCTGCAGGCTGATTCTGCATATTTGTGTACATCCGTATTAATCGTTCCGCCTACGGCACACAGGCAGTTGTGACAGTTGGTAAATACACAGGGCATCGGAAATTCCTTCAGGCCGCTGGCATAGGCAGTTTGAAGAATACCCACATATGTATTATCATATACTCCCATAGAGTCAAATTTTATTTCCAGATGCTCCATACTGTCCCCGTGATTATGGTTTTCCAGCACCTGGTAAGTAAGAGTCTGTTTTTTTCCTTCCTCCGAAGAAAAACCAGCCGCCTCCTGTTCCGGAACAATTGTCTCATTATTTATAATAAAATGCTTTCCTTCATGTAAAGTAACCATATTTTAATTCTCCTTATTTTGTTTTAAAGACAATACAAACTGGACTTTCCGCAAAAATTTCCTCTTCCTCGTAGGAAAGAAGGCCCGTTTGCGAATCAATCTTCATACAGCAAATCGAATCCGTCAGCTCATTGGCAGCAAACAGGCGGGTTCCATCCTGGCTTCTCGTGATAAAGCGAGGCTGTTGTCCTTTAGTCGGAAGATTCTGCAAATACGTCATATAACCGGTTTCCTGATTAATGCTGTATACTGTTACACTGTCATGCTTTCTGTTGGAAAGATATAAAAATCTTCCGTCTTTTCCCATTTCAATTGCACTGGCCCACCCGTCTCCGGTATAATTTTCCGGAAGAGATGTCAGAATCTGCTGAGGTTCCAAAGTCCCTGTCTCTTCATCAAAGAGGTAGAATGCAGCCGTACTGTCTTTTTCATTTACGCAATAACAAAAACGATTATTTGGATGAAAAACACAATGTCTTGGCTCTGCACCGCTCCGGGCTTTTTTTACAAAAGCTTCTTTCAGGATTCCATTTTCTGAATCGATTGAGAAAACTGTAATCTTGCCAACTCCCTGCAGACGTCCCTGTGAAGGCACCAAAAGCCATTTTCCGGTCCTATCCTGTGTTACTTGATGTGGATGAGATACATATCCCGGACCGCCATTCCCAGACAGAAACATCAGATCATGGATCTGATCCAGAGAACCATCTTCTTTTACCGGGATTACGGAAATACCTCCTGTCTGCAGATTTGCCACAAACATCCATTTTCCCGTTTTATCCAGAGATAAATGGACCGGATTCGTTCCGTGCGTTTTCACCGTATTCAAATACGATAATTCTCCGTTCTCATGGATCTGAAATGCACTGACCTGTTCAAAATCCCCATGCACTGTATAAAGACGATCCTGAGCTTCATTCAGGCAAAGATAGGACGGATTAACCGGTCCTTCCAAAATCTGTCTGAGTGTCCAGGTTCCATCTATAATCTCATAAACACGGATTCCCTTTCCCCTTGCATTTCGTTCTTTTGTTGTACGGCACCCGATATAGGCATATTCTCTCATATAAAACCTCCTAACCGATAAATCCCATAATTCCAACCAGGTTCAAAATAAACACAATAGCAACAACTGTCGCAGAAAGACCGAACAGAGTTCCAAACAGTTTTTGCTGTTCTTTTTCATCACAGCCTGTTTCCTGTGCATAGCTTGCCATAATCAGACTTCCACCTGTCGAAAGTGGACTGATTCCTGCCACCGTGGCACTGCAGACAATAGCAGTCACCATCTGAGTGACAGAGGCGCCCCCGACCTGAGCTGCAATCTCCGGCACAGTAGGAATTAATGTCGGGAATACTACTCCATTTGCACTGGAAAACCAGGACATCAATCCTCCTGTAAATCCCATCAGGGGAGCTGCTGTTTTCTCTGACATAAAAGATGCCAAAATAGAAGAAAGTAAATCAATTCCGCCCATTTTCTGTGTAATATTCATCAGAACATTCACACCGGCAATCAAAATCAATACACTCCAGGGGATCATTTTCAATGCCGTTTTCTCATTTGCTGCTCCCAAAAGGACTAAAATCAATGCCAGGGAGAGACAGACAAGACCAACATCAAAGGAAAATCCTACAACCAGGATTACCATAATAAACAGCGCTGACAGACTAAGCCACTGGTTCCGATCCATCTTTTCTGTCTTTTTTTCAGATTTCTCTGCTGTGCCTCTCAGCTTATATCCCCCCAACAGAAAATACATTGCTGCAGCACAAATCAAATTCGATACAGCTACCCCAAGAAAAATCTGAGATTCCAAGCCCTGGATCCCCATCTCTGCCATCAAATCTCCTACAATAATACCAGTCAGAGCAATTGGTGATGCCGTTCCTCCTACAGCTCCCAGAATTGCCATAATTCCCATAAGTACCGGGCTTATTTTCATTTGGACTGCCATAGATACTGCAAACAGCACTGTAACAGACTGAACACTGATAGCGCCAGGTCCTGCTGCAGATAAAACGAAGCTGACTGCATAAATGATAACCGGAACTAAAAATGTTTTTTTGCCGCATATTCCAATCAACTTCTGAGATATTTTTTCCAATGTCCCGTTTTGCTGCAGCAGACTGAAAAAAAGCATAGTTCCCAACAATGTGGCAAACAGCTTATACGGGAAACCTTTGTAAATATCTCCTGCTCCCATTCCGCCAATCGTCCCCAATATCAAAGAAAATCCCAAGCATACTAATCCAACATTTATTTTCTTTACAAACCCAAGAATAATCGCCCCAATTAAAAATAAAAGTGCTGTAACTTGTAATTCCATACCGTTCTCCTTTCCCTAAGCCACTGTTTTTACTTTTTCAGTCTCTTACATATACCCATCCATCCATAATTCTTCGTGCAGTACGGGTTACACCTCCTTTGAGAACTTTCTCTCCGTTCATTTTAATATCAACCTCTGTTACACCGCTTGCATGACCAATCCGGATAATCTCCTGATCCGGTTTTGGATTTACAATCTCATTTACAATGGTTCCGGGAATCCTCGCTGCCGCTCCGGTTCCTACAGCTACTGTCATTGGATATGCCTTATGAAGAGCTCCTACAGAAATTGCACGGCAGCAAATATCCATACTCTCTGCCTGAACCGTATGCTTATCCATATCCATATAATTATGAGGTGCGGATATGATAGATACCTTAGGTGCGGATGTTGATTTTGTCCGCGCATCTTCCCAGTGTTCAACAAATCCGCATTTCCATGCTGCAATGCATCGGATTCTCTCAATATGCTCCATAACGGATTGATTCTGATTCAGTTCCACCAGCTCCGTTCCCTGGATTCCCAAATCCTTTGCTCGAATAAATACCATAGGATTCGAGCAATCCAGAACCGTTACTTCAATTTCCCCAAAATCCGGTACATCAAATATTTCTTTTTTCTTTCCTGTCGGAAACAGCTTTCCGGTTTTAGAGCCTGCAGGATCCTCAAAATACATATCAATCCGTGAACCGGTTCCAGGAACGCCCTGAATCACCTCATCTCCATGAACCATTGCTTTTCCGTCCTTTACCCGCACATGCTCCTCAATAATTTTATTTGTATTGGTATTCAAAACCCTGACTACCGTAATCGGCTCTATTGCCTGAACCAGTCCCTCATCAATAGCAAAAGGTCCTACTGCTGAAGATATATTTCCACAGTTTGCACTTCCGTCTACTCGTGGAATTACAATATCCACCTGTTTGAAGGTATAGTTAACATCCGCATCTTCCCGATCCGAAGGAGAAATCACTGCAATTTTACTGGTGGAAGAAACCGTTCCCCCCATTCCATCAATCTGCTTTACATCCGGCGTTCCCATTACTTTCATAAAAATTTCATCCCATAAAGTCTTGTCCTCCGGAAGATCCTTTTCATGGAAAAATACAGCCTTGCTTGTACCTCCTCTCATATAAACACAGGGATATTTTTTCATATACATTTTCATTTCCTCCTTTTTTCCATTTATTTTTCGTTTTCTATCTGTTGTATGGTTTCCAGCAGATAATCTGTAAACTCTTCTGCTGTTGCTCCATCCACATCCGTAGTAATTACTTTTTTTCTTTCAGATACCGTACAGATATCCAGCGCTTTGTCAAGAAGTTCTTTTCGTTCTCCATAACCGATATGTGCCATCATCATACCTGCTGCGCGAATCAGAGAACATGGATCTGCATAATCTCCACGGCCGTGATTCATCAAAAATGGAGCAGTTCCGTGAATCGCCTCAAACATGGCATATTTATTTCCAATATTAGAAGAAGAAGCGGTACCCAGCCCACCCTGATATTCCGCCGCAATATCAGTTACAATATCTCCATATAAATTTGGAAGAACAATCACCTCCATACCTTTATGAAATTCTGGATCCATCATCTTTGCACACATGGCATCTACCAGACGCTCCTGAATCTCTATTTCCGGATACTCCTCTCCAACTCTGCGAACCTCCTTAATAAAATTCCCATCAGCCAGCTTTACAATATTGGCTTTCGTAACAATAGTTACATTCTTCTTTCCATTTTTCCTGGCATACTCAAAAGCAGCTCTGGCAATTCGCTGACTTCCCTGTTTTGTCTGTATCTTAAAATCAATTGCTAAATCTTCGTTAACCTGAATTCCTTTATTTCCCCAAATATATTCTCCCTCTATATTTTCACGAAAAAATGTCCAGTCAATCTGCTTTTCCGGAATCCTTATGGGCCTTACAGCAGCAAATAACTCCAGTCCACGGCGTAGCAAACTGTTTGCCGAAACAAGATTCGGCCACGGATCTCCTGCCCGAGGTGTTACCATTGGTCCCTTCAACAGTACATTGCAATTCTTTATTTTTTCAAAAACATCATCCGGAAGACTCTGCTGCTTTGCTGCACGGTTTTCAATAGTCATACCCTCAATCATTCGTATTTCCACATGTCCGTTTTCCAGTTCTGGCTTCAGCAACTTCTGAATCACCCGAAGGGCTTGCCTCATAATAATCGGACCAATTCCGTCACCAGGCAAAATTCCAATAATAATTTTATCCAGTTTAGAAAAATCCATCACCTCATGTTCATTTTTCATACTTTCAATCCGTTGCAATTCCTCTTTAATTAGATTTCCAAATATTTCCTGAGCCGTTTCCACCACTCTCACTCTTGTCTCCTTTCACAAAAAAATTCTTAATTTTTCCTTTTCTTTCACCATCTTTACTATAACACTTGCATATCATAAAGTAAAATGGTACAATTTCATTAATATTCATAACTAATTGGAATGATATCTAGAAAGGGACATGATATCTATGGACGAAAAAGACTGCGAATTACTTCTGGAATTAAAACAATCAAAAAACATTACAAAAACTGCACAGAAATTTTTTATTACACAACCAGCTATAACCAAACGAATTCAAAAAATTGAGGAAGACCTCCAATGTCAACTTCTTCTCCGTACCAGGAAAGGAGTTGTTTTTACTCCTGCCGGAGAATCCATCCTTCCCTATGTTGCTACAATTGCAGAAAATAATCGCCGCATCCGGGAACAGATCGATATCAGCCGAAACGAAATCTGCGGTACAATTTATCTTGGCTCCTCTCTAAACTTTTCCCATTACCGGCTCCCTCCAATTCTCCGAAATTATAAAGAAAAATATCCAAATGTAGATATTCAGATTACCACTGGACAAAGCCGCCATCTTTTCCATATGCTAAAGCAGGATCAAATTTCTGTCGCAATTCTTCGAGGCTCCTTTGTTTGGCCTGAGGGAATTCAGAAAATTTCTTCAGAACCCATGTGCCTGGTGTGCAGCCGTGAAAATCAAGGGCGACCTTTTACAGATTATCCCTATATCGGACGCCACACAGATACAGAACTTTCCAGACAGATTGAAAGCTGGCTCATGGCACACGGACTATCTAATATCCGCTCAGGTCTATGGATTGACAACATTGATACCTGTAAAGAAATGGCACGACACGGTCTTGGCGGATTTACGGTCTTTCCTGAAACTCAGACAGAGTTTGGTTCGGGCTCTAATGGTCAGTATGCCTTTTGGGATGGAGCAGATGGTGGTATCTCGGATGGAGACATGACCTGGGGACCTCGTTTTGCCGGGCAGAAAATAGCACAGTGGAATAGTCCTATCCGTAATAAAGAAACAGGAGAAACGATTCCTTGGTGGGGGGATGTTTCCGGTACGATTTATGATGACCAGTCTAAGTACGAACGGGTGCCCATCGCATGGGAACCTCATGATAACCTGAGGGACTTTTTACGTACCGGAATTATTACAAAAGCGACTTTTTCAGTGGCAAGCAAAAGTAAAAAAGCTAACTATAATTTTAACGGTGATTTCTCCAATCAGCGCGGACAGGTTCCCAATACTTCGGTTTATACGGGGGGATTGAACTTTAACAGTATGTATAACCTTAGTAACTCGGTTACTTTATCAGCCAATCTTTCTTATAACAAGGTATATTCTCCCAATTATCCACGTTATGGATATGGACCGAAAAATCATATGTATACCATTTTGTTATGGATGGGAAATGATGTAAATGGAAAGGAGTTGGCCGAGCATTATTATCGTCCGGACTCTGAAGGTACACGTCAGGCCAACTACAACTATGCGTGGTATAATAATCCTTACTTTGCTGCCAATGAACTGACGCAAAAGCATGACCGTAATACAATGAATGGACAACTGAAACTGAACTGGGATGTAATACCGGGGCTGAGTTTGCAAGGACGGGCTGCGGGACGTTTGGAAAGCACATTTGAAGATATGTCTGTTCCTAAGTCTTATATGAACTATGGTGATTCGCGGAATGGCGACTACAAAACGTGGAATACTGATCAGCTGGACATCAATGCGGATTTTCTTGCTACTTACACACGTGCTTTCAGCAGGAATTTTACGTTGACTGTCAATGCCGGTACTTCACTGTATTACCGTCAGATTCGGAAGCAAAGCCAGTCTACAGACGGACTGATCGTGGCGAAAGTATACAATTTGGGTAATAGCCTGAATCCTGTAAGCGCTACCAACTCGATGAACGAAAAAGCTATCGAGAGTGTTTATGGTTCTGTGAATGTAGATTTGTTTGAGTCTTTGTTTCTTACATTTACCGGGCGTAATGACTGGTCTTCTACTTTGGCAAAAGGGAATAACTCCTATTTCTATCCTTCTGTGTCATTAAGTACATTGGTTAATGAATATGTGAAACTGCCTTCATGGATGGATTATCTGAAAGTAAATGGTGCATGGGCGCAAGTTTCCAGTGACCTTGATCCTTATTCTTTGTATGCTACTTATTCCAATGGCACACTGTATGGCAGTATTCCGTCCGTGACTTATCCGGGTACGTTACTCAATGCGAATATATTGCCGCAAAAAACAACCTCGTATGAGGTGGGGGTTTCTACTTCGTTTTTGCATAATCGCATTGGAATTGATCTGACCTACTATCATATGCTGGATGAGAACAGTATTATAGAACTGCCCATATCATCTGCCTCGGCATTTACCAAACGTTATGTGAATGGTAACGAATACACAACAAACGGTTTCGAGCTGATTGTTTCCGCCACTTCGGTAAAAAACAAAAACTTTACCTGGAATGTAGCTACCAATTGGAGTAGTAATATTCGTAAGCTGACCGGGATTTATGGAGACCAGGAGAAGTTCGGCGATTTGAAAAAAGGTGACCGGGCTGATGCTATGTATGCTACCGAGTGGGAAAAGACACCGGATGGCCGGTTGATATTGGATGCGAATACGGGTTTGCCCACTCAGAGCGCTTTTAAGACCAAAGTAGGAAACCAGTCTCCTGATGTTCGTTTCGGATTGCAGAATACTTTCAAGATAAAGGATTTTACTGTCAATATAGATATGGACGGAGCTATCGGAGGAACGTTGATATCTACTACCACGCAGAAAATGTGGTGGGGAGGAAAGCATCCCAAATCTACCATGTATCGTCAGGAAGAATATGATAATGGTGGCAAGCCTGTTTATGTGCCCGAAGGTGTCAATATAGTAAGCGGTGAGGTGACTTATGACGTGAATGGGAATATTGTTTCCGATACCCGTGTCTATAAAAAGAATGAAACAGCGGTAAACATACAGACTTGGGCCCAGAATTATCCTTATCGTGCCGTGGTGCGTACAGAAGAAAGCGAGTTGTTTGCTAATACGTTCAGCCGTTCTTTCCTAAAACTGAGACGTGTTGCAGTGACGTATGATTTGACTAAGTTCATTCAGTCACAGTTTATAAAAGGGCTGGATGTCACAGTGTTTGGAAACAATCTGGCCGTGCTGAAAAAGACTCCTTATTTGGATCCGGACTTTGGTGCCAGTGATGGAGATTTGCAGGATCCGTCGGCCCGTTATGTAGGAGTGAGTGCTAACATTAAATTTTAACGTTTATTCAAAATATGATGAAGAAGTATATCAAATACATGGCATCTCTTCTTGCCGTATCCTTTGCAATGAGTGCTTGCATTGATTTGGAAGAGATGAATGTGGATCCTAATAATGCCACTACTACCAATCCTTCCCTGTTGTTGACCGGAGTTGCTTATAGTGCTTTCAATCAAACCAGTTCGGATGCTTGCCATGCAGCCAAGATGCTGATTCTGACTTCGGGAGAAAGCAAGTATCAGGTTTATAAATGGACGCGTGGGGATTTTGATTATTATAGCAATTTGCGTGATGTGACCAAAATGTCAGAAGAGGCCGGAGAAGGAAGTGCTTATCAGGCTTTGGCTCATTTCTTCCGTGCCAATTATTTCTATCAGTTGACTCTGGACTTTGGAAGTATTCCCTATACGGATGCGCTTAAGGCAGAAACAGATGCGAATTACCAGCCGGCATACGATTCGCAGGAAGTTGTGCTGGCCGGCATTTTGAAGGAACTGGAAGAGGCCGATAAAATGCTTGAAGGCAGTGATGAGATTATTTCGGGAGATATTATCTACAATGGCAACTTGGTTAATTGGAGAAAATTGATTAATGCTTACCGCTTACGTATTTTGATGTCTTTGTCGGGAAAAGAGAAGGTAGGTGATATAGATGTTAAATCGGAGTTTTCAAAGATTGTAGCCGACGGACCTTTAATGGAAAGCTTGTCGGATAACGGGCAGTTGATCTATCTTGACCAGCAGGATAACCGTTATCCGTATTTTAATGACAGCGATTTCGGTTCGGGGCGTTTTATGGATTCCACTTATATTGCTGCATTGGCTACACGGCAGGATCCGCGTTTATTTGCTGTTGCCACGCAAACTCCGAATGCTGAAAAAGCCGGAAAAGCGATTAATGATTTCAGCTCTTATGACGGGGGTGATCCGGCTGTTCCTTATAGTTTGGTTAATGATAAGGCGGTGGCTGGAAACTGTTCCAAGCCTGCTCCCCGTTATTACCAGACTCCGACCAATGAGCCTATGGTCTTGTTAGGTTACGTTGAACAGCAGCTTATATTGGCTGAGGCTGTAGTAAGAGGATGGATTCAGGGAGATGACAAGATTTATTATGAATCGGCCGTCAAGGCGTCTTTTGAGTTTTATCAGAAATATGCTGTGTCGGTAGCTGATTATCTCACTCAGGATGCAGCGGCAGAATACCTTCGAAATGACAAGGTGGCTTATTCCTCTTCCCTTTCTACTGATGAGAAGATAGAGCGTATTATTATGCAAAAGTATTTGCCGACATTTTTGCAGGGAAGTGTATGGCTACCCTACTATGAGGCGCTTCGTACGGGGTATCCCGATTTCCGCCGTGCCGCAGGAGTTAGTCTGCCTTATCGCTGGATGTATCCGCAGGATGAATATAATAACAATGCCACTCATGTGGAGGCTGCTTTGAATGAGCAGTTTGGTGGAAGTGATAAAACCTCGGATAAGCCTTGGTGGTTGCAGTAATCAGTTTAAATAAATTTTTAGGATGATGAAAAAGATAAAAACATTATGTGGTGTGTTGGCTCTGCTTTGTGTAGGGATGATGCCGGTAAGCGCGCAAAATGTGCTGAAATTCAATGCAGACAAGAAGTTTAAGATTGTTCAGTTCACTGATGTTCATTGGGTACCGGGAGACTCTGCCTCGGAAGAAGCGGCGGAGCGAATGAATGAGGTCTTGGATGTTGAGAAACCGGATTTGGTGATTTATACAGGTGATTTGGTGTTTGGCAAGCCGGCGAGCGAGGCATTGTCTAAAGCTTTGGAACCTGTTGTTTCCCGCCGTTTGCCTTTTGCCGTGACTTGGGGAAACCATGATGATGAGCAAGATATGACCCGTATTGAGTTACTGGAATATATCAAAGATATGCCGGGTAATCTGACCTCTACCACGGCAGGGATTTCGGGAGTTACTAATTATGTACTTCCTTTGAAGTCGGAAGACGGAAAGAAGGATGCAGCTGTGCTTTATGTCTTCGATAGCAATGCGTATTCGTCTTTGAAACAGGTAAAAGGGTATGATTGGATAAAGCCGGATCAGATAAATTGGTATGTTGAGAGCAGTGTGGGATATACGGAACGTAATGGTGGCAAGCCACTGCCCTCGTTGGCTTTCTTTCATATTCCTTTTCCGGAATATAATGAAGCGGCGCAAGATGAAAATGCGTTATTGATAGGACAGCCCGGAGCGAAAAGTTGTGGTAA
>OGXF01001787.1_pt1 | contig 13940 bp, 10 predicted proteins | sample 1576191 | NCBI WGS metagenome assembly OGXF01 (sample SAMEA3541545, study PRJEB24748) | human gut metagenome | biome: human gut; feature: human-associated habitat; material: faeces | place: China | collected 2012
TCTTCCGATCGTTTATTTATTTTTTATCATATACTCAAAATCTACAGTTGGCCAATCACAAATTTAAGATAATTCCAACTTACCAGTATATAATTGATAATAGGTTCCTTTATTCTTAATAAGATCTTCATGATCTCCACGTTCAATGATCTTCCCATGTTCAAGTACAATGATCGCATCACTATTTCGGATCGTAGATAGCCGATGGGCGATTACAAATACAGTTCTACCTTTCATCAGGTTATCCATTCCTCGCTGTACAATGCTTTCTGTTCTTGTATCAATACTTGATGTTGCTTCATCTAAGATCAGTACTGGTGGGTTGGCTACGGCTGCTCTGGCAATGGATAGTAACTGTCTCTGTCCTTGAGATAATCCTTCTCCGTCTCCGCTGATCACAGTGTCGTAACCATCTGGAAGCATTTTGATGAACTGGTCTGCGTGTGCTAATTTGGCTGCTTCGTAGATCTGTTCGTCGGTTGCCCCTAAATTTCCGTAGCGGATATTGTCTTTGATCGTTCCTGTAAACAGGTGTGTATCCTGTAATACAATTCCTAAGGAACGTCTTAAGTCGTCTTTTTTGATCTTCTTGATGTTGATTCCGTCGTAACGAATCTTACCATCCTGAATGTCATAGAAGCGGTTGATCAGGTTTGTGATCGTTGTTTTTCCGGCTCCTGTGGATCCTACAAATGCTAGCTTCTGTCCTGGTTTTGCGAACAGACTAATGTCATGAAGGATGGTTTTATCTTCGTTGTAACCAAACGTTACATCTTCAAATCTTACATCTCCAGTTAATTCTGTATATGTTACAGACCCATCTGCAGAGTGTGGATGTTTCCATGCCCACATTCCTGTTCTTTCTTCACATTCGATAATGTTTCCATTTTCATCTTTCTTCGCATTTACTAATCTTACATATCCCTCATCTGTCTCAGGTTCTTCATCGATCAGGGCAAAGATCCTTTCTGCACCTGCAAGTGCCATTACAATAGAGTTAAACTGCTGTGCAACCTGCATAAATGGCTGTGTGAAACTCTTTGTAAACTGAAGGTATGATGCCATGATACCTAATGTGATCCCTCCAATACCTTCAATAGCTAACACACCACCTAATACCGCTGTTAATACAAATTGAAGGTTTCCGATATTTCCTACAACTGGACCCATGATATTTGCATATTTGTTGGCATTTGCAGCACTTTCAAACAGAGATTCGTTTAACTTGTCAAATTCTTCTTCTGATTTACGTTCGTGGTTAAAGACTTTGACAACTCTCTGTCCATTCATTCTCTCTTCGATAAATCCTGTCACATCGGCTAATGATTTTTGCTGGCGGATAAAGTATTTTCCGCTGTTTCCACCAATCGCTTTTGTCACCGTGATCATGATTCCGATAACAACAACTGCAAGAATCGTTAAAATCGGACTTAATACTAACATAGAAATAAATGTTACAATGATCGTGAAAAATGACATCAATGCCTGAGGAATTGCCTGGCTGATCATCTGTCTTAATGTGTCCGTATCATTTGTGTATAAACTCATGATCGAACCATTTGTATTCTGGTCGAAATAACGGATCGGTAATGTCTGCATATGTTCAAACATATCGTCTCTGACGCGTTTTAGGACTCCTTGTCCGATAAATACCATCATCCTTGTATAAATAAATGTTGCAATGACACCTGCTGCAAAGATGCATCCAAGGACGATCATTGCGTGGTAAAAATTTGTGAAATCTGGATTGCTCTGTCCAACCAAAGGCAGGATGAAGTCATCGAGCATAAATTTCAATGATAAAGATACAGATACAGAAGCTGCTGCACTGATGAAAATGCAGACAAACACGAGAATAAACTGTAATTTATAAGTATCTGTTACATATTTTAAAAGACGTTTTGCTGTCTTCGCCGTATTTTTGTTGATCGTCTTTTCTGATCTTTTACTCATCGTCTTCTCCCCCTTTCACCTGTGATTCATAGACTTCTCTGTAAATATCATTTGTCTTTAATAATTCTTCGGATGTTCCAACACCCATGATCTTTCCATCATCTAATACGATGATCTGGTCTGCATCTTCGATGGAAGATACTCTCTGTGCGATGATGATCTTTGTTGTATTCGGAATTTCTTCACGGAATGCCTTACGGATCAATGCATCTGTCTTTGTATCAACCGCACTTGTGGAATCATCTAAGATCAAGATCTTTGGTTTCTTTAATAACGCTCTTGCGATACACAATCTCTGTTTCTGTCCACCAGAAACATTGTTTCCACCCTGTACGATCTGTGTATTGTATCCAGCTGGAAATTCATTTACAAACCCGTCTGCCTGTGCTAATTTACACATTCTCTGAACTTCTTCATCGGATGCATTTTCATCTCCCCAACGGATATTATCGTAAATTGTTCCTGTAAATAATACATTCTTCTGGAGTACCATGGATACCTGGTCTCTTAATGCTTCTAAGTTGTAATCACGGACATCAATGCCGCCGACTTTGACACATCCTTCTGTAACATCGTAAAGTCTTGGGATCAACTGTACTAATGTAGATTTTGCACTACCTGTTCCACCGATGATTCCAATCGTCTGTCCGGATCTGATATGAAGATCAACATCTTTTAAGGAAAGATTTCCACCTTCTCCTGCATAACTGAAGTTTACATGATCAAAGATGATCTCTCCGTCTTTCACTTCTGTTACTGCATCTGCTTTATCCTGCATTTCTGGTACTTCTTCCAAAACTTCTGTAATACGGTCTGTAGATGCTTCTGCGATCATGATCATTACGAATACGAAGGTTACCATCATCAGAGAACCAATGATCTGTAATGCGTATACGATGATACTTGTTAATTCTCCAGTTCCCATTGTTCCATGGATGATCCCTGTTCCACCAATCGCTACAAGCAGAAGTATAACAACATACATTGTAAACTGCATAACTGGTGAGTTCCATGCAACAATCTTTTCTGCTTTTGTAAACAGTGTATATACATACTTGGAAATTCCGTGGAATTTATCGATTTCATAATCTTCACGTACAAATGCTTTTACCACACGGGATGCGTTTACATTTTCCTGTACAGAATTATTTAAGATATCATATTCATCAAATACTTTGATAAAGTGTGGATGTGCTTTTTTTGCAATAAAGATCAATGTTCCTCCTAGTAATGGAATCACGATCAAAAATAATAATGCTACTTTCACACTGTACTTTAATGTCATTACCCATGATAAAATGATCATGATCGGTGCTCTGGCAAGTAGTCGAATACTCATCATATAGGCCATCTGGATATTTGTAATATCTGTTGTCATACGTGTGACAAGTCCTGATGTTGCAAAGTGGTCGATATTCTTAAATGAGAACTCCTGCACTTTGTAGAATATATCGTGTCTTAAGTTCTTTGCATATCCAGCACCTGCAACGGCTGCCATATTTCCAGCTGAAATCCCGAAAAACAGGGATAACATTGCCATAACAACCAGGATCACTCCTCGCTGGATAATATAATGTAAATCTCCGCTTGTCATTCCGATATCAATGATATTTGCCATCTCCATCGGAATCAAAACTTCCATCAGTACCTCAAGAATTACCAGGATTGGAGCAAGTATGGATTGTTTTTTGTATTCTCGGACTGATTTTAATAGGGTCTTATTCATCTTTCTTTCCTTCCTCCTTGTGTTTTTCTATAAGATTTTGTAATACCTGATATAAAACATGTTTGCATGTTATGACATCTTCCTCAGGAATGCCTTTTTCCATTCTTTTTTCACTAAGCTTAATATCTTCCAAGATTGCCTGTCTTAATCCTTCGGCTTTCTCTGTTGGTACCAGCCGCTTCTTTCTAGCATCTCCTTTGACACTTTCTCTTGTCAGATATCCATTCTTCTCCATCAACTGTACATATCCTGTCACAGTTGATTTGCGGATCTGAAATTCTTCTTCAATGTCTTTTTGATAAAGATCTTTATGCATTGTTTCTAATAAAATAAACTTTAAAATATGTTTCTGCATGATGGTAAGATCAGCCTTGATCACTTTATCAATTGGCTGATTCCTCTTCATCTCATGTGATAACATATGGATCAGTTTTCCCATGTGCATGTTATTGATCTTATCATTTATATCCTGCATTCACTCATCCCTTTCTTTTCAAAATGGTTAGCTTCCTAACTTTTTAGTATTATACAGAGAATAAAAATGAATGTCAATCGTTATTTTATTACCTTCATTATCGTTAACCAAATCCACTCACTATGTTGACAATTGTTTTTTTCCATGCTAAAGTTCAGATTAATAAGATATTTTGAATTTAAACAAAGGAAGGTATATAGCATATGAATTCAGAACAAAATTTAACCCGTGAAGAAGCCATCGCGATCTTAAATACACCTGATGAACAATTAAATGAACTGATCGAACGTGCCGGAGCACTTCGTAAAAAATATAAAGGGAACCATGTAAGCATTCATCTTTTAACAAACGCCAGAAGCGGAAACTGCTCACAGAACTGTGCTTACTGCGCACAATCCTGTCGTTCCCATGCAGATATTGAAAAATATAAATGGGTCGATGATGAAAAATTATATGGAGATAACACATTTGTCCATGATCATAAACTTTCCCGTCATTGTATCGGATTAAGCGGTATGAAATTCAGCGATGATGAGATTGAAGAACTTGCTTCTAAAATTCGTAAGATGAAAGAAGAGGGTACACATTTATGCTGCTCTATCGGATTTTTAACAAAGAAGCAGGCCTTAATGTTAAAAGAAGCTGGATTAGACCGTATCAACCATAACTTAAATACAAGCCGTTCCAATTATCCAAATATCTGTACAACACATACATACGAACAGCGTGTAAACAACATTCATATGTTACAGGACCTTGGATTTGAAATCTGCAGCGGTGGTATCATTGGTATGGGTGAGAGTAAAGAAGATGTTGTTGATATGTTATTGGATCTGAAAGAAATCAATCCAGAAGCACTTCCGATCAACTTCTTAATTCCGATCAAAGGAACACCTCTGCAGGATCAGGATACTTCAACTTTGACACCAGAATACTGCCTGAAAGTATTATGTCTGGCAAGATTAATGGTTCCAACATCAGATATCCGCTGTGCTGCTGGACGTGAAATTTATTTTAAAGGAAGGGAAAAAGAATTATTGACCGTTGTGAATTCTATCTTTGCTTCAGGATATCTGACTGCAGATGGACAGGGAATTCAAGATACGATCAAGACGATCACGGATGCTGGATTTACATGCGAAGTAGAATCTGATTAAATTGTGATTGAATAGCTTAAATTATTGATGGAATATTATAAAAAGAGATCATGTGTCTGCAACCCACTTGCGTTCGGACTCTCACGTAGCTGTACTAAGCTCCTGAATGGTCATTCGACCATCCACTCGCTAAGTGCAGACGTGTTCGTACGGTTGCTGACACATGATCTCTTTTTATAATATTCAAATAATTTACGTTATTCAAACCACCACACAGTGTGTATGTTAAATGGTACCGATTTGTACTATGCGTTCTTTACATAAACGCCGTTTTCTTTCACAAATCCCATTTTTTCAAGATAACTTTTATGTCCTTCTGTCACTTCCTTACAGATAAATTTCTTATATCCCTCTTCTGCTAATTTTGCATAAAGGAAACGTCCTGCGGAACAGTCTCTATAGGTTGGTGTTGTGTAGTCAAAGCTGATCTCTAACGCATCTCCTTCTTTCTTTCCCGCTAATACTCCGGCTGGAACCCCCTCGCAGCAGACTGTATATATTGTATCTGCTGCTGAAAGCTCCAAGGTGTTCTCTAAGAAGTATTTTTTCATATCTTCTTTATAGTGTTTTATAAAATATGTTAAGTAGGAATCTTCTTTGTCCCAACGAATCATATCATAGTGATTTCCATCTGCTTTACTTAACTTGATCAGATTATAAATATTGATCACCACAAGGCTGGCATTGACCACCGCCAATGGGTAGGAATGTCCGATCATTGCATAGACTGCAGATATAGAGCTACCGACCGTATTGATCACTCTTAGTTTTACTACGGATGTCATCAGCATAGAAATGATAACAAAAATGCATCCGATATATCCAAAAATCTCAATCATTAATGCTGTACTCATTTTTTAATTCCTCATTTTCTGAAATTAGTATCCTGCACCATTGTCTGTATTTTTCATGATCTTGATCAAACGGCTTGTTCCTAAACGGCTTGCTCCAAGACTAATGAATTTTTCTGCATCATCAAAACTTGAAATTCCACCGGCTGCTTTGATCTTCACATTTTCTCCAACATGCTCTTTCATTAATGCAACGTCATCAAATGTTGCTCCTGCTGTTGAGAATCCTGTGGATGTTTTGATAAATTCTGCTCCTGCATTTGTAACGATCTCGCACGCTTTGATCTTTTCTTCTTCTGTTAACAGACATGTTTCGATGATAACTTTTAAAATTTTTCCATCACATGCTTCATGAATCTGTCTGATCTCTTCTTCTACTTCTTCATATCTTCCGTCTTTCAAAAATCCAATGTTAATGACCATGTCGATCTCAGATGAACCATTTGCGATCGCATTCTTTGTCTCGAACACTTTAACCGCCGTTGTATGGTAACCATTCGGGAAACCGATAACTGTACAAATTGGAAGTTTTCCCTCTACATATTCGGCTGCCTGTTTTACATAAGCTGCGGGAATACATGCGGATGCTGTTTCATATTTCATTGCGTCATCTAATATTTCTTTGATATCTGCCCATGTCGCTGTCTGAGCTAATAATGTATGATCTACAATACTTAAAATTTCTTTTCTTTCCATAATAATATTTCCTCGTTAACTGTATTATTTTCCTATTTTATCTAATATCTGATGCTTCATTTAAATGAATTTAAAAAAGTGTTACCATGCTGACGATCAATGCACTCATTAAACTTACGAATACACCAGCAATCATAGAACGGATTTGCAACTCATAAACATATATTTTCGATCACTTGCTTTTTCTGATGTCAAAATAGTCATTATATTTTTTATTCTTAACAGCAATGCATTTTCATCATGTTTGATCCATTTCCAGTAGATCGATGCTGGAATTGCTAACAGCTCACTATCTTTAGATGCACAGATGGAAACACTATAAGTTGTATCTTCGGAAAAAATCTCAAAATCTCCTACAATATACATCTTTGCGAAATCCATAAAATAATATACTTTTCCTAATTTTTGATAATCTACCCCTGCAACATCGCCTTTTAAGATAATATAGACAGTATCGCATGGCTCTCCTGCTCGAATAATAAACTCATCTTTTTTTACATTTTTATGTACCGCCGCCCGGATGACTGCTTCTGATACATATTGAAATAACTTATTTAAGTAATCTCTTTTGCTTCCTTCGACTTTATTGATTTCCTCCAAAAATTGCTGTTTCGTCTCCATCTTTATCCCTCGGAACACTCTTTCCATTTACAAATTTTGCAACTACATTTCGATCATCTGCAAGATAGATCATTCGTTCTAATCGTTCTTTCACTGTTAACTCTTGCGGGTGTCGAAGACTTGAATCATCTAATACGACTGCATCGAATTCATATCCTTTTTCAAAAGTTCCTACTTTGCCAAAAAATTCTCCGCCTCCTCTTGTCGCTAAATAAAATACTTCTTCAATATTTAATGGTTTTAATTCCTGATCTGAAAGTCTCCAGCGAAGTTTGGAACACTGGATTGCCATAGACATTGCTGTAAACATGGATAATGTAGAACCTGCTGCCACATCGCTTCCAAGACCTATTTTCATTCCCATATCAAGATATTTTCGGATCGGAGCTACCCCGGAGGAAAGGTTTGTATTTGACTCTGGGCAATGAGCGATAAATACTCCTTGATCTTTCATCATCTTGATCTCATCTTCTGTGCTGTGTACACAGTGTGCCATGATCGTTTTGCAATCATTTCCGAACATCCCATATTTATTGTAAGCTTCTCCGTAGAAAGAAGTGTCCGGGCAAAGTTCCTGCACCCAAGCAATTTCACCAAAGTTTTCTGACAGATGTGATTGCATTGGAAGATCATATTTCTTCTGCAGATCTGATAATTCTTCCATTAGTTCACCCGTACATGTTGGAATAAATCTTGGTGTTAAGATCGGACGGATATTTTCAAATTGTTTGGAGGCTTTGATCCATTCTTCAGTATCTTTGGCTGACTGTGCTGCACTCGCTTCACATAAGTAATCTGGACTATTTCTGTCCATGTTAACTTTCCCAACGAATCCTTTGATCCCGGCTTCTTCTAACTTCTCCATCAAAAGTAAAGTTGCCTCATTATGGATCGTTCCAAATACACAGGCTCTTGTCGTAGCACTCTTTCTCATATCATCTGCGAAAATATCGTATGCTTTCTCGGCATATGCTAGTTCCTGATATTTCGCTTCTTCCACAAAGGTATGAGTATTTAGCCAGTCTAACAATTCAAGGTCCATTCCTAAACCTCTAAATGAATACTGCGGTGCATGAACATGAAGATCTGTAAATCCAGGAATGATCAGTCTGTCTGTATAGTCATAACATGGTATCATCTGATACTTTTCTGGCAGTTGTTCGTAGACTCCTTGACATATCCCATCTTCACTGACTACATATCCATTTTCTATGACACAAAGTTCTTTGTTGTCATTGCTGTAACAGATGTTTCCTTTCATTACAAATCGTCTCATTTTGCTTTCTTTCCTTTCTGATGTCTCTTACTTTTCTTAAATTTATCTTTACATATTTACAACAACTTTCGCAACTAATTCTTTAAAAGATTTTGCGACTTTGTCCGCTGTTTCCTGTACTTCTTTGTGATTTAATTCTCCCTTGGAAATTCCTGCTGCCATATTTGTAATACATGAAATTCCGCAGATTTCCATTCCCATATGGCGAGCTGCCATTGCCTCACATGCGGTACTCATTCCAACTGCATCTCCACCCCAGATCTGAGCGAGTTTTACTTCTGCTGGTGTTTCGTAGTTTGGTCCACTAAACTGTACGTATACGCCTTCCTGAAGTTCGATATCACATTCTTTTGCACAGTTTCTGATCACGTCCTTCATAGTAATGAACTCTTCCCTGCATGATCACAACTGGAGTTTCTTCTACATAACCAAATACAAAACGTCCTTTGTGTCCTTTGACTGTATACAATATTTTTTGTACTTGTTCTATTTTCACAAGAATTTAAAGAAAATAATAGCAGCAGAAACAAAACTTCTTTTTTGCTTCTGCTGCTATTATAAAAATGATGATGTCCTAACAAACATCTTTCTCTAATTTATGAATGATCTGCTCTGAATCTAATGGTTTTGTATAATAATATCCTTGTACAAGATCAACACCCCATTGTTTTAACAGGTCGATCTCTTCCTGAGTTTCCACTCCTTCTGCTACGACTTTATGTCCCAGATTCTGCATGACTGCAACAATATTTTTGTATAATAATGCGACCTGGTCATCATAGCAGATTCCATTTAGCAAAGAGCGATCCAGTTTGATCGTTGAAAATGGTAGTTTTAGTACCGTATTTAGATTCGCATATCCAGATCCAAAATCATCTAGGCAGATCTGAATTCCTGACTTTTTGAAATCTGCGATCGTCTGATACAATGCTTCACTATACTCTGTCGCAACAGTTTCTGTAATCTCAAATTGAAAATACGAAAACGGTATGTCAAACTCTTCGATCGTACGGAGCAGTTTTTTGCTATATCCTGATTTTAATAATTCCAATGGAGACAGATTATACTTTATACTTTCAATCTTTTCCATGATCTGTGGATGTTCTTTTATGAACTTACAGACCTTTCGGAATTGAAGATACCCAAGCTTTGCGATCTGTCCATGTTTCTCTGCAATTCCGATAAAAACTTCTGGTGAGATCATTCCAAGTGACGGATGTCTCAATCGGCTTAATGCTTCCATTGTACGATATCTTTTTTCTTTTAGATCATACAGTGGCTGATAATATACTTCAAAAAGATCCTCTTCAATTGCTGTCGCCATATATTTTTTAACTTCCTGTTCATATAGAAATCCTTCTTTTGTATGTTGATCATTCTGAATCAGTATCGTTCTGTCTGATTTAGGTTTTAACTGTACCAGATATTCCAGATAATCGATCAATACATCGATCTCTTTGACTTCTTGAACGTTGATAATTCCACATATCGCAGCGGAAAAAGAAATTCGTTCCCCTTTTACTTTAAAAGGTCGTTTAAATAGTTTCATGATCGCATCTTTATTCGTTTCATAATCCATCAATGATGTTGTGAACACAAAAAAACGATTCCCATGAATCCTGAAAACATGGTTTGCTTCATTAATCTTGTGAAGGTATTCTGCGATCTGGATCAGCAATTCATCTCCTGTTGTAACTCCATATAGCTTATTAACTTGTTTTAGTTTCCACAAATCGATCATAAGCAGATGAAGTTCCTTCTTTCTCTTGATCTGCTCTGGAAACCATCTCCTGAAATAGCCTTTAGAATACAATCCGGTCAGGCTGTCTATATATAACTGTGGATTATAAAGTGCCCAAAATAAGATCGTAATCCCTAAGGATAACCCAAATCCTGTCATTAATACAGATTGAAATTTCATCTGTATCGTAACACAGACCAATGCAACTCCAAGGAATTCCTTGATCGCCCGAAGCTCATTCTTCTGATATTCTTCCTGATTGATAAAGCAATTTATAATGACAGCAGCTATACAGATCAATGTAAAAATATATGTTACCAAATATGCTTTTCCATGAACATACTGCCCCTGTTCATTACAATAAAAAAACTGTTTGTGTAAAACATTGGTCACGATAGCTACTTCCATACATAGTATTGGTACTGCCATGATCTTTATATTTCTTGTTCTTATATCTTCATCACAGTGTCTTAATGCCTGTGTATAATTATAGAAAATATATACAACGATCATCTGCAGGATATAAAGCATCGTGGAAAAAAAGATCATCCATGAATTATAAGCAGGATTACTTTTTACCAATAGTATGGAGCTTAACAGATCAAATATGATATCAAATATTCCTGCAATAATTAAGAACCAGAATGTTCTTCCACTGATATTATTCAGTTTTTTATAACGCTGAAAATGAATCAACAGAAATATTAAAAATACAAGTCCTGCGATCAAAAAATCTATATTATAATCTGTCATTTATATTTCTCCTCTTTTTGTTACAATACATATCCTGATCGGCCTCATATTTCCAATCACTGATCTTCTTCTGTTTTCCTTCTGTATCTTTTAAGAAACTTATCCCTCTTGTAATTGAAAGATAATATCTGTTATTTCTATTATACTTTATGATCTCTTGATCCATTTGTTTCAATAATTCATCCATATTCTCTATTGAATCAAAAATAAGCACACAAAATTCATCCCCGCCGATCCTGTAACATTTTCCATATGTTGCAAATACATTTTTTATACATAGCGCCGCAGAAATGATCAGTTCGTCCCCTGCATTATGTCCATAAAGATCGTTTGTATTTTTTAATCCATCTACATCCATAAAGATCAATGCAGCATTATCGTAATCTTGTGCGTGATCCTCAATGTCTTGAAGCTGTTCCTCGAATGCAGTCCTGTTATTAATACCTGTCATACGATCTTCTTTTAGAAGTCTTTCATAAACTTCAAGCTCAGATCTTGTTTTCGCCTGTTCAACAAGATTTACAAAAATACTAGTTAATAACAACTGTTCAAAGATCAAAACACCCACTTCAAAAATGGTTCCATAAAAAGGAATCTCAAGTTTCCAGTACATACATAATGATAATACCCCTGCAACGGCCATGATCCCAAAGGCATTCATAATGATCTTAAGTTCGCTATCTTTTGTTCTTCGGTATTCTTCTATCATCAAAACAACAATGGTTATTACTGCAATGAACAAGAGTACATGTGTTACGAACAGCATATGGACCATATGGATTTTCAAACATTTGTTTAAAATTCCCTGAATCAACGCATTCGCATAAAATAACAAATTGATCACATCTAAGACTTTATATTTTTCAAACTTCAGTGTATTTTTTACAAAATGAACCATCGGTACTGACATCAGCATAAATGCATAAAAAGAAATCATTCCTGTCAGTGCCGGAAATGATGTATATTCCTGTGCTAATGCTGAATCTGACAAAAACCAGATCCCACTTAGTGCCAGAAATGCTGCTATGTTTAAGAATCTGGTGCTGTTTAATTTAAAATGCTTCAGATAAATTCCAGTGGTCAACGCTACAAAACTTAAGAAAAACATGATCGCGATCATCACGATACCGACTATTTCCTGTTGGACATGAAATCCCATAACTACATCCCCACGTCCAACTAAAATATCATCAAGGTCATAGATTCCGTTGCTTCCGTTCTGATATATGATCTTGATAACGGTTCCTTTTTTTCCCTGTTCTGGGATTCTCGCATCGCAGCTTAATTTAGATTTCATTTGATCATTGCGATGAAAATTAGAATCACTGTATTGATAGATCAACTGATCTCCAGCATAAATTCTGACAGAATATTTTGCTGCCTTTGTTGTCATCAGATATCCTTTGTATTTCTGGGCGATCGTATCATTATATAGTACAAGTTTTCCTTGCGTATCTGTCTTTATCTTCTGATTTAGATCTACTTGCACTTTTTTATTATCTTGTATTCGATACCACCCAGTTGTCTCTGTTAATTTTCCTTTTGTATTCTTTACCTCTTTTTTTATGATTCCTATGCAGAGTAACGTCATGACAACGATCACACAACAGAGCAATATTCCTTCTGTTAACTGAATTAATCTTTTCTTTTTATCCATATATTTTCCTTCTCTTTTTAGATTTCCAATATACTCATTATAAAGAAAAAAATGACCTCTGACAATCTATTTAGAGATTATCCTGAGGTCATTTTTATGATTTCATTTTTTTCAGTTATTTTTGTTCTTCAGAAAACCGTTTTTTGGCTCTTACGACTTCCTCTACATGTTTTGCTACGGTTGTACAACATCCTCCAACTGCACTTGCTCCAGATTTCATATAATTGTATGCGTATTGTTCAAATGACAGGGCTGACTGTTTGCCAAACCAGACTTTCTTCACTGCATCGTACTCTTCCCCGCTGTTTGGGTAAACTCCGATCGGAATATCACAGTTTTCTTTGATCTTATGGATCAATCCTGTGATATATTCTGGTTTTGTACAGTTGACACCGATCATTTTTAAATGGGGATATCCTTTTGCAAATGTTGTTGCACATTCTGCGATCGGTGTTCCTTCGCAGATAATATTTTCACTTAGACATGAGAAACTGATCCAGTAATCATATCCATATTCTTCAGCAATTTCTGCCTCAACTTTAGCTTCTTTTAGAGATGGTACTGTTTCAAATAAAATGATATCTGCTCCTGCTTCATGTAATAGTTCGACTCTTCTTTTGTGAAATTCCTTTAATTGTTCATCTGTAATACCATAATTTCCACGGTATTCGGACCCATCTGCTAAATATGCTCCATATGGTCCTGCTGCACCTAGACACAGTGGCCACGCTCTTCTAGCTTCACGTCCTTCTTCTTCCCACCATTCATCTCTTGCTTCACAAAAAATCTTAACAGCACTGCGTATCAAATTTTCTGCTTCTTCTAACGTATATCCGTTTTCCATAAGTCCTGGAATGGATGCCTGATAGCTGCATGTGATCCCACAGTCTGCTCCTGCTTTGAAGTAATTTTTGTGAACCTGTTTGATCAGTTCTGGCTGTTCCGCTAAGATCTTAGCTGTCCATAACTTGGAATTCAGGGAAACTGATATGTAATGACCTTTGTCAATAGTAAATTAACAGAAATCACAACAA
>OGXF01001790.1_pt1 | contig 13896 bp, 17 predicted proteins | sample 1576191 | NCBI WGS metagenome assembly OGXF01 (sample SAMEA3541545, study PRJEB24748) | human gut metagenome | biome: human gut; feature: human-associated habitat; material: faeces | place: China | collected 2012
CAATTTAGTAGGTCTTTTTTACATCGTTAGTTGTCATTTGCGCCGCCGCGGTGTCCGGATTCGCCCGGATGCTGCGGCGGCGCTATACTTATACGGTTTGAAGTACCTGTACTAAAAGGAGCTGTCGTGTCCCTTTCCATCGGTATCGTGGGCCTGCCCAACGTGGGCAAGTCGACGCTGTTCACCGCGCTTACCAAAAAGACTGGCCTTGCCGCCAACTATCCGTTTGCCACGATTGATCCCAACGTGGGTATCGTCGACGTGCCCGATAGCCGCCTGCAAAAGCTCGCCGACATCGTCAACCCGGGTCGCATTGTGCCGGCGACGGTCGAGTTTGTCGACATCGCAGGTCTGGTGAAGGGCGCTAACGAGGGTGAGGGTCTGGGCAACCAGTTCTTGGCAAACATCCGCGAGACCGACGCCATCTGCGAGGTCGTGCGCTATTTTAAGGACCCCAACGTCATGCGTGAGGTGGGCCGCACCGGCGAGTTCGTCGATCCCGCCGGCGATGCCGACACCATCATGACCGAGCTCATCCTGGCCGACATGGGCACGCTCGAGAAGCAGCTGCCCAAGCTCGAGAAGGAGGCCAAGCGCGACAAGGAGCTCATGCCCAAGTTTGAGGTCGCCAAGCGCCTGCTTGCCTGGCTCAACGAGGGCAAGCGCGCCGCATCCATGGAGATGACCGACGAGGAGCGCGCCGCTGCCAAGGGCCTGTTCCTGCTCACCATGAAGCCCATCCTGTATGTGGCCAACGTGGACGAGGATATGCTCAACGACGACCTGGCGCCCATCGATGGTGTCAAGCCACTGCCCATCTGCGCCAAGATCGAGGCCGAGCTTTCCGAGCTCGATCCCGAGGACGCTGCCGACTACCTGGAGAGCTTGGGCCTGGAGCAGCCCGGTCTGGACGTGCTCGCGCAGGCGGCCTACAAGTTGCTCGGCCTGCAGTCGTTCTTTACGGCTGGCGAGATGGAGGTCAAGGCTTGGACGGTGCGTCAGGGTGCGACCGCTCCGCAGGCTGCCGGTGTCATCCATACCGACTTTGAGCGCGGCTTTATTAAGGCCGAGGTCATTGGCTATGACGACTACATCGAGCTTGGCGGCGAGCAGGGCGCCAAGGCTGCCGGCAAGCTGCGTATTGAGGGCAAGGACTATGTCATGGCCGATGGCGACGTCGTGCACTTCCGCTTTAACGTGTAAGGACGACGCATATGTTTAAGTATGGCAAAAAAGCTGGCTACATGGGTATTGCTCTGCTCGTACTTGCGGTGATTCCGCTGGTGGTCGCAGCGTGTGTTATCCCCAACATTGGTCCCGAGGTGGCAACGAAGTTTAACGCAGCCGGCGAGGTGACGCGCTGGGGCAAGAGCTACGAGTTGCTGGCACTGCCGGTGCTCAACCTACTGCTGAGCGTGGCGACGTACTTTACGGCAGGACGCCAGGCTAAAAACAACGATGACTCCGCCGCCATGGCGCGCATCGTGTGCGAGCGCTACCTGCGAAACGGTTGCATCACGGGTGTGTTTCTCAACGTGATCAACGTTTACTTTATGTACTCGGCGATTACCGGAACAGGCTTTGGCTTTGGTTTCTAGCTTGTCCTTTTAGGCAACGAGCCTGCACGCATATTCAATGGCTGCTGCGAGGCCGCCGCTCGATCGTGGTTTGAAGACCATATCGGCGGCGGCCTCGTTTTCGTATCCGGCGCCGCGCAAGGTTAGGGAGACGGAGGCTTCTAGGAGCAGGGGGAGTCCTTGCGGGGTGGTGGCGATAACGGCGGTCCGGTCGAGCGCGCAGTCGTGCTCTTGGCATAGACGTGCGAGGTCGCCTTGCTTTGGACTGGAAAGCGGTGCCGTGGGGACACGGCTCGTTAGCAGCGCAAGTGCCGTGCGCTCGTCGGGCGTAAGCTGGTCGGCTTCGATAACGACAAGAGCAATCGGTGTATCGTGCCGACGGCAATCTGCACGCTGTACGTAAATCGAAGAACCCGACATAGAAAACTCCTGTGTATTCGGCAAAACGTAAACTATAGTTTACGTTTATGTTCGGCTCCATTTCAAACTCGTCTGCATGGACGAACGTGCTAAACAGATTCTTGGCAGGCGGGTCGAAGAGACGCGCAGGGACCTTGGTATCTCCAAGGTCGATTTTTGTGTGGCAGCAGGAATCAGCCGCCCCTATCTCGACAGAATCGAAGATGGAACGGCAAATTTCACGCTCAAGGTTCTATTTAAGATCGCGCCCGCACTCGGCATGACGGTGTCAGAGCTTCTCGAGGGTATCGAATAGGGGATACCCGTCGACAACTGAATTACGCCATCGGGACGCGGTCGTGGTTGACTTGGCTGTAGAACAGGCGCTGAATCTCGGCGGCATCGCGTGACTGGCCGAGTGCCCACATAGTCTTGGCCACGAGCGTCTCTGTGGTCATGTCATCGCCGCGCAGAATGCCCGGATGGTCGGCGTAAGCACGGCCGACCTCGTAAACACCCAGGTCAAGGCCCTCTTCGGGGACTTGCGTGGTCATAACGACGGTGCGGCCCGAATCGACCCAGCGGAAAATTGCCTCTTGGAACGACTCGCCGGACTCGCCGAACTCGGGGATGCCGCCAATGCCAAAGGTCTCCAGAATCACGGCGTCGTAGCTATCGGCCAGAGCGTCCAGAACGCCAGGGTTCACGCCGGGCGTGAGCTTGAGCACAAATACGCGTGGGTCGATGTGGTCGTAGAAGCGCACCGGGTTTTCGCCTTGATGCGTGCCGTGAAGCCCGTTGCGCACGATACGGTCGTTGCGGATATAGGCGATGGGCGGATAGTTGACGCTAATGAACGCGTTAAAGCTCATGGTGCGCTGCTTACGGGCGCGTGTGCCGGCAATGGCGACGCCGCCAAACACGATCGAGACGTCATGCGAATGCTCGTCGAGCGCATAGAGCAGGCTCTGGTACAGATTCAGCTTGGCATCGGTAAAGGGATTGCCCATGGGCTTTTGCGAGCCGGTGAGCACGATGGGCTTAGGGCTGTCCTGGATCAAGTAGGAGAGCGCCGCGGCCGTGTAGCTCATAGTGTCGGTGCCGTGCAGAATCACGAAACCGTCGTGGTCGGCATAACCCTCGACGATGACGTCGCGGATGCGCATCCAGTCGCTGGGGCGCATGTTGGTGCTGTCGATGTTCATGGGCTGCACGACATCGAGCTCGCAAAGACCCGAGATCTCGGGAACGCTCTGAGCGAGCTCCTCACCGGTCAGGGCGGGGGAGAGGCCGTTGCCGTCCTCGGTCGATGCGATGGTACCGCCCGTGGCGATGAGAAGGATGCGCTTCATGCTGGTATTCCTATCGTATTTGCTGCCGCAGAGGCGGAGTCGTTCGGCAGTATTGTGGCACAGGGCGTCCAATGTTCAAACGTATTACATCATCTGTAACGTTTGGTAACACTTCAATTGCCGTCAAATAGGGGCCCAGGTCGTGCGTTTGCCGTGCGCTGATGGCTGCGAGGGACGAGAAACCCCATATAACGTGTACACTATGAAAGTTATTTCGTTTATTCGCGCGGGCGGGCATCGGCTCCCCGCCAACAAGAGGGGGAAACCATGGACCAAAAAGCTTCCGCAAAGGTCCTCGTACTCGACTTTGGTGCGCAGTACGGTCAGCTCATTGCCCGTCGCGTCCGCGACCTCAACGTGTATTCCGAGATTGTCCCCTGCGACATCTCGGCCGACGAGATCCGCGAGATGAACGCCTCTGCGCTCATCCTTTCCGGCGGCCCGGCTTCTGTGTATGCCGAGGACGCTCCGTCCATCGATCCTGCCATCTTTGACCTGGGCCTTCCCGTCCTGGGCTTTTGCTACGGCCATCAGATCACGGCCGTGACGCTCGGCGGCAAGGTCGGTCACTCCGAGGTGGGCGAGTACGGCCGCGCTACCATTACGCGCACGGCTGGCGCCAAGCTCTTTAACTCCACGCCCATGGAGCAGACCGTGTGGATGAGCCACCGCGATGCCGTTTCCGAGGTGCCCGAGGGCTTTACCGTTACCGCCAGCACCGACGTGTGCCCGGTTGCTGCCATGGAGTGCGTCGAGCGCAAGATTTTCACCACGCAGTTCCATCCCGAGGTCAAGCATTCCGAGTATGGTCAGCAGCTGCTGAGCAACTTCCTGTTTGAGATTTGCGGCCTGGAGCCCAACTGGAGCATGGACAACCTGGTCGAGACCATGACGGCTGAGTTCCGCGAGAAGGTCGGCGACGACCGCGTGATTCTGGCCCTGTCCGGTGGCGTCGACTCTTCCGTCGTGGCTGCGCTGGGCGCCCGCGCCGTGGGCAAGCAGATGACCTGCGTGTTCATCAACCACGGCCTGCTGCGCAAGGGCGAGCCCGAGCAGGTGGAGGAGGTCTTCACCAAGCAGTTCGACGTCGACTTTATTCACGTCCACGCCGAGGACCGCTATGCCGAACTTCTGGCCGGTGTGACCGAGCCCGAGGAGAAGCGCCGTATCATCGGCACGCAGTTCTGGAAAGAGTTCTTCGCTGTGGCCCAGCAGCTCGAGTGCGATGGCAAGCCGGTCAAGTACCTGGCTCAGGGCACCATCTACCCCGACATCATCGAGTCCGGCGCTCGTAAGACGGGCGGCAAGACGGCCACCATCAAGAGCCATCACAACCTGATCCCGTTCCCCGAGGGCGTGCACTTCGACCTCATCGAGCCGCTCGACCACTTCTTCAAGGACGAGGTGCGCGCGCTGGGCACGGCGCTGGGGCTGCCCGACCACATCGTGCATCGCCAGCCCTTCCCCGGCCCGGGTCTGGCCATCCGCATCATCGGCGCGGTCGACAAGGAGAAGCTCGAGATTCTCAAGAATGCCGACGCCATCGTGCGCGAGGAGCTCGATGCTTACAACCAGCGTCTGTTTGAGCAGACCGGCGAGCGCAACTCCGAGCACAGCTGCTGGCAGTATTTCGCGGTCCTGCCCGACATTAAGTCCGTCGGCGTTATGGGCGACGAGCGCACCTATCAGCGCCCGATTATCCTGCGCGCCGTCGAGTCTAGCGACGCCATGACCGCCGACTGGGCCAAGCTGCCCTACGACGTCCTGGCCCGCATCTCCGGCCGCATCGTGGCCGAGGTTCCCGGCGCCAACCGCGTGTGCTACGACATCACGTCCAAGCCGCCCGCGACCATCGAGTGGGAGTGAAATTCAGGAACGCAAATCCTGAATCGAACCAGACTGGCACAACGCGAGTAGATGGCCTCTCGGAAGAGAGGCCATCTACGTATACGAGGCACGAAATCAAGTCGATGGCTGACGAACCGCGGAGGCGGGGCGAAGCGGCACTTGCCCCGCCCCAACGGCACGAGACCACCGTAACGGCACGAGACCACCGCAACGGCGAGCTTTCCCGCCATCCTGATGCCGCTAACGGATCGACTCGCCCAGTTTTCGCGCTTGCTCCAGCTCGGGCTTTCCGGCGATGTCGCCCACGTCGCCGTTGCCGCCTGCCAGCACGTGGCCCAGGTTCTCCCAGCGCAGGTGGCCCATCAGGTTGTCGAAGTAGGTCACCACGTCCTCGAACCCGTGGCCCTCGGCCGCCATGAGCAGCGCGCAGGAGCGCCCGTGCCCGCGCAGCAGGTTGCCGTCGCCCTCCTCCAGCGCGAACAGGCGGTCTACCGCCGTGCGGATCTGGCCGCTCATGTTCCAGTAGTACAGCGGCGACGCCAGCACCACCACGTCGCACTCGCGCACCGCGGGGTATATCTCGTCCATGCCGTCGCGCTGCACGCAGGGGTGCTCTTGGGCGCTGTGCCCGCCGAAGCAGCCCTTGCAGCCGTGGATGCCCATGGCGTCCAGGAAGAACTCGGTCACCGTGTTGCCCGAGGCCTCTGCGCCTTCTGTGAACGCGCGCACCAGCTCGGACGTGTTGCCCTTGCGGCGGGGGCTGCCGTTCAGTACGACGATCTTCTTTCCCATGGTGCTGCTCCTTCCGTGTTGACCGATCCCATGTTGTCCCTTACGGTAATTGGCATACCGTAACCGAAACAAGTACGCACATCGAAGTGCAGTACTTACCTGGAGGGAAGTGCTATGGGAAACCGCTGCATCTCGAACGAATGCCTGGGCGAGACGGGCTTCAGCTACACGTTCTCGCTCATCAACGGCAAGCACAAGATGACCGTCCTTTACACGCTGATGGAGTTCGGCGTGGTGCGCTTCAACGAGATGAAGCGGTACATCGGCGGTATCTCGTACAAGACGCTCTCGGCCACCTTGAAGAAGCTCGAGGCCGACCAGCTGGTCCACCGCGAGGAGTACCCGCAGATCCCACCCAAGGTTGAGTACAGCCTGACCGAGCGCGGCCGCTCGCTCATCCCCATCCTCGATGGCATGTGCGAGTGGGGCGACAACAACCGGCTGTAGGCGGCCTGTCCATTGCAGGAATAAGCAAAACACTGCAAGCGCCGATGAAGATTGTCGGGATCAATCAAACAGAGGCTTTGAGATTCTTCACATCGGTTGATAACGACCTGCTCATCAAAAAGTATGTCGAAACGGTTATCCGTCGTACTTTCGGAACAAAGCATGCCATGAAATTAGGCAAGCCCATTCCTGACAGACAATAATATGAAGGGTTAAAAAAGCGAAGCCTGTACCTGGCGGCATAGCGCGGCTGCCTCACAGCGAACGGAAGGCCGCCCTTCATAATCGACTTGTGCAGAAAGATATTGATGGCCTCGGTGAGCGTCATGCCGAAACTGGCCGGGCGGAACTTTCGGGTGCCCCGAAATGGAGGATAATTACCGTGTTGAACCGCCTGGAGCGAGGACGACGAGCAATCTCTTCTGCGCAAGAAAATCGACAATAGAGAAATCCCAGGTGAGAAGCTTTTGCGGAAGTTCTTGCCACTGAACCCCGGGGACTTCCACGCCGGGATGCCATCCCTTTCGCCTGATTCGTCAAGCAATCCGGCGCAACACGGGAAAAATCCTCCCTCTGAAGGGGCTCCCAAGTACCCATGGTATTCGAGACTTGAGAATGCACCTTCCGAAGTCGACCAAGAGCGCTCGCCGCAAAAAGAGCCCGCCTCCTTTCATTGGAGGTAGGCTCTTTAGAACGTCACAAGTTGCAACGGCAGACTCGCATTACCCAGTGGCTCACACGGCAGCTAGAATTCCCGGAAGAAAATGTCCGCGTCGAACAGCGCACTCTTGATATCTGCGAAGGCGGCATTGATTGCCTCGGCCGAAGCTTCGTTGCTCTTTACCTCGATCGTCATGAACGAAGTCCTGCCGTCGAGCGCGTCGTTCGTGATGACGATCGATTCCCCCGGCTCCCCCGTGAACTCCGATATGGCACCAGGGCCCGTGACTTTTGTGTTCGTCTTGCTAACATGAACACCCGCATCGGCAAGGCGCTTCAGCGCCAAAGCTTTGATTTGATGGTCTCTTTCGTAGTTGAACGGACTAGAGAAAAGCATCTTGTAGGTATATGCGGGCGGCTTCTTCTTGAGGAATCCGAACAATCCCATGCTGTTACCTCGTTTCGATCGCGTGTCTGTTTCCTACGCAAGGCACCATCGGCTGAACTCGTTCATTGCGTCGCTCAGCGAGGAAAAGGGGCCATACTTGGATTTGCCGTCCATTACATAGACCCAGAACATGACTCCATTGCCCTCAATCCAGCAATGCCCGTAACTGCCATGCCCCTCCTTGTAGATTGCCATGGGGGACAACTCCTATTTCTCTTGGAGGTAGATACAACTGCATGTTAGCCACGGATAAGGGGCATGTCAACGTCCGCCGAGATGCTTCAATCTAGCGGAAACCAAACGGCTCCAAATCATGCGGGGAGATGCGCTCTTCAAGCGGATTCCCTTCGACATGATCAACATGGAAGCACTCAGGCATGCTCGAACAGTTCCTGCGCGGCAACCGCTCCCCTCGGCAATCGGCGAGCGAAAAGCCGGGGATCAGCCGGCAAATAGGTCGGCGAGGATGTCCGCGAACTCGCCGGCGAGGGGATTCGCATTCTGCGCGGGATAGAATGCGTAGCAGTCATGCCGAACAGGGCCCTCGGCGCCCACGAGCGGGATGCGCTGTATGACGCCGCCCGCCAATCCCGCCTCGCCGCCGAACTCCAGGTGCAGAAACCCCTGATCGGCGGTGCACGTGCGCGTGACCAATCTCGTTCCCATGGACGTGTCCGTGCAGTGCGAGCTCTTCGGGGACGCCGAGGAGACGGAGCGCCTTGAGAGGCTGGACCTCGCCATCGACGCGCTGGGGGAGCGTTTCGGCAACACCTGCGTGAAGCGGGCGGCCGAACTTACCGACGAGGTCATGTCCGGCCTCGACATCAAGCGTGACAATACCGTCCACCCCGTAGGGTTCCTCAGGTAGGCGGGCATCATGGTCGAAGGCATCTCGGGAAGGGTCAAGCGGTACGTCAGCGTCACGGCGCGCATGGACGAGGACGGTCGCGTACGGCCTCTTTCCATTCAGTGGTACGACGGCAAGACCTATCCGATCGATGAGGTCAAGGACGTGCGCCCTGCCCCGCCTCTTATCCAGGCACGCTCGCACGGAACCCGCCATGTGCGCCGGAAGGCGCGCCCTTCCTGCGCAAAACCCGCACATGCGCATCCCGCACCTTTGACTCATCGCATGTGCAGGTTGCGGACGTGCGTCCTTTGCGAAGAAACCCGCTTTCCTCCTTGCAGCGCAGGCGGAACCCGCGCACGACCCCGGATCACGAGGCGGTGGCACAGGGCGACCGCCGAAAGACAAGGAGGTCTTCAAAATGGGAAATCGAGCAGTCATCACCACGCCGGACAAGAACCTGGCGCTCTACCTCCACTGGAACGGCGGCCGCGACACAGTCGAGCCCTTGCTCAAGTACTGCGAGCTCCAGGGCTACCGCCCCCCGAGCCAGGACTGCTACGTGTTAGCGCTCGACGTACCGCTCCGCGTACTCCCCGAAGGGCATCGCTGCCCAGGCGGCGGCGTCGAGCGAGCCCCCGCCCCGTGCCTCGAGCGCGAGGTCGAGGACCGCGTTCTTCTCCTCCTCGAACGCGCGGACCTACCCTTTGAGGTCGACCTTCTTGTTGAGGGCGAACACCACGCGGGTGAGTTTCTTCTTCCCGCCGAAATGACGACGGTGCTCCTCGGGGATGCGGATGGTGAGCTCGTAGGCGGTGGTGCGCGAATCCTTGCGCTTTCGCCGCGGCGTGCCGCGCCTCGCGGCCGCCTCGTCGAGGTTGTATGGTTTGTCGCAGTGAAGCAGCTGCATGGGTTGTCGTTCGTCAAGCGGACTGCAGGCCCTCGCGGCCCTCGTCCTTATACAGGTAGTTCAGCAGGGCGAGCTTCGGCACGAGCCACTTCTTGCCGACGCGGCAGCCCTTGAGCTCACCGCGGGCGAGGAGGCGGCGCACCTCCTGGCTGGTGGCGCAGGTGAACTCCGCGACCTGGGCGGAGGTCATCATGTACGGGTAGTCCTCCAGCATGAAGAGATAGAGCCCGTCCGGGTCGGCGGCGCGCAGTCGCTCCACGTCTATGCCGATCTCGCCGTGGATGTCGTTCATTTCGCTCTCCTTCTCTCGTTTCGGTCCCAATCGGGATGATGACCCGTTTCCAGCATGGCGCAACCCTGCAGGCGGCCCATCTGCACCGTTGCGCCAGGGTGCGGCGTGGAGTATGGACCCCCGGTTTCTCGGCGCGCGCCTCATTTCTCGACAGCGTACACACATTGTTCGCGTTCGGCGCCGCAGACCCCTTTTCTCAGGATTTTTGTTCCGAATTGAGATACAGACGATCAGAGGCTATCCTGCTCATCAGGATGCTTGCATACTTTGATGGTGCGAGTTGCGGACATGCAAGAGCTACGCGTTTGGTTCGTTTTCAGCGGTGTTGGAAGTATCGGCTCAATGAAAAGCCAAGTTGACATTTTCGTAGACCGAGGTTTAGAAATGGCTTTTCTCGCTTGCACAGACATGGTGCATAAAAGCGTTTTGCTTGGGAATTCTAACGAAATAGATAACCACATAACGTAAATGCAGCCATAGATACAAAAGGAATCGAATGGCCAGAGAGGACTGCGCTTGCCGATGGTCGATTCTTGACAGGCAAACTCAAGCCTCGTTAATATTACATGGTTTGCCAGACCGAATTAACAAAGGAGGGGTGTCGTGGTTGGTCTTTTCCGCACGTGGATGAGCGCCTAGAAAGCGGCGCTGTTGTGGCGTCGCGCTGTTTTTCTGCACGCCATTTCACGATTGGACATAACCATGATATTTGAAACCTCTCGGGGCAGGTCTGTTCTGCTGTGCCATTCATGGCAATTCAAGCTTTGTTTCGTATGGGGCGGGGAGCTCGTTTCGACATTGACGAGTTCGATTCTCCAAATGGGTCTTATTTGGCATCTCGCCCTCACGACAGGGTCGTCTTCTCTCCTCTCCTTAGCATCGCTGGCAGGCTTTCTGCCGATTGCTTTGTTCGGAATCCTTGCGGGCGCCGTTGTCGACAGACTGCCTTTGAAACGTGTCCTCATCGGCGCCGACCTCTTCATTGCCGCGGTGGGTGCCGCCTTGGCGATTGCCTCGTTGGCCGGCAGCTTACCTGCATGGCTAATTCTCATCGCCCTGTTTCTCCGTGCAGTTGGTACTTCGTTCTACACGCCAGCCTCCCAATCTCTCACGCCCCATCTCGCCCCGCCAGAGCATCTCGTTCGCCTATCGGGAGTGATGCAGGCGATTCAGTCCGCCGGATACATTCTTGGCGCCGCGCTTGCAGCAGTGATTTATCCCGTGGCGGGCATTACCGCTATGATTGTCCTCGACGTGCTGGGAGCGCTTTTCGCTTCTTTAGCCGTCCTCGCCGCACAGATAGACGCAGGGGGCCTCGATGAAGCCGACCGCAGCTTGTCCTTTTCCAATAAGGTTCGAGAGCTCTTCTCTGAGATTTCGGACGGCTACAAGCTGATTAGGGAGTACAGGGGGCTGTTCGCCCTTCTTTGGTGCGGGTTCGTCTTCGCTTTCGCGTTCTCTCCGCTCGCGGCATTGTTCCCAATAATGACCTTGGGGCATTTTGGCGGTAGCACGGGGGATGCCGCTTTGGTGGAAATCCTTTTTTCTGCAGGCATGCTGGCTGGGTCCGGCATCTTGGCGGTTACGGGAGGGTTCCGCAATAGGTCGTTCACCATGGTCGCCGCGATTGCCGGCTTCGGCATTGCCGCAATCGTATCCGGATCGCTCGGCCCGTCATTGTTCGCTGCTTTCCTGCCGGTGAGCTTTCTTATGGGCGCATGCTCCCCGTTGTACGCGGGAACCCAGACTGCCCTTATGCAGGAGCAGATACCTCCTGAGTACCTAGGCCGCGTTTTCGGCCTCTACGGAACCATCATGGCGTGGGCCATGCCCATGGGCCTCGCAGCCCCCTCCGTTTTTGCGGATCTGCTTGGAGCTCCGTTATGGTTCGTCGGCTCTGGAGCGACCATGGTACTGCTTGCGATGGCTATGCTGCTTGCTCCGAGCGTCCGAAACGTGGGGAAAAGAGATACCGGGCAGATTCAATAGCCCAAGTATTCGAAAAAAAGAGGCAGCAGCCATCGGTTCAAGCGTCAGCCTTCAAGCCCTTGCGACGACGAGGTATTGCACCGACATTCCGCATCGCGCTCCTTATTCGTCGCCAACTATCATTTTCGGATTTGCCGGCTTGCGCAAGGTCAAAACGCTCGCGCCGGCAATTGGGCAAAGGCGAAAAATCGACGTGAGCAATCTTTTTTGGCATGGCTGCGCTTCCAGTAAAACGCTAATACACAAAAGGCGGTTCAACCTATGGAACTCATAGTCAAAGCTAAAGACATCTTTTTGGAATATGCCGGCCGCGATATCCTAGATATCGAAGAGTTGGAAATCTACTCCTACGATCGCATCGGCTTGGTGGGAGACAATGGCGCAGGCAAAACCAGCCTGCTTAAAATTCTGAGCGGCAATCTTACCATTGCGGACGCCGACGTCAGGCGTTTCGGCAGCATTGCCCTCATCGGCCAACTCGATGAACTCGACCTTGATGCGGCTCAGGGCAGTGGTGAGATGCTCTCCCGTCTCAACGTCGCCGGAGTGGCGCAGGAGACGATGAGCGGCGGAGAGGAGACACGCGCCAAGATTGCCTCTGCGCTCTCCCAGCAGGCAAGCGCGATCTTTGCTGATGAGCCTACGAGCCACCTCGACCAAGACGGCATCCGCCTTCTCGTCGGACAACTCAAGGCATTTGATGGGGCTCTGCTCATCGTGAGCCATGACCGTCATTTTCTCGACCAGGTGGTAGACAAGATCTGGGAGCTCAAAGACGGCGGTATTTCCGAATTCTGGGGTGACTACTCCGACTATCTGCGACAGAAAGAAGAAGAGCGCAAAGTTCAGGCGGCTCGATACGAAGAGGCGATGCGCGAGCGCGAGCGCCTTGAAGCCGCCATCGAAAAACAACGGAAAAAAGCACGGCAGGTCGACGCCAAGCGGAAGGCTGCGAAAAAAAGCAACGAGTATGCAGGTCGATTGGGGCATCAGAAAGCAACCGGCACCAAACAGAAGAGGATGTACCAGGCGGCTAAGAACATGGAGAAGCGCCTCGAAGCGCTCGAAGGGATTGAGGCCCCTGACAGCATTCGCACCGTGCGGTTCCGCCAGAGCAAGGCCCTGGAACTGCATAGTAAATTTCCCATCTCGGCAGACGATTTCAACTTGAGCTTCGGCAACTGCATGCTCTATGACCACGCGAAATTCGAGATACCGCTCGGTGCCAAAGTGGCCATCACCGGTGGCAACGGTACAGGAAAGACCAGCCTGCTGAAGGCAATCGCTCGACGCGCCGACGGTATCAACATCTCTCCCAAGGCAGAGATCGGTTACTTCGAGCAAACAGGCTACAAGTTCGACGCCCGTCAGTCTGCGATCTCGTTCATGCAGGATGGTTGCGAGTACAGCATGACCGAAATCCGAAGCATCCTCGCCTCTATGGGAATCGGACCGCGTGACCTGGCAAAGGACGTTGGCGTTCTCTCGGGAGGCGAAGTCATCAAGCTGCTGCTCGCGAAGATGCTGCTGGGCAGATACAACATCTTGCTCATGGACGAGCCTGGAAATTACCTGGACATCAAGAGCGCCGAAGCCCTCGAGCAGATGATGAGCGCCTATGCCGGAACGATAGTGTTCGTCTCCCACGATAAGAGGCTGGTCGAGAACGTCGCAGACATTATTTACGAAATAAAGGACACCAAGCTAGTCAAAATCTTTCAGCGCGAATAACCCTAAATGAGCAAGAAATAATCCCCGAACGGAGACAAGGGAGTAAAACGGCAAAGAAAGAGCCTCCGTCCCAACGCAGGGAACGGAGGCTCTTTAATCGCTTTTACTCATCTCCGTCGCTGGTGGCTTTGTCATGACTCTCGTACGAAACGAAACTCAGCGGCATAGTGCGGCACTCAAAATCGCAGGTCAGAACCCTGTCGTCCTACTCCCACTCGATCGTCGCAGGGGGCTTGCTCGTGATATCGTACGCCACGCGGTTGATGCCCGGGACCTCAGCCACGATGCGGCCAGAGATGCGCGCGAGCACCTCGTAGGGTAGGCGCGCCCAGTCGGCGGTCATGGCGTCGCTGGACTCAACGGCGCGCAGGATCACGGGGCGCGCGTAGGTGCGCTCGTCGCCCATCACGCCCACGGACTTGATGTCGGGCAGCACGCAGAAGTACTGCCAGCAGGAGTGCTCGCTGTTGCGCTCACCGGTCTGCTCGAACAGGCGCGCGTTGTACTCGTCCAGCTCCTCGCGCACGATGGCGTCGGCGTTCTTCAAAATCTCCAGCTTCTCGCGCGTCACCGTGCCGATGATGCGGATGGCCAGACCCGGTCC
>OGXF01001796.1_pt1 | contig 13840 bp, 14 predicted proteins | sample 1576191 | NCBI WGS metagenome assembly OGXF01 (sample SAMEA3541545, study PRJEB24748) | human gut metagenome | biome: human gut; feature: human-associated habitat; material: faeces | place: China | collected 2012
CTGAACAAGAAGCCTTATCTATTGTTTCCTTCAAGGACTGAGAGGCCGCTTCCCCGTTCATAAATTAAATCCCAAATTTACGGCAGCCGATTTCCGGCAGCCATATACAACCGATACCACTCTTCACGGGTCAGGTGCACATTAGATGCCTTACTGATCTGAGCAATCCGATCCTTATTAGTTGTGCCGATGATGGTCTGGATTCCGGCAGGGTGGCGTAAGATCCAGGCAACAGCGATGGCACTGTCGGTTACGTTATATTTTTCAGCCAGTTCATTGATGACCTTATTGAGTTCCGGGAATTTTTCATTTCCAAGAAAGACGCCTTCGAACATACCGTACTGGAATGGGGACCATGCCTGAATGGTGATATCTTTTAAGCGGCAGTATTCGAGAATGCCGCCGTCACGGTTGATCGCAGAATCATTGTACATATTTGCATTGATTCCGGAATTGATCATTGGACAGTGTGCGATACTGAACTGCAGCTGGTTGATGAGAAGTGGTTCATCCAGATATTTATTCAATAATTCTATCTGCATCGGGGTCTGATTGCTGACACCGAAGTGACGTACTTTGCCGGCGGCTTTTAAAGTACGGAATGCATCGGCTACTTCTTCCGGTTCCATTAAAGTATCCGGACGGTGCAGTAATAAGATGTCGAGATAATCTGTGCGCAGACGGTTCAAGATATCATCTACGGACTGCAGGATATGTTCTTTGGAAAAATCAAAAGCAATACCGGGGCGGATCGCACATTTGGACTGCAGAATGATCTGGTCACGCAGGGAAGGAGTCAGAGCCTTGCCAAAAAGCTCTTCGCATTGTCCTTTTGCATAGATATCTGCATGATCGAAGAAATTGATGTCATGTGCAAGCGCAGTGTCTATCCATTCTTTTACGGCATCTGCCGTTTCCAGGCTGTTAATACGCATACATCCCATACCAATTTCCGGAACAGATAAATTAGTATTGTGAAGTGTGATTGTTTTCATGGAAACCTCCTTAGATAAAAACATTTGTATAAATGTATTTTAACATATCGTGTAAAGAAAGATAAAAGAAAAATTCAGTGAATTTGAATCGTTGACTAACTTTATAATTGGGAATAGAATTAAGAAATAAATATTTCTAAAGATAAGGACATTACAATATGGAAAGAGATTTAACAGCAGGAAGCGTATTTAAAACAGTCATTTATTTTTCACTGCCATATCTGTTATCGTACTTTTTACAGACATTATATGGTATGGCAGATTTATTTATAGTCGGACAGTTTGGCGGTGTCAGCAGTACGACGGCGGTATCGATGGTGTCTATTGTCATCTGTGTTGGTGTACTGATATGGATGAATAAACACACGGAAAAATATATGGAAAGAACGTAGTGATCGGAGGGAAAATATATGACGATCGGAATTATAGAAGACGACACATTATTACATCAGGCACTCAAAACAGTACTACAAAACGCAGGCTATCAGACCGTATCTGCATATACAAAACAAGAGGCTCTTACTACAATTACAGGCAGTGAGAGCCTTCTTCTCATTGACATTGGACTTCCGGACGGCAATGGACTTGCATGTTACAAAAAGATCCGGGAAAAGGCAGAGATACCGGCCATTTTCCTGACAGCAAGAGATGAAGAAACGGATATGTTGACAGCATTTGACACAGGAGCAGACGATTATGTGGTAAAACCATTTTCCATGAAAGTGCTTCTAAAGCGCATAGAGGCAGTGATCGGACGGAACAACAGAGAAAAACAACTGGCATGCGGAGAAATAATATTATTTCCTGATAAGAAGCAAGTATACAAGAACGAAAAGGAAATTATTCTTACAGCCAGAGAATATCAGTTACTGGAATATCTGATGTACAATCAGGGAAATGTACTGACGAAAGAAAATATCCTGGAATATGTATGGGGACTGGATGGCCAGTTTGTAGTGGATAATACCGTCAGCGTTACGATCAACCGGCTGCGGAAAAAGATAGAAACAGATGCAGGCTCACCGATATATCTGAAAAATGTATTTGGATTGGGATACAAGCTGGAGTGCGTCTGAAAAAGCAATGGCAGATACAAAAAGGAAGAGAAAAGAATGAATATCATAATAATCGTAGTGGCAGTAACGGCAGGAGTAATTCTGGGTGGAACTGCCATGTATGTTTATCAGGGAAAATGCAGACAGAAAGAACTTAAGTTATTAGCAGAATGTATGGAAAAGATATTGCGAGAGGAAAAGATCCGGGAAACAAAAGCAGGGGAAGAGACATTATATGCAAGACTGGAATCCAGACTGGTAAGGATCCAGGAAATGTTAAATGGACGGACAGAAGCTGCGGAGAAGAGTAAAGATGAGATCCAGAAGCTGATCTCGGAGATTGCACACCAGATGCGGACACCCCTTGCCAATATCAGGACATATCAGGAATTATTAGAGGAAGAATGGAGTAAAACCGGGACAAAGACGGATGAAAATGTGGATAACTATCTAAATGCGATGAGATCCGGAGAACAACAACTGGAATTCCTGACAGAAGGATTCGTGAAGATGTCCAGACTTGAGCAGAACATGATTCAGATACGGAAAGAAGAGACAGATCTGTTAAAGACCGTGAGAAACTGTCTTGGAAGAATTCAAAAGAGGGCAGAAGAAAAACAGATTGCATTTAGGATAGAGCTGCCGCAGGAAGTCAACTGTCCGCATGATGCCAACTGGCTCGGAGAAGCAATCGATAATATTCTGGATAATGCCGTGAAATACAGTCAGATTGGCGGAACCATAGAAATGATAGTCCAGAAGAATGAAATGTGTGCAAAAATTCTTGTAAAAGACAACGGACCTGGAATTGAAAAAGGAGAAGAGCATAAGGTCTTCCAAAGATTCTACAGAGGCAAGAACGTGACGACACAGAAAGGCTATGGAATCGGGCTTTATTTGGCAAGAAAAATTATAAGCCTTCATGGCGGATATATAATCGCAAAAAGCAGATATCCGGAAAGCGGCCTGATGATGGAGATAAATCTTCCGGTCTGTTAGAAGTTTGTTAGATTTGTCCTGTATGCTGTAGAAGATATGTGAAAGTTCTGTATACGAAATAGACACAACTATGAGCAAGGAGAAAAATCTTATGGAAATGATAAAAGCATCAGGATTAAAAAAATATTATGTGACAGATAACTACGAAGTCCACGCACTGGACGGAGTAAGTCTGTCTGTAGAAGAAGGGGAATTTCTCGCAATCATCGGTACATCAGGAAGCGGGAAGACGACATTGCTTCAGATCCTGGGCGGTCTGGATGAACCCACTGCAGGAGGCGTCTGGATACGCGGCAACAGTCTGAAAGATATGACGGAAGATGAACGCACGATATTCAGGAGAAGGAATATCGGATTCGTATTTCAACAGTATAATCTGATCCCTGTTATCAATGTATATGAGAATATCGTACTTCCGCTCAGACTGGACGGTGCAGAGATTGATGAAAAATTGCTGGAAGATATTGTAAGAACGTTAAAGATTGGAGAAAAGTTAGAGAATCTCCCGGAAGAACTGTCCGGCGGACAACAACAACGAGTGGCAATTGCAAGGGCGTTAATGGTAAAGCCGGCAGTACTTTTGTGTGACGAGCCAACAGGAAATCTGGACTCTGTCACAAGTATGGAAGTAATTGCATTGTTGAAGACTTGTGCAGCAAGATTCCACCAGACGGTGATTGTTGTGACCCATCAGGAAGCAATCGCACAGATGGCAGACCGTATCTTGCGCGTAGAAGACGGGAAATTATACAATGCGGAGGTGTAATGAAATGAATGGATTTACACCGAACAATAATACGAACGTGATCCGGCTGCTTTCGGAAGCTATCAGAAAATGTAATAAAGGCAGAAACCGGATTCTTATGGGAGCAGTCGTTTTATGTATTCTTACACTGACATTTGTCTTTGGAACGGCTTACGGAAAAATAAATGCAGAATATACGAAAAATATTCGGATGGATGGAACAACGGCATCCACTTACATAGAAGAGGGAACAAAGCAGCAATATGAAAAAGCACGTTCCTTAGGATATGTAAGAGAAACCGGAAGAAGAATGAAAATGGGTGAAGCCACAGAATCCGGAAAGAAAGAATCTATCTGTTCCATACAAGTGCTGGATCAGACTGCATGGGAAAAGATGATGAAGCCCGCCTATACCGGTGTCCATGGAACCTATCCCAAAAAGCAGCAGGAAATCATGCTTCCGGTAAAGACATTAAAAAAGCTGGGAATTGATAATCCGAAAAGAGGGATGAAGATAGCACTTGATGTATCAATCAGCTTTTTTCAGATGGAAAAAGAAGAGTTCGAATTATCTGGATGGTACAGTGCTTATACAGAAGATAATGGAAAAAGCAAAGCAATCGGATATGTGTCAGAAAAGAAACTGAAGGACTGGGGGTATGATATCGAAGAAGATTCGGATATTCTGATCTGTCAGTCGAATGACATGGACTGGAAGGATACAGAAGAAAAATTATACGAAGATGTACCGATGAAAGACAATTCCCAACAGATCATTGCGACAGATACGGCAAAGAACCGGGCCGTAAAAGAGATGACGGGAAGTTACGGGATGGCAGTAGTAGAGGCCGTTGTGATTATCTGCGGAATATTCTTACTTGTCTACAATGTGATGCAGATATCCATGTCGGGCGATATCCGGCAGATGGCGCTGCTTCATACGATCGGTACAACGAAAAAGCAGATCCGTAAGATCTATATCCGGCAGATCATGCGGACGATAGTGCCGGGATGTATTACAGGGACAGTTTTGTCGGTTCTGCTGCTGCGATATCTGATACCGGAACTAGTGGGAAGGCAGTATCTGAATGGGTATGGAGGAGCGGAAGAACTGCAGATTTTTCGGATGGAAATCTTGTTGTTAGCGGTAGCCTTCACGTTACTGGTAATTCTGGGTGCATCGGAACATGTGATCAGGCAGACGGTAAACAGAACCTGTATAGAGGGAATGCATTACACGGAGCAGACCGGAAGAAAGAAAAGGCATCGTAGAAGGACAGACCTGGGAAAAGGCACTTTTAATAAGAAAAAAAGAAGCGAAACACAGGAACTGTGCTTTATGGCGTGGAAAAACGTCACAAGATACCGGCAGAGATTTGTCATCACAGTCATTTCAATGTTCCTTGGAATAGAAATGTTCCTGATCGTTATGGTGATCATAACTGGAAGTGATTATGCGAATATCATTAATCAGAGACCGGATTTCCTGATCGCAGGGGAATTCAGTGAGTTTGCAAAAAAAGAGGGAAGCGGGACAGAATATCAGACACAGTCGCCGGATCAAGATCCAATGAAATCAGAAGGAGATAATTTCGAACTCTTATATGACAATGAATATGGTGAATTTTCACCGATATCCGAAAAGGTGCGGAACCGCTTGTGGAATCTTGACGGTGTGAAGAAAAAGAAATCTTATATAACCGAAGGAGCCTATATGCTTTCCAGCATATCCAGAGATGGACTACGTCCACTGGAAAAGGATACTTATCTGGGAAAAAATGTGGAATATGCAGAAGAAAGCAGTACGGATTATGAATCCGGGGCAAAGATGATCGAAGGACTGGATGCAGATACTGTTCAGATTGTCAGTGAAAATGAGTTAAAAGCATTAAAAACATATGTGGAGAAGAACAAACTGAAAGTCGATATGAACAGTCTGGAAGCCGGAACAGGCGTAATGATTGTTCATGATCATAAGTTGTCACAAAAGCAGGAAAGACAGGCAGAAAAAGCAGTGGGAGAAACGGTATGTTTATCTCCGTTAAAGAATAAAGAAACGTGTATCCGGTGGAATTCCATGACGGACAAAGAAAGAGACAAGGAAGATGAGATAATAAAAGCAGAAACGCCGTCTACAGAATATACGTTAAGCGGCTATCTGGATAATCAGGCAGATGACTTCCCGGAGATCCACCAGACCTGGCATGGTGCAGAAGGAGATATCTATTATCTGGTCAGTGAAAAAGGATTTAACCGTTTACCTACGAAGAGAAAGACATTTTGCATGGAATTAAACGTAGAGGAAAAGAAAGAAAAAAATATCATGTATGAAATCCAGAAGATTCTTTCGGCAGAAAACCAGCGGCGGAAAAGCAATACACAGACAAGCCCGGACGGCGAAGGAGAAGCAGGCATTTTCTACATTGCAAGATCAGATCTTATGCAGAAAAACGCAGACTACATCCGTGGAAACAGAATTATGTTTGGAAGTATCAGTGTAATATTATTGTGTGTCGGACTGGTTAATTATTTTAATATTATGTTTACGGGAATTGTGGGCAGGAAAAAAGAGCTGGAGATTATGAGAAAGATTGGAATGACACGCCGGCAGGAAAGAAAGCTGTTATTGCTGGAAGGCAGCTATTATGTGCTGCTCATCGCAGGACTTGTAGTGTCAGTCGGATCGATCGTGTTAAAAGGGATCGAAGTTTATATGAGAAAACAGCTTTCTTATTTTACCTTTCATTATCCGGTAGGAGCGATTGCAGGAAGTATTGTAATTCTGGAAATAGTGTGCGTTATAATTTGTAACCTGCTTATATTGAGAAAAATGAAAAAGTAGGTTAAATAAATAATTTCACCAACTGCGTCTTATCCAGCACAAAAATTGATACATCCATAAAAAGATGCGCCAGCAGCGTACTAAGGATCACACCGTTGGAAGTCAACAGGAATCCACAGTGGAATCCATACCAGCATACGATGGCGGAATAACTTCCCATCAGTACCAGAAGCGGCAGATTTCTTGCGACACCCTGCAGTGTTTCTTTGATATCTTCCAGTGTAGAATCAAAGTACAGGAAACGGCCGACTGCCAGTGTGATAAAATACATGATCAGTGAATCATAGTTCGAATCATGGTAGATGAACTTGATATATAATAAGATCAGAATAATATAAAAGGCAGAGATCAGCCGCACGGACGCCTTTTGTCTGGTCGGAATTGCAGTTAACGGAACAAACAGGATATCGAACCAGTTTGTCATAAATACAGAAAATACCAGAAATAAAAGTAAGATAACGTTCTGGTATTTCTGCCAGTAAAAGGCAGCCTGTGGGATCCGCTCATCGATAATATAATAAAGAGACAGGAACAACAGTACCGAAGTACTGGAAAATACCATCTCATAAAAGCTTTCAATAAGCGAGATTTCTTTTATTTTGTGGATATGGTTCAGCTTCCGGATCTGTTTTGGCGTCAGATCCTGTGTATTAAGTTTATAGTGTTTCTTAAGCTTTGCTGTCAGAATAACGATCGCAAGCACTGCGATCAGGCAGAGCAGGGAGACAAGCATGAAGCCTCCGGCATTCTTAAAGTTAAAATAATGAATCAGATAATATTGGAACATATCATATACCTTCTTTGATGTAATATTTTTTCGGTTACATATTGTAGCACTTTGAAAAAATATTGCAAATAGGAGAATTAGTAGTGGCAGGTCTTGTAGATATGAAATTGAGTTAAATGTCAAAAAAATTAAAAAAATTTAAAAAAGTACTTGTATTTCATAAAATTCCATGCTATTATAAATGAGCATTGTTGATGCGGGTGTAGTTCAATGGTAGAACACCAGCCTTCCAAGCTGGATACGTGGGTTCGATTCCCATCACCCGCTTTTTTGCTACCCTTTTTTAGAGTATGCAGGAAAGGAAGCATGAATTATGTCATTAGAAAAAGCAAAGAAATATCTGGAAGAAATTTTGCTATAAAGCAGAAAAGGATAGACAAGAAAAAACATGACATGATAAAATAAAAATAAACATTTGTGGCAAAACAGACGAAAGTCTGCGACGCAAAGCTACAGGGCCTGTAAAATGGCAGCCAGTTGCAGATAATAGTAGGCACTGCTTGTTTAGCAGTGCTGTTTTTTATAGCAGGAGTGAAAAGAAAATGAAAGGAAAAAGAGTGATCGCAGGCATTCTGCTTGTGGGAATTATAGCGGTCATCCTGACAGGATGTAAACATACAGACAGCAGTAAAAAAGAGACAGAAAAGCCGGTCATTACGCTCGGCAGCGACAGCTATCCTCCATACAATTATCTGAATGAGGATGGTGTACCAACCGGTATAGATGTAGAACTGGATACAGAAGCATTCAAAAGAATGGGATATCAGGTGGACGTTGTACAGATCAACTGGGAGAAGAAAAAAGAACTGGTGGAGAGCGGAGAGATTGACTGTATCATGGGCTGCTTTTCCATGGAAGGACGCCTTGACGATTACCGCTGGGCGGGACCATATATAGCAAGTCGGCAGGTGGTTGCTGTAAATGAGAACAGTGATATCTATAAACTGAGTGATCTGGAGGAAAAGAACCTGGCTGTTCAGTCCACAACCAAACCGGAAGGCATCTTTCTGAACCGGACGGATGAGAGAATCCCAAAGCTGGGCAATCTGATCAGTCTGGGACACAGGGAACTGATCTATACGTTTTTGGGAAAAGGATATGTGGATGCTGTGGCCGCACATGAGGAATCTGTTGTTCAGTACATGAAGGATTATGATGCAAGCTTCCGTATCCTGGAAGAACCTTTGATGATCACTGGAATAGGTGTTGCTTTTGCAAAAGAGGATGATCGGGGAATCTGTGAGCAGATGAGCCAGACTCTGGAAGAGATGCGTCAGGATGGCACATCTCTGAAAATCATTGAAAAATATCTGGATGATCCCCAGAAGTATCTGGAGGTGGATGATCTTGGATATTAAGAGAAAGAAAAACGAAAAACGAATCCAGCTGTTCGGCGGCCTGATTGGCATCTGTGTGGCTGTAGTCTCCCTACTTTATTTCTTTCATGCGGAAAAAGAGGAAGCCGAGAAAAGAATGGTGGAGATTGTAAACTATGTGAAAGTGCAGTGTTCCACCTACACCCATTATAATGAATCTTCGGAATCCAAAAGTCTTCTTCGTGCGATTGAAAGTGCCAGACAGATGAGTACAAATATCGACATGGAAATAGAAAACGGCGGTCATCTGAGTCAGGACTTCCTGAAAGAAAATCTTCAGACTCTCTGGGTGGATGGCATCCTTGTGCTGGATGCAGATGGAAAGACGGATTGCGAATACAGCATGGATGAGTCTCTGACCGGTGAGATTACGGCATATCTGCAAAAGGACATTATCATGGATTTTGCCGGATATGAAGAAAGATCTTATTCGGAACGGTTTACCAGGGAAGACGGATCCTATATTGATATTGCAGCCTGTGCCAGAAAAGATGCACCGGGTATTGTGGCAATCTACTATTACACACCTCCTGAATTTGCCAGGAATTATACTTTGACGATACAGAGTCTGTTAAATGGCTATAGTACCCAGAAAGATGGAACGATCATTGTTGCAGACCAAGGAACCGTAGTTGCCAGCAATGATGAGAAACTGCTGGGACAGAATACAGCCGGCAACGAGGTTGTTCAGGCAATGAAAAAACATACAGACAGTCAGCATATTTTTCATTTGAAGAATGGAGAAACCGGATGTTACGGAATCATGCTGAAGCAGCGGGATTATTATATCTATGCGTATCTTCCGGATACGGAAGTGTTTCATAACCTTCCATTAAGTGTGATAAGCGTTATGTTGCTTTATTTTCTGGTGTTCAGTGTATTCTGTTTCTGGACATACAGAACCAATCTGGCGCATCGGAAACAAGAATTTGAAAAAGATGAAAAATATAAAGCAGAACTTCTGACAGCAGCAAAAAAGGCAGAAGCCGCCAACGAGGCAAAAACAGAGTTCCTCCAGCGTATGAGTCATGATATCCGGACACCGATCAATGGAATCTGCGGTATGCTCGATATGGCTGAGCATTATGCAGACGATATGGAGAAGCAGAAGGAATGCAGGACAAAAATGAAAGAGGCATCCAATCTGTTGCTGGAACTGGTAAATGATGTTCTGGATATGAGTAAGCTGGATGCTGGTGAAGTTGTTCTGGAAGAGAGTCCATTTAATCTGAGCAAAATTTCTGAGGAAGTGCTTGTTGTGATCGAACAGATTGCAGCAGAACAGAATATCCGGATTGTATGGGAGAAAAAAGAAATCATACACCGTGATCTTATTGGAAGCCCGGGGTATGTGAAACGTGTGATGATGAATATCCTGTCGAATGCGGTGAAATATAACAAAGAAAACGGACAGATTTATATCAGCTGCATGGAAATTCCATCCGAACAGCCAAAAACGACGACAATGGAATTTGTCTGCCGGGATACCGGAATCGGAATGACTGAGGAGTTCCAGAAACATGTTTTTGAACCGTTTGCACAGGAACATACAGGAAGCCGCACAAAGTTTACCGGAACCGGACTGGGAATGGCCATTGCAAAGAAGCTGGTCGAGAAAATGGGTGGAACCATTACTTTTGAAAGTGCAGAAGACGTAGGGACGACATTTGTGATCCGGGTTCCGTTCCGGATCGATACAGACAGGAGTGACAAAGTTGAAACCGGAGAAAAAACGGAAGAATCTATCCGTGGAATGCATATTCTTCTGGCAGAAGACAATGAGCTGAACATGGAAATCGCAGAATTTATGCTTCAGAATGAAGGCGCTGTCGTGACGAAAGCATGGAATGGTCAGGAAGCAGTTGAGCTGTTCGAAAAAAGCAGATCTGGTGAGATTGATGTGATTCTTATGGATATCATGATGCCGGTCATGAATGGGTATGAAGCTACAAAGATGATCAGGTCTCTGGACAGAGAGGATGCAAAGGAGGTATCGATCATTGCAATGACAGCAAATGCGTTCACGGAGGACAGAATAAGAGCAAAAGAAGCAGGGATGGATGAACATATTGCTAAGCCTGTTGACATGGAATTACTGGTAAAAATAATTCATAAATTGGTGTAATATCATTGATATGGCAGTGTCAGATAAACAGTGAAATATAGGATAAAGGGAACTTAGAAGGGGGACTTCTAATGAAAATGAAAAAAAGGAACAGGGTCTTGTCAGCTCTTTTCGTGATGGCGGCAGTCATATTGCTATTGGCAGGCTGCGCAGGGAACAGTGTAGAAAAAGAAGAAAAGGAAGATGCGGAAACCATTACGGTGTATTTATGGAGCACAAATCTGTATGAAAAATATGCACCGTACATCCAGGAACAGCTTCCGGATATTAACGTTGAATTTGTAGTAGGCAATAATGATCTGGATTTTTATAAGTTTCTTAAAGAAAATGGCGGATTGCCGGATATTATAACCTGCTGCCGGTTTTCGCTGCATGATGCAAGTCCGCTGAAAGACAGTCTGATGGATCTGTCCACAACCAATGTGGCGGGTGCTGTCTATGATACATACCTCAACAATTTTATGAACAAAGTTCTTTACCTGTAAACAAAAAAATGTATGTTAGAGAAAAATACATGTTTTCCTTTATTATGACACTATGTGGATGGGGAATTGGAGTAATCTGTGCAGGAATTGCTGTACTCATAAAGCCGGGAGAAGTTTTTGATTTGGAAATGCTGGCAATGGAGCTGATCACAATCTTTGTGTTTCAGGCGATTGCGGGGATCGTGATTGCAATTCGGTTAAGGTTTGAGGGAGAGAAAGGACGATTTGTACTGCCAATTGCAATTTTAGTCATTTTTGCAGGTTGCTATATAATTGGATCTTTTGTGATGGTTAATTTGGGATTAAAAGAAAGTATTTCGTATATGATAGGAGAAATAGGAGATTTTGAAATTGCGATTTCGCTTATTGTTTTAAGCCTGTTGGTGTGGTTTGCTTCGTATAAATACAGCATGAGAATTATGAAAAAGAAGGAGTTTTCATAATTATAAGGACTCAGAAGGAAATGCTTCCTGCTGGGTCTTTTTGCTGCCTTTTGGAGAAAGTTATATTCTTACTTGAAGAAAAATCTGGATAATGAGTAAGGCAACTTGGCAAGTATGTCTGAGGCAGTTGGAAGAAAAAGAACTACTGCCGGATAAAGAGAAAGATCAGATTGTCTGGGTGGGAGCAGCCAACCAGCACAGAGCGATTGTGGAAGAGATTATTCTCAAGGAACTGATTTATGTTTAAATGAAGGTGATGAGGTCGTGAATTGCGACCTCATTATTGTATGAAAATAGCAGTAGGCAGAATGAGAAAAATAGGGTAAAATAGGAACATGGATTTTGGAAACTTATAAGAAATTTTTTGTTTTCAGCTTACAACAGAAGAAGCAGAATTTTTGAAGTGCCAATCTGGCACCTCAAAAATACAAGAGTCAGAAAAAAGGATGGACGAGGTGGCAGACGTACGCTACCGTATGTATTGGTTTAAATCGAGAACAGTGATTTCAAAGGAGGGTTGTAGATTATGACAGATGAAAGAATCAAAAATTCCAGTGAGCTGGAGTTTGTTGTATTTTGCATTGAAAATGTAGCGGCAAAGCTGGGCGTGGATGCAGAACGTGTTTATCAGGCATTTACCGAACAAAGCGATATTCTGAACGGTTACATTGTGCCGGAATATGAAGTGCTACACACTCAGAGCCGGGAATATATCGTAGATGACCTCCTTGATGTGATGAAAGAAAGGGGTGTGGAAGTATGATTCTCTATCATGGCTCTTTTTTAGAAATTGCACAGCCGGATTTGGTTCATTCCCGCTCCAATGTAGACTTTGGACGTGGATTTTATGTTACGCCGTTGTATGAGCAGGCTGCGAAGTGGTGCGGAAAATTCAAACGCCGGGGAAAAGAAGGTATTATTTCAAAATATGAATATGATGAGAGCCGAGAATCTGAACTGAAAGTTTTGAAATTTGACGCTTATTCTGAAGAATGGCTTGATTTTATTCTGAATTGCCGCAGTGGAAAAGATATGACGGATTACGATTTTGTACTTGGTGGTGTTGCCAATGATAAGGTGTTTAATACCGTGGAGCTGTTCTTTGACGGACTGATTGATAAAACGGAAGCTATCAACCGCCTGCGTTATGAAAAGCCGAACCTGCAAATATGTTTCCGCACAGAGAAAGCACTGTCTCTGTTGCATTTTGAAGGGAGTGAAACACTATGACAGCAAATCCGATTTTGCTTCAGAAAAAATATAGCCGTGTTATCGAATGTTTTGCTAAACAGCAGGGACTTTCGCTGGATGCGGCATTGGATTTCTTTTATCATTCCCAGGTCTATCAGCTGATCCGTGATGGTGTTTCTGATATGCACTGCATGAGTGATGCGTATTTGGCAGAGGAATTGAAACAGGAATATGAGGAGAAAGTGCTTGAAAAAGCGGTAGTAAAGGAGAGAATAAAGTGAGACATAATATTTTTGATTCAATACCATCCGATATAGTTTCCGGTAAAGATAATGTATTTGCAAATTTTTTGCAAACGGCTGGACTTTATGAGTCCATGAAAATAGATGAAGATAATATTGAAGAGTTAATTCTTTTACTTGATGGAAAAGTTCGAATAAGTGCTTAGTGTAAAGAATGTAAAGAAGAGCGTGTTTTTACAATGAAGCCGTATATATATTTTCAAGATAAGGAAAAGAGGGACTGACGCTGGCAGGACTCTTGATGTTTGGAGATGGTCTGGCAATCTGGGATGAATTTGACAATATCTTTATGGATTACCGAAATGATCTGTGCTTCAAAGTTTTATGTGACAAATAAAACAACCTATGATATTATAAAAATGATATAAGCGAAAATGACTTTTACGGAAACGAAAGTATCTTTATATTTTTTTATGCGCATACCTCCTATTTCGGTATTAAATACTTGCAAAGTTGATTACTAATATTTTTTCATTATTACAGGTACAATAAGAA
>OGXF01001805.1_pt1 | contig 13782 bp, 6 predicted proteins | sample 1576191 | NCBI WGS metagenome assembly OGXF01 (sample SAMEA3541545, study PRJEB24748) | human gut metagenome | biome: human gut; feature: human-associated habitat; material: faeces | place: China | collected 2012
TTTTATAAATGAACTGGGAAAGGGGATGTGTGCGGCGTTGCTCCGCCGCATTCCCTTTTTCTAAATCAAGAAGAAAAGCAGGAATATTTCATATGAAAAAAATAGCAAAGTTCATAGTGAATGGAATCGATCATATGGTAAATCTGATAGCATTGTTGCTGGTTCTTATGACAATGTTCCTGTCATGCTATATGTTATGGGATTCAAACCAGGTTTATCAGGCGGCAGATGCGAAAAACTATGAAACCTATATTCCAACAGAAAAACATACAAAATCATTTGAAGAATTACAGAAAATTAATCCGGATGTGATTGGCTGGATCCGGGTGAACGATACCAATATCAATTATCCGCTGTTACAGACAGATGATGATGATACTTATATGAATACAGATGCAGAAGGAAAATATTCTTTAAGTGGAGCTATCTTTTTGCATTGTGGTAATAAGCCAGACTTTTCAGATTTTAACAATATTATTTATGGTCACCACATGGAAAAGGAAAAGATGTTTGGTGATATCGGTAATTTTACGGATGAGACATATTTTGATGAGCATCCGTATGGAAATCTTTTCTTTGACGGAAAAGATCATGGAATCGAATTCTATGCATTGATGCAGGTAGATGCCTATAATGAAACGATTTTCAATGTGTGCCCAGACACATCAGAGGCAAAGCAAGCGTATCTGCTGGAAATAATAGATAATGCTTTATATAAACGAGAGTTAAACATTACAGAAGATGATCATCTGGTTTTGCTGACCACATGTACATCTGATATGACAAATGGAAGAAATGTATTAGTGGGAAGGCTGACAGACCAGGTTTATCCGGAAAAAGAAAAAGCAAAGAATCTTGGCACGGGAATTGATCAATTAAAAGATATGATTACGAATGTTCCGGTTATCATTTGGATGATTCTGATTATTATAGTCTTACTACTGTTGAATAGACAACTAGGAAAGAAGGGAAGGAAAAAACATGAAAAGAATTGAGTTAAAAAAAGTCAGCATTGTGTTCCTGACCATGCTTCTTTTCCTGAGCATACAGATACCAGCCTATGCAGCTGATACTGATACTACAGTGAAAATACCAGTGGAACAGGTATTTAACAGCAAAAATACGGATGCTTCGGATGAATTTATGTATGCTTTGCTAACAGATCAGTCAGATGCACCAATGCCTGATGGCAGCAACAATCGGCGATATGTCTGGAACATGAAAGGCAATATAGCTGCAGAAATTACTATGAATATCAGAAATGCAGGTCAGTATCATTACAAAATCTGTCAGATAACAGAGAAGAAAGAAAATTATAGCTATGATGAGAGAAAATATGATATTACAGTGGAAGCATTTTATAATGCAGATAATCAGTTGAAAGTAATAACGGTGGTTGAAAACCAGGATGGAGAGAAAGTTTCAGGAATTTCTTTTAAAAATAGTTATACTTGGCAGGGAAAAGATAAATCTGGACCATCATTGATATCAAAAATCAGTAAGAGCAATAGTGTAAAGACTGGAGATGATAGTCCTATCATGGGATATTTTACATTATTACTGGGTTCATTGATTTGCCTGATTGCTTTGATCAGAGAAAACCAGAGAAAGAAGAAGGGAGATGCACAAAATGAGGCACAATAAGTGGAATAAATACTTGAAAATTGCATGTTCCTGGATTTTGATTTTTTCTATGTGCTTTTTATCTCTGAATACGGTAAATGCATCAGCTGAAGATACAAACGCTTTTGAATCAGAAAGTGAAACCGGAGATACCGAAGCATTTACAAGTGATACAGAGATCTCGGATACAGAAATAGAATCAGAGCCATCTACAGATCAGTTTACTTCTGAAAATGAAGAAACAAAACAGGAAACAGAGAAACAAATCCCGGACAGTATCGAGGTGGCTCAGCTGAATGCTGAAATTCAAAATAGAGTTGTGAATGGTGAAGTGCCATCAACAGATCGGGTAGAATATGTCGATGTAAACGGAAATTCTATCGAAAATGCACCGACAACGATTGAACTTGGAACGATTGCAGATCATAAAGATTTAGCAATTACTGGAAAAAATTATGAATTTAAGAGTGCAAGAGTAAATGGAAAAAATTGTGTCTATATCGGAAAATATAATGACACTGTATATTACAGCACCGATGGTGTGATTGCTATCAAATTGGATGATGGTCAGAAACTTACAATGACTTATCAGGAATATTACAATATTAGAGTCAATGAAGAAATCCCGGAAGGTGGAGTAGCTGGTACGATTACGACAAAAGCAGGAACGGTAAAGGTAAATACTGCTGAAACGATACGTGTAAATGCTGGAGAAACGTGGAAGTTCACCGTGAAACCAAGAACAGCTAATAAAGTCAGATATAAAATTGGAAGCGTTACAGCAGCAGATGTATCTACAAGTATTAAACGAGTATCTGGAGATGAATATGAAGCCAATTATGAAGCAAATTTTCAGAAAGACGATACAGTAACGGTTGCATATGATAAAAAGGGTGTATATCGTGTAACGATTAACACCGAAGACAATAATGGATTTGAATATATCAATATTGAGCATAGTAAAGAGAATGGATGGGACTATTTACCAGAACAACATAAACTTGTATGGACATATACGGAAGATAAAGTGAAGTACGATGGATCTATTGATGTTCCAAAATTTCATATAAAAAGAGGATATAGATTGGTTCATATGGCATTAAATGGAGAAACAGTAGCAGCTGCAAGTAGTAACAAGGAGGTTCCAGATGGAGTTGGACCGGATAAGGGCGTGAAAGGCCATGCTGGTGAACTTATTGTGAATGCCGAAATAACCAAACAGTATACGAAAAACGATAATGAAAAAGATTGTGGGTTCGAATACAGTTTCAATGTGCAATGTACAGACGGAGGATGTAGAGATTTTAATTTTAATTTAGCTCCGTATCAAACAGGGCAGCAGGTTTTAACCGTACGTTTAAAAACAGACAACCGTCGAAGTGGTGAAGGTATCGATGTTGTCATGTGGGATCCTGATCAGAAAAAGCTGGTTCCAATGAAAGATAATGATACGGTAAATATGGATCCTGTGGGAGAAGAAGTAGCAGTATCTTTAAAGAGAAGACAAGTGAGAATCTTTTTTGCAAAGCCAAAACCAGGATATCGATTTGCAGGAGTGGGTGTAGAAAGTGCACAGCCGTCAGGTGGAGTTAATACTGATGGCGGAAAATCTAGAGCTGCTGTAGGTGATCTAAATAATATGAATGCTACTTCTCTTGGAAAAAAAGGAGAATTTAAAGTTTATGATGAAATTTGGGAAGCAGCTAAAAATGCAGCAAGTAGTGCAGGGTATAAAAAATTTTTGGCATATGCAGGAGAGAAGACAACACATGATACCGATTGGGAATTGTATGCGGGATACTTCATGTCTGAGAGGGAAAGTATCTATGTACATTACAATTCTGGTGCCGGCGAAGGTGTGCTTCCGGCAGATGCAGTTGTGAAAAATATTCCGTATAATGAGGAACTTGATACTGTAAAGAACAAACCAATGCAGTCTTATGGAGAAAATCCAAACACCCATGAGGGGATAAGAGGTATGGGAAGCACCTTTCGAATAGGGGAGGAATGGCCAGAACCAACCTGTGAGGGATATGAATTCCTTGGCTGGAAGCTACGTCTGAAACCATTTTTTGAAACTGGAACTCCACAATATAGTGATAGGTTATATCAGCATAATGAAGTCTTTAACATTTCTGAGAAAAATTATGAATTTGCCGCAAACCGTGACCTTCCAGTGTCTGTATGGGATAATGAGGTGGGATATCAGATTGTAGCCCAGTGGAAGAAAATTGATACGAAAAAGGTAGAAGTGAAGCATTGGCTTAAGGTACCGGATGGTACAGAAAAATTGGGAAAGACAACAGCAGGAACCATTTCCTTTGCAACAGAAAATGAGAGTGTTAAAGCGTACGCAAAACCAGAAGCAAACGGAACATTGCAAGGTTATGTTTTTGATACAAAAGATCCTCGAAACGAATTAGAAAAAGAAGTAAAAAATGATTCGTCTTCTGATACAATTACACTTAATCTGTATTATAAACCAACTGTTTTAAAGGTAAGCAAAACCGTAACCGGATACAATATGGAACCGAATAGATCGTATGAGTTTACAATAAAAGCCGTTCCACCATCAGGAACTGATGCAAGTACCGCTACTATAACGGCTGGGCAGATTTTCATAAGAAAAGGAAATGATGAAGTAGAGAATCTCACCTTTACAAAGAATCAGGCTACGTTTAACCTGGCAAAAGATGAATCCGTAGACATCAGTTGTCTGCCAACAGGATGGACATATACAGTTACGGAAACTGATCCTGGAAAAAATTACAAAACAAGCTATAAATTAAATGACCGTGATGCAACTGATGGAAGAGAAGCAGAATTCATAACTTCCACAACAGGAAATGATGAGATTGTGTTTACAAATGCATCTACAGTGGCACCTCCGGAAACAGGAAGAACCTTTTATGATAGCGAATGGATTTTATTGCTGATTGTTATATTGGTTATAAGTGCAGGTGGCATGACATTTCTTAGAAAAATGAAAAAGCGTTATTAGACAAATAGGAAGAATTATGCTTGAAATGTGTGAGTGAAAAGTATGATTCTTCCTGTTTCAATCAATGAGTTTATGTACGGAACAAAGAAAAGAGAGAGAGGTGAGCACCTATGCAGCTTACCAATACAACGGATTATGCAATCAGGATTGTCTGTTATTTGGCAATAAAAAAGCACAGGGTTACAACGGCAAAATTAGCTTCTGAATTAAAGATTCCGGAGAGCTATATTCCCAAAATCACAAAGCAGTTAAAAAAAGAGAAGATTATTTCAGCTTCTGAAGGTATCAGTGGAGGATATGCCCTTGCCAAAAATCCAGAAAAGATTTCTTTATTTGATGTCATATCATGTATGGAATCAACAATGGCAATCAGTCGCTGTCTTGAAAAGGATGGATTTTGCTCCAGAAACTATACGGATTGCTGTAAAGTACATCAAGTCTTATTGGACTTACAGAACACTTACAATAACCGATTAGAAAATGTGAAAATCTCTGATATTATCAGACCGGGGAAAGATGAATATTTTGGGCGATTTTATATCATTCTGAAAGTTAATTTAGCGGAAAACAGTTATGAATGTATCTATTCTCATAACAGGGGGATTTATGATGATGTAAAAACTGCAGGAACATATGATGATTTTCTGAAAGTATATTGTGAAAAATATGTATGTGAAAAAGATTGTGAAAAACTGCAGGAATTTTTGAAAAGCGATTCGTTGACAGAGCATTTGAAAAAGGGCTGTTCAGAAGAAGATATCGTTTATCAAAGAAGAAGCGAGAAAAACTCAGAGACTTATGTTTGGATGGAAGTAAAAAGATTTGTGGATGAAAATGAGAAAACTGCTGTTATTACATTCCATAATGCAAAAGTTATCCCTAACACAATTGTAAATATGGAACGGGAATTAAGACAAAAAGCACAGGATGAGACAAAACAGTATTGGAAAATGGTTTCGCTTCTGGCTGCAGTGTTGAATCACAATAATCTTATAGAAACAGAACATCAGGATGATATCTGTTTTTATACAAAACAAGTGTATCTTCAACTACAGAAAAACTATCCGGAGTATGGGATTACAGAGGAAGAAATAGAAAATGTCTCTCATCTGGCTCCAATTCATGATATTGGAAAAATCCGTGTGCCGATAGAGATATTGAACAAAAACGGTAAATTAACAGCTGATGAGATGGAAATTGTAAAGCAGCATCCTCTTACAGGGGCAGAGATGACATTGCGGTTTCCACAAGGAACTACGACAGAAAAACTTAATAAGTATAGCTATGAAATATGCAGACATCACCATGAAAGATATGATGGATCTGGTTACCCGGATGGACTAAAAGGTGATGAAATACCACTTTGTGCTCAGGTAGTAGGCCTTGTGGATGCTTATGATGCATTGGTCAGTGTACGCCTCTATAAAAGAAAATTAAAGCATGAAGAAGCCATAAGAATGATTGCCAACGGTGAATGTGGTGTATTTTCAAAAAAACTATTGCAGTGCTTTATAGCAGCGGCAATGCAATCGGATTGGGGAAAGCGAGTTGAGTAGATAAAAAGTGCGAATAGTACAAAAATATGGTGAAATTTATTGTAAATAATGGTACACAGATTTTATTTAAAAAGAAATGCAGGAATATACGCAGGAAAAGGTAGACCGTGCAGAACACATGGGAATAGCCATTCCAGCGGATGTAAAGGAACAGATTTTTGAATATGCGAATCTGATTGGTGAGGAAGAGAAAGTTAGGACTTTGGTAAGAAATCTGGCAGATGCAATCAATCAGGCAGATGAAGATAAAGTAGAGGAACTTCTGGATGATGCAAAAATGGATATTCAGGACTTACCAGATCCAACCATAGGCAAGCTGGAATTACGTGACTATGGATATACAGCAGAGGATATGGTACCGCTCAGAAAAGAAGCAGCCTTTGATTATCACAGAATGTGTTCTAAGATTTATTGCCTAGACAGCGATGGCGGCAAGGGAGAGTATTGGTCTTAGTAAAGGATTGGTAAAGGTATCTAATATTCAATTTGATAATCTAAAAGTTCATACAACAACAAATGAAACCTATTATCCAGACACATTAGTAAGTGCACTTACACAGACTCTAGGAAAGTTATTGGGTGGATTGTTGAGTGGGTTAACATTTATTTTAACTTTTGGGCAAGTGAAAATTGATTTAGGCAAAACATTAGGCGATGTTTTAGATGCACGTAAAAAAGATCCTACAGCTTTATCAACTGGAGCAATTGCTGGGCGAGTTGAAGGGCAGGTTGAAATTTCAAATATTGAAGTCAATAATGCAAATGTAAAAAATGTGAATGGCTATACAGGTGGTTTTGTTGGATATGCCGTTGGTTCAACTCAATATGATGGATTATCGAATGCTTTAGGGGATTTGGTTAAATTATTAACAAATATTTTAAATGTCATTCCAGGTTTAGGCTTAGGTGATTTAATTAAGATTCTATTAGGGAACGCAATTCCTTTAGGAAAGTTAATTCCAACAGGATATATCAATCCGAAGATAGTAAATTGTAATATAAATAGTTTAACGATTTCTACAGCATCCGATAAAGAATATGCCGGTGGATTTATTGGTATGCAAAAGGGTGCTATTGTAGAGAGTTGTTCTGTAACAGGTGGTACGAATACAATTAGTGGAAAGAATTTTGTAGGTGGCTTTGTTGGTCTAGCTCGTGATGATGTGATTGAAGGAACACTATCCGGGGCATTGGATATAGAGACAAAACTTCCTAACATGAATACGGAAAGTTTACTTCTAAATTGTTCGTTAAATAATGCGGTTGTGTCTGTTGCTGGTGAAAGTTATATTGGTGGTTTTGCAGGAGGATTGGCCAATGCATCAACTGTCAATTGTAATGCTAAATCGGATAATGCACTTACTGTAACGGCTTCTGGAAATTACGCAGGTGGTTTTGCAGGAATTGCATCACTAGGATGGGCTGCGGATTTAGGTAAAGATGACACGAAAAATAACTTACTTGGCGGTGTAGTTGAGCTTGTTGTAAAACTTTTGAGTAGTAATCCTGGAGCAACTTCATCCTTACTTTCTCTTGCTGGCGTAAATCCATCACATATATTAGGATGTTCTGTAAATGCTTCACTGCAAGTTAGTGGTAAGGACTATGTTGGTGGTATTACAGGTCGAGGCAATGGTGCATATATAGCACAATCGAATTCGGATAATTTACAGAAAATATCATATTGGAAAAATAGTGTTTATGATGTTGGTTCTGTTCAAGGGGTTGATGTCTCTTTAACCGGATTATCCAGTGTTACAGGATATGATTATGTTGGTGGAATCGCTGGATCAATGGGTACAGCTAGTGTGGCTGGTTTATTAAATACAACGCTTGGTGTTGCATCTTATCTTGCATTTACGGTAGATAATGTTCATGTAAATGGTACAGAGAATGGGTTTATTGTTACGGGAAATGAACGTGTTGGCGGTGGATTTGGAGATGCAATTGGTGGTTCGATAACAACTGTTAGCATCAATAATTTAGCTTCTACTGAAGGCAATAACTTAGTAGGCGGATTTATAGGTCTTTCTGGTCCTGGTGATTTGGCGGGAGCAGATGGTGGATTGACTGTTAATCTATTAGGTTTGAATTATATATTGAAATTGAATAATTTGCTCTCTCTAGGACAAGCAATTGAAGTTAAGATTAATAAAGTAAATGTGAATGGCGCCACAAATGGATTTACGGTACACGCAAAGGGTAGTCGTGATTCTAATTCTGTTCGTGATTATAGTGCTTCTGGTTTTATCGCAAAAAGTGGAAGTACTAAAGTAGAGGATTCTCATGTAACAAATCTAAAATCAGTGAAGGCTGCAGATGATGGCGGATATGCTTCAGGATTTGTGGCTATTTCAAAAACGGGTGGTCTAGCAGATGTTGCTGATGATAATTCAATTAAATCATTGATTGAGGCTAATGGCTTAGTAAATGCTGTAGGATATTTAATTCCTAAATATACAAATTGCACGGTTTCTTTTGTGAATGGTGGAAGTGTTACAGCAGATGTTGCTGGTGGTTTTGCAGCAGATTTTCAAAGTGGTACAGTTGATAACAGTTCACGAGATACTAATGATTATTATGCTGTATATAATTTAGATTCTGTGAATGGTCAAAGTTATGCAGGTGGTTTTGGAGGAAATGTTTATTCTGGAGCATTGGCCGATGCTAGTAAAGGTATTAGTATTCTAGGAAATATAAATGGGCTGAATATAAACATTGGAGAGTTGTTAAACTTAGTAAATGCCTATGTTCCAACAATAGAATATGCAGGAGTTAAATCCGATAATGGATTTACGGTTACGGCTAATAAAATCAAATCGGATGATACGAATTCTGGTAGTGCTGGTGGCTTTATTGGTTATGGCAGTGGAGTTCAAGTTAGTCATTGTGATGTAACAAATTTAAAACATACAAAGGTAACACCTCCTAAAGATTTAGAGGGTGAAGATAGTTCAAATTATTTTGGTCAGGATAGTACATATGCAGTAAGTGGAGCCAGATATGCCGGTGGATATATTGGCTATATGAATATTGGTTCCGCAGCTTCTATTGGAAAAGGATTGAGCGTACTTGGTCACTCAATAGGAATCAAAAATGTGCTGGATGCATTGAATGTCGTTGTTTCTACAATAGAACATTCGAATGTTACAGGAGATGTTGGAGGTTTTGCAGTAAAAGCGACCTGGAAAAATACAGCATCCGATGCATCAGCAAATGACATACTTGGTGATGCAGGTGGTTTTGCCGGAAAGATTTCTGGTGGGCACATTCAGGATTCAAATGCAAATAACTTTTCTTATATCATTGGCCAGATTACAGCCGGTGGTTATGTGGGAGACTTGCAGCCAGGAAATGTGGCAAATGTCCTTGGCGATACTGGTATCTTAGATGGTCTTGTTAATGTGTCAGATACATTGGCATCATTAGCGGAGGACTTTGTACCGACGATCAGAAACAGCTCTACGACTTGTATTCCTTGTGGTGGTGCAGTTCGTGCAGATGCTGATTCCACAACACAGGTACAACGAGGTATGGCCGGAGGTTATGCAGGACATAATGAAGGTGGTCACATCTGGGGAAACAATACAAAGAAATGGAAAGGTAAAGACTATACCGGACCAACAGGTACTTGTAAAGCGGTAAGAATCCGCTCGGTATACGGAGAAGAAATCGCTGGTGGCTTCACAGGACTTATGGAGTCAGCAGATACGGCAAGTACCGGAAACCTGTCCTTGTTGTGGGGACTGGTAAAAGTAGATAACATCCTGGGAGCACTCAGCGTTGTCTATCCAACGGAAGAAAATACGGCAGTTTATGGTCCGCTTGCCTTGATGGATTATAAAACTTGGAATGATTGGGTAGAATTTGTCGGTAAAAAAGGTGGTTACGGAAGTGACCTTGCTGCGAATGGAACAGTAAAAAGTCAAGAAGAACTGGATAAGATTATTGGAAAATATGCTTACGGATACAATGTCGTAGCAGGAAGAGTAAATTATCGGGATGAGATAAAACTGGCAAATGGCGGAGCCGCCGGTGGCTATGTTGGTTCGATGCAGACTGGAACCATTACAAATGGACAGGCTTATCAGGCGAAGACAATTAAAGGGCTTCGATGCGCCGGCGGTTTTGCGGGAGAAATGATAAACGGCGGAGCAGCAAAGCTTGGAGGAGTTGATATCCTTGGTCTTAATCTACAATTAGGACAAATGCTACAGGTGCTTAATGTCTTTGTGCCGGTGATTAAGAAATCTTCGGTAGAGGGTTATCAGAGTGGACTGATTGTCCAGTCAGAAGGTGTAGATGACAAGGATACCCGCGGTTATGCCGGAGGTTATGTAGGAAAACTGATCGGTGGACAGATCTGGGGCGAAAATGATGCACGCTGCAAGGTCACAAAGCTGAGACGAGTTGACGGAAGAAGCTATGTCGGAGGATTTGTCGGAAGCTCTAGACCAGGAAGTGTAGCAACACTGAATCCAACTGCAGGAGAAGGATTGCTCAGCCAGCTTCTGAATAAACTGTTAAGTACACCAGCAGATTTGATAAAAGTATTAAATGCTACAGTCGCAACTATCAGTTATGCAGATGTGGAAGCCTGGGATGACTGGGGAATCATCGTAAATGGTGCTTATGCAAGTGGAAGTAATAACACTTCTTATGCAAAAGCAGCCGGAGGATTTGCCGGAAATCTGGAAGGAACTGTACTCGGTAAGAAGGATACGGAAGAGGCAGGAGTTTCTGTACAGAATATCCGTTCCGTAGTCGCAGGTGAATATGCCGGAGGATGCTTCGGTGTTGCTGACGTAGCCGGAGTTGCCAATATCAGTGCAGGAAATGAGACCTCGCTCCTTGATAAATTATTAAAGCTTGGAAGAACCGATGTGCTGGATGCATTTAGAAGTTATGTATATTACGGAACTGTAAGCGGAAGTAAGGATGCTGGTTTAAGTGTCAGCGCAAACACAGCGATAAAATCCGGACAGAACAACCAGGTTACATATAGCGGAACAGCCGGAGGTTTTGGCGGCTCATTGCTAAATGGTTCTGTGAAAAACAGTAAAGTAACAGAATTAAGCAATGTAAGAGGTTTGAATAGTGTCGGAGGATTTGTCGGCTATTCTGGAAAGAGCGGAGTAGTTAAGGCAGACAAGATAGACGTTATTGGAGACAATACAGGACAGTTGCTTGGTGGTGCTCTTGGAGTTATGGACATTTTTGGTTCTCACATTGATGATTGTGCAGTTACAGGAACTGATGAGGGTTACACTGTGCAGAGTACAAATGGAGATGAGCAGATTGCCGGAGGATTTATCGGATATGCCAATCTTGCAAGAATGTCGAATTGTACAGCAGGTGACAAGACGAACCAGAAAATTGGACTGAAACAGGTAGCGTCAGGTGGAACAGCCGGCGGATTTGCAGGACGAACAAGTTTCGCTTATCTTGCAGATTTGAAGTTGGATTCTGGAGCAGTGAATGTAATATTCTCGGTTGTTAATCGACTTGTAAAAGCATTATATCTGGATAAAATCCAGGATTCCAATCTTCTGAAGATCAATCTTGGAATTATCAAAGTGGATGCGCTGTATGATGGCAAACTGCTTCACGTAAATCTGCTTGGATTCGATATCTCTGTGGGACTTTCGAAGAAGTCAACAGATAACAACCAGGAGACAGATCTTGCAATTATTACGATTGGAGATTCATCCATCAAACTTCGATGCGACGAAAATGGATTGTTGAATGATAATGATGCCAAATCCAATATCAGTGTGAGTCTGATCAAGGCGAATCGAACAAAAATCACAGATAGTAATGTCTACGGTGTCAGTCAAGGATATGATGTCTATGCCGGTGGAGCCGGAAATAACAATGATGGTGATGCTAAAGACGGACGAAGTGGTGGCTTTGTTGGATTCAACGATGAAGGACTTTTGAAGAACAACAACATGTATTACTGTGATGTGGTTCGTGGAACAAAAGATCTTGTTGGACCATTTAGCGGAAAGAGTAAGTTGGATTCTGTATATGAAGCTAACACACAGGAGAAGGTGGAAGGCGAGAATAATAATTACCGTATTTACAGAAAGCTGGATGTAGCGCTGGATCAAATCAAAAAGGGTTCAGACAAGCTGAATCTAAGCTATGAAAAAGATACTTCCAGTGGATGGGATATTTACACGCTGGGTCATATGAATTCGATAAAAAGCTATGAAACTTTGCAAAATGCAAAGCTGACAGATGATACTTCGTCTACGACAGCAGAGCTTAAAGCATATGAATCACCAGCAAAAGCAGTATTGATGGCAGATACTAAAACAACATTGAACACAGGAGAAAGTGATACTCCGGAGCCATCCGAGTCACAGGATCCATGTGATGAACATATCAAGCTGACAATCAATAAAGTTTGGAAGTATCTAAACAATCTGGATAAAAAACGTCCGGATAACATTACGGTAACGATATCTCGTACCTGGAAAGATAAGGCAGGAAAGGAAATGACAGAAACAGTACCAGGTTACGAGAGTTACAAAATAAAAGGTTCCATCGATAAATCTAAATGGCAGGAGGTGATAAAGGAACTCCCGGCATACAAGACAGATGGAGATGAAATTTATTATTACACGTATTCCATCACAGAAGCAAAGGTGGATGGTTATACAACAACGATAGATAAATCGCCAGATGGATTTACCTTCACAATAACTAATAGACATTTCCCAGGTCTTCCGGATACCGGAGGATACGGAAGCTATTTGATTTACCTGATAGCTGTTCTGCTTTTCCTGGTATATTTCATAATGAGATATAAAAAATGCAAGGAAAATAAAAAAGCAGAAAAACTATAAAAGAAAAATTCTCAAGAAAAGGAGACAATTGTTATGAAGAGAATGAAAAGAATCATGGCATTAATGCTGGCAGCGATTATGATGATGGCTATGTCTGTCACAGCATTTGCCGCAGAAGGAGCAACAGGAACACACACACTTACAGTTAATGTAAAATCAACAGAACCTGCACAGGATCTGAAAGGTCAGACAATTAATCTGTACAAATTATTTGATGTGACAGAGTCAAAAAGTGGAGAAACAACAAACTACGCATATACCGTAAATAATACTTATAAGGATGCCCTTGCATCCGTATTAAAAATTGGTGAAACTTCTAAAGATGAAGAGTTTGTAAAGGCAGTTGCAGATCAAGAAGCTACTATTCAGCAGTTTGCAAATGATTTTACAGCAAAAGCTTTAACAGATAATTTAGGAGCAACAAAAACTTCTGGAAAAATCACAGAAAGCAAAACATCTTATGAATTTACAGGATTAGATGCAGGTTATTATTTAGTATATGTAACAGGTGGAAAAGAGATTCAGTCTTCTTTAGTTACAGTAGATGCAGATACAAATACTGTAAACTTAAAAACAGAAGCACCAAGCATTACTAAAACAGCAGACAAAGAGACAGTAAGCATCGGACAGGTAGTGAAATATACAGTAACAGGTTCTATCCCGGATACAACAGGATATGCAGAGTATGTCCATATAAATTATATATGTCTTTTTGACTATCTTTTTATATCTCCTTAAATGTCCGCAA
>OGXF01001812.1_pt1 | contig 13744 bp, 9 predicted proteins | sample 1576191 | NCBI WGS metagenome assembly OGXF01 (sample SAMEA3541545, study PRJEB24748) | human gut metagenome | biome: human gut; feature: human-associated habitat; material: faeces | place: China | collected 2012
TACCTATGTATATCAGGCCATGCGCGTAACCGGAGCAGCCGATCCCACCAGGCCATTAAATGAGACCTTAAAGGGAAAACTGCCTCAGAGAAAAATCGTAAACAGCGCGGCCCAGGGATATTCCTCCTACGGCAATCAGATCGGACTTGCAACCGGTTATGTAAAGGAATTGTACCATCCAGGCTATGTGGCAAAGCGTATGGAGATCGGCGCTGTTATGGGCGCTGCCCCCAGAAAATATGTGATCCGCGAAAATTCTGATCCGGGAGATATTATTATCCTGTTAGGAGGAAGAACCGGCCGTGACGGCATCGGCGGTGCAACGGGTTCCTCCAAGGTTCACACAACCGCCTCCATCGAGGTCTGCGGCGCTGAGGTACAGAAGGGAAATGCTCCCACAGAGCGGAAGATCCAGAGAATGTTCCGCCGCCCGGAGGTCAGCTCCATGATCAAGAAATGCAATGATTTCGGAGCTGGCGGCGTATCCGTTGCCATCGGTGAGCTGGCAGCGGGCCTTCAGATTGATCTGGATCGTGTTCCTAAGAAATATGCCGGCTTGGACGGCACAGAGATTGCCATTTCCGAGTCCCAGGAGCGTATGGCAGTAGTGGTAGATCCGAAGGATGTGGAGCAGTTTCTGGCATATGCGGCAGAGGAAAATCTGGAGGCTGTAACCGTAGCTACAGTAACGGAAAGTCCAAGACTTGTGATGAACTGGCGTGGAAAAACCATTGTAGATATCAGCCGTGCCTTCCTTGATACAAATGGAGCACATCAGGAGGCAGATGTTACCCTGGAGGTTCCGGGTCGTGAGGGAAGCCTCTTTGAGCGCAGAGAGGTAGGAGATGTTAAGAAGGAATGGCTTACGATGCTTTCCGGCCTGAATGTATGCTCTCAGAAGGGCCTGGTAGAGCGGTTTGACGGTTCCATCGGTGCTGGATCTGTATTTATGCCTTATGGAGGTAAATATCAGCTTACCGAAACTCAGGCCATGGTAGCCAAGCTTCCGGTATTAAAGGGACATACGGATACGGTAACCATGATGAGCTACGGCTTTGACCCCTACCTGTCCAGCTGGAGCCCCTATCACGGAGCCGTATATGCAGTTGTGTCCTCTGTTGCAAAGATCGTGGCAGCAGGCGGCGATTACAGAAAGATCCGCTTTACCTTCCAGGAGTATTTCCGCCGGATGAGTGAGGAACCATCCAGATGGAGTCAGCCTTTTGCGGCCCTCCTTGGCGCATACAGCGCACAGATGGGCTTTGGACTTCCTTCCATCGGAGGAAAGGACAGTATGTCAGGAACCTTTGACGATGAAACAGGTGAAATCAATGTTCCGCCTACGCTGGTTTCCTTTGCAGTCGATGTAAACAGCAGCAAAAATATCATTACACCGGAGTTTAAGAAGGCCGGAAGCCGGATTGTGGTATTTAAGGCGCCAAGAGACCAGTATGATCTGCCGGATTACGGTCAGATCATGGAAGGTTACCACAAGATTTTTGAGGACATTAAGGCTGGAAAAATTCTGTCTGCCTACGCAGTGGAGGGCCATGGAGCTGCTGAGGCAGTGAGCAAGATGGCCTTTGGAAATAAACTTGGCGTAAAGATCGAGCACAATGTAGACCCAAGAGATTTCTTTGCCGCTGCATGGGGCGATATTGTCTGCGAGGTAGCAGAGGGCAAGATGGGAGAGCTGTCCATTCCATATACCGTGATCGGTGAAGTGACAGACCAGGGCGTATTTGAGTACGGAAACGTACATATTTCCATGGACGAGGCATTAAAGGCCTGGACAGGTACGTTAGAGGCGGTATTCCCGACGGTAACAGGAAAGGAAAAGACAGGCGAAGAGGCCAGAGTAGAAGAAAAGCTCTACCATACAGACGCAGTGTATATCTGTGACCACAAGATCGGACAGCCAACCGTATTTATCCCCGTATTTCCAGGCACCAACTGCGAATATGACAGCACAAAGGCCTTTGAACGGGCCGGTGCAAAGGTTGTGACAAGAGTATTCAAGAACCTGAGCCCGGAGGATATCCGTCAGTCTGTAGAGGAGTATAAGAAGGAAATTGCAAAGGCTCAGATCGTCATGTTCCCTGGCGGATTTTCCGCAGGTGATGAACCGGAGGGCTCTGCTAAATTCTTTGCGACCGTATTCCGCAATGCAGTAATCAAGGAAGAGGTTGAGAAGCTTTTAAACGAGAGGGACGGCCTGATGCTGGGTATCTGCAACGGCTTCCAGGCGCTCATTAAGCTGGGTCTTGTACCGGAGGGAACCATCACGGAGCAGAAGGCAGATTCTCCTACGCTGGCTATGAATACCATCGGACGCCACATTTCCAAGATGGTTTACACAAAGGTAGTTACCAACAAATCCCCATGGCTGGCAGGAGCCGAACTTGGCGGCGTGTACTGCAATCCTGCTTCCCACGGCGAGGGACGTTTTGTAGCAAATGACGCATGGCTTCACCGCCTGATCGCAAACGGGCAGGTTGCCACCCAGTATGTGGACGACAAGGGAAATGTAACCATGGACGAATACTGGAATCCAAACGGTTCCTACATGGCAATCGAGGGCATCACCAGCCCGGACGGCCGTATCCTCGGCAAGATGGCCCACTCTGAGAGACGGGGCGAGGCAGTAGCGGTCAATATCTACGGCGAACAGGATATGAAGATCTTTGAGTCTGGTGTGAAGTATTTTAAGATCTGATAGAGAAGTGAATATAGGAAGATAGAAATTGAGTGAAAAGACGGCACCTGGGAGTGGTTTTTGGAATCCTGGGGGGCTGTCTTTTTGCGTGGGTATATATGGATTTTGCGGTTAGGGCATGGTATAATTGTATGCTATAAGCGAGATAAAAAGCAGAATGGAGAAAAGGAATGGTAACAGGAGCAATAAAAAATAAAGTAGATAAAATCTGGGATGATATAGCAGCAGGAGGAATTACAAATCCGATTACTGTAATTGAACAGCTTACATATTTGATGTTTATTCGATCTCTGGATGAAAAAGAGTTGGAAAATGAGGAATTTGCCAATATGATGGGAGAGTCTGGAGATTATATTTTTCCACAGACAGAGTCAGGGCAGTCTATGCGCTGGAGTAAATTTAAGGATAAAGATCCAAGAGATATTTTTGATATCGTATCTCAAAGGGTATTTCCGGCAGTAAAGAAAATAAAAAATGGAAAATTACCGGATTTTAATGCAGTAGGTGAGCTAATTGAAATAGATGAAATGAGCGCAGATTTTAACAGCGTAAATACAGCATTTTCCAGATATATGGAGGATGCAATGTTTCTTATTCCAACTCCACAGGTGCTGCAGAAGATCGTTACAGGCTTGGAAGATCTGTATACACATGATATTGCAGACAGGGATATGCAGGGGGATTTATATGAATATATGCTGGGAAAATTGGCAACTGCAGGGCGTAACGGGCAGTTTCGGACACCAAAGCATATTAGAAAAATGATGGTTGAATTAATTGCACCGACTCCGGATGATATCATTTGTGATCCGGCTTGCGGAACAGCTGGTTTTCTGGTATCTGCTGCGGAATATATCAGAGAACATTACGAGGATACAATGACCAGTGACCAGTGGGATGCCTATGCCAGCACCATGTTTTCCGGATTTGATACAGACCGAACGATGCTGAGAATATCTGCAATGAACCTGATGCTGCATTCGATCAGTAATCCGGATGTGGATTATAAGGACAGTGTTTCAAAACAGAATGATATCAGCTCCAAGTATACGGTATGTCTGGCAAATCCTCCCTTTAAGGGAACCATAGATGCAGAAAGCATCAATGATAATTTAAAAGCGGTTACAAATACCAAGAAGACAGAGCTGCTGTTTTTGGCGTTATTTCTCCGTTTGCTGAAAAAGGGCGGAAGATGTGCCTGTATTGTACCAGATGGCGTATTGTTTGGCAGCAGTAATGCTCATAAGTCCATAAGAAAAGAAATCATTGAAAACCACCAGCTTCAGGCAGTTATATCCATGCCTTCCGGTGTTTTCAAACCGTATGCGGGAGTTTCAACAGCAGTGCTTGTATTTACAAAGACAGGAGCTGGCGGAACAGAGAATGTCTGGTTTTATGACATGAAAGCAGACGGATACAGCTTGGATGATAAGAGAAGTGAGATCCAGGACAATGACATTCCTGATATTATTGAGAGATTCCATAATCTGGAAAAAGAGGTCAGCAGGGAAAGAACAGAGCAGAGCTTTTTTGTTCCAAAACAGGAAATCGTGGATAATGATTATGACTTATCAATCAATAAATATAAGAAAATTGAATATGTACAAGTAAATTATCCGCCAACTCATGAAATTATGGCTGAATTGAGGAGAATGGAAAAAGAAATAGCTGAGGAAATGGCTGAGTTGGAGAAACTGCTTTTGTAGGCAGGGAAATGGATACAGGATGGTTTGTAAATTCAGATTTGTAGAGGGATGAGGAAGTGGAAAAATATAAAATTGGAGATATTTGTGAGATAGTTTCAGGTAGTACACCCAAAACAGAAAATAAAGATTATTGGGATGGAGATTTGAAATGGATTACACCAGCTGAAATTAATGAGGATTCTTATATTATTACAGACACTGTACGTAAGATAACATCTTTAGCTGTAAAAGAAACAAATCTGTCTTTGTTTCCGGAAGGCACAGTGATTCTTTCTTCAAGAGCACCTATTGGGAAGGTTGCAATTGCAGGTTGTGAAATGTATTGTAATCAGGGATTCAAAAATTTAATTTGCAAAAATAAAATTAATAATAAATATTTGTATTGGTTTTTGAAGGGGAATACAGCTTTTTTGCAATCATTAGGTCGAGGAGCTACATTTAAGGAAATTTCAAAACAAATTGTGTCAAATATAGAAATTAATGTTCCGGATTACGATAGACAAATTGAGGTCGCAACCCATCTTGAAAAGATCAATAAAATTATACATCTAAGGAGACAAGAACTTTTAAAATTCGATGACCTTATCAAATCCCGATTTATCGAATTGTTTGGGGATCCTGATGTGAACTCGAAAGGCTGGAAAGAGTGTGCTTTATCTGAAAAAGTAAATGTGGTTGGAGGATATGCTTTTAAGAGCGATCAATTTGATGAGGAAAGAGGTATTCCTGTTCTTAGAATTGGAAATATAAATGCGGGATTTTTTAGACCTGTTAATCTAGTTTATTGGCACGAAGATGAAAGCCTCGAAAGATACATTGTATATCCAGGGGAGCTGGTTATGTCTTTAACAGGCACTGTTGGAAAAGATGATTATGGTAACATATGCATCTTAGGCAATGATTATGGAAAGTATTATCTTAATCAACGGAATGCAAAACTCGAAATAATGGAAGGAATAGATAAATATTATTTGTCGCAATTACTTAAGTTTACGCAAATTAAGAAAAGACTCACAGGTATTAGTAGAGGTGTTCGACAGGCTAATATTTCAAATAAAGATATTCTTAATTTGGTTGTGCCAGTTCCACCTATGGAGATTCAGGAGCGGTTCGCCGCCTTTGTCACCCAGACCAACAAATCAAAATCTGCTGTACAGAAATCCTTAGATGAGGCTCAGTTATTGTTTGATAGTCTGATGCAAAAGTATTTTGGTTAAAAATCGGGTGTAATTCACACTAAAATAAGCACTTTTTCATTAAATTTGGTATACTTTTTGAAAAAAGAGGAGCCTGAAAAAATGAGTGGGCAGATTAGTGCAATTTTAGATGAAATGATAGATTTTCTTAGCGTAAAACAGATGAAGAAGCTTCAACAGGTGTTGATTCTTCACTTAGATGGGGTGAACAAGCAGGAAGACAGTCCTTCTAATACACAATATTTAGAAATGTTTTTAACAGCAAAGCAGATTGAGGGATGTTCTAGGAGAACGATACAGTATTATCGAATGACAGCCGAACATTTGCTGAAACAACTGGATATTCCGCTTCGCCAGATGAATACAGAAGATATACGTAAATATTTGATAGAATATCAGAAGATTAATAACTGTAGTAAAGTTACATTGGATAATGTGAGACGGAATTTATCAAGTTTCTTTTCGTGGCTTGAGGAAGAAGATCATATTTTAAAAAGTCCAATAAAGCGAATTCATAAGATAAAGACAAAAACGATTGTTAAAGAGGTTATTTCTGATGAGAGCATAGAAATATTGAGGGATCACTGTGAAGAAAAAAGGGACTTAGCTATTATAGATTTATTGTTTTCAACGGGAATGCGAGTAGGGGAACTTGTAAATCTGGATATTGCAGATATTGATTTTAATGAACGTGAATGCGTAGTCTATGGAAAAGGTGACAAGGAACGGAGAGTATATTTTGATGCAAGAGCGAAATTACACTTACAGGATTATCTGGAACAAAGACATGATGATAACCCGGCATTATTTGTAACATTGAATAGTCCTAATAAAAGATTACAGATTAGCGGAGTAGAAATTCGCCTGAGAATGTTGGGAAGAAGCTTGAATTTGGAACGAATACACCCTCATAAATTCAGAAGAACTATGGCTACCAGAGCCATAGATAAAGGAATGCCGATAGAACAGGTTCAGAAATTATTAGGTCATCAGCAAATTGATACAACAATGCAGTATGCAATGGTGAATCAAAGTAATGTAAAATCATCTCATAGAAGGTTTATAGCCTGATACAAATTTTGAGCTCTTCAGATTTGTAGAGGGATGAGGAAGTGGAAAAATATAAAATTGGAGATATTTGTGAGATAGTTTCAGGTAGTACACCCAAAACAGAAAATAAAGATTATTGGGATGGAGATTTGAAATGGATTACACCAGCTGAAATTAATGAGGATTCTTATATTATTACAGACACTGTACGTAAGATAACATCTTTAGCTGTAAAAGAAACAAATCTGTCTTTGTTTCCGGAAGGCACAGTGATTCTTTCTTCAAGAGCACCTATTGGGAAGGTTGCAATTGCAGGTTGTGAAATGTATTGTAATCAGGGATTCAAAAATTTAATTTGCAAAAATAAAATTAATAATAAATATTTGTATTGGTTTTTGAAGGGGAATACAGCTTTTTTGCAATCATTAGGTCGAGGAGCTACATTTAAGGAAATTTCAAAACAAATTGTGTCAAATATAGAAATTAATGTTCCGGATTACGATAGACAAATTGAGGTCGCAACCCATCTTGAAAAGATCAATAAAATTATACATCTAAGGAGACAAGAACTTTTAAAATTCGATGACCTTATCAAATCCCGATTTATCGAATTGTTTGGTATAGAAAATGAGTTAGATAAATGGCCTTGTTGTACTATTGGTGAGGTGGCAGATGTATGTGTTGGTGTTGTAATTAAACCAACTCAGTATTATGCAGATAAAGGCATTCCGGCATTTAGATCTTTGAACATAGGCAAAATGCAAGTGAAAGACAATGATTGGGTTTACTTTACGGAAGAAGGTCATCAAAAGAATCAAAAGTCTATTATTCATAAGAATGATGTACTTGTAGTCAGGTCAGGTGCTCCGGGAACTGCTTGTGTTGCTACAGAAAAATATGACGGATACAATGCGATTGATATTATTATAGCCCATCCAGACAGTAGTAAAGTAAATCCGGTTTTTCTTGCGGCATTTACAAATATGCCTCATGGTATGAACCAGATTAGAGAAAAAACTAGTGGTGCAGCACAACAGCATTTCAATGTTGGTGGTTATAAGACAATGTGTTTGATTATGCCTTCAATGGAATTGCAAAATCAGTTTGCAGCCTTCGTCGAACAGACCAACAAATCAAAATTTAAGGAAATCCAATTCCTAAAAACAACCCATATATTGCTCAAACAATGCTTTTTTGAGAAGCAATCTCAACAAAATAGACAGAAATTACAAGGAGGAACATAAAAAATGGCAAATTTTGAATTTTTAAAGAACCAAAAAGAATATATATTATTTGCAAACGCTGCGATAGAAGCAGAAAAGGTTTATGCGACTTCTCCGGCCATGTCAGCTGTTGGGAGCAGAAAAGCGTTGGAATTAGCTGTGAAATGGGTGTATTCTGCGGACGATTCTATGCAGATGCCGTATAAGGATAATCTGCAGTCACTGATCCATGAGCCCAGCTTTCGGTTTTCGGTCGATTATCATACCTGGGGTAAGCTTCCATTTATTGTAAAATTAGGTAATCTTGCAGTACATACAGAACGCAGTGTCAGTGCCGGTGATGCCCTTATGTCGCTGCGTAGCTTATTTGAGTTTATTGAATGGGTGGATTACTGCTATGGGCTTAACTATGAAGAACGGTATTTCAGAGAGGAAGAGATTCCAAGAGAAAGGGTGATTGTTGATGCCAGGAAGATAAAAGAGCAGGAGAGTCTTCTTGGGGAAAAAGATGCAGAAATAGAGAAGCTTCGCAAGAAAATTGCATCTATGTCAGAACAGTTCACTGCTTCCAAGGAACAGAATCAGCAGAGCCGAAGCTTTGAACCGGAGGATATTTCCGAATTTTTAACCAGAAAGAGATTCATAGATGTTGATTTGAAACAGTTAGGATGGAAATTTGATGGAAGTGATGCCGATGTATGGGAAGAGTATGAAGTGGATGGTATGGCAGGAGTCCTTGGGCAAAAGGGATACGTTGATTATGTGCTGTTTGGAAAAGACGGTTTGCCATTGGCTGTGATTGAAGCAAAACGGACCAGCAAAGACCCGAATATTGGACGAAAACAGGCGATGTTGTATGCGGATTGCTTACAGAGAAAATTTGGCCGGAGACCCATGATGTTTACCACAAATGGATTTGAGACCTATTTTTGGGATGATCAGACGAGTCCGCAGAGACGGGTGAGTGAGGTGTTTGGAAAAGAGGATCTTCAGCGCCTTATGAACCGCAGAACGGAAAGAAAGCCATTAAACGAGATTCCGATTAATGATAAAATTACAGACAGATATTATCAAAAAGAAGCAATCCGGGCAGTATGCGGTCATATTGAGCAGGGATTCCGGAAAAATCTCCTTGTCATGGCAACTGGCACCGGAAAAACAAGAACCGCCTCCAGTCTGACGGATGTATTAAGCCGGGGCGGATATGTGACAAATGTTTTATTTCTGGCAGACAGAACTGCTTTGGTGAAACAGGCAAAGGATGATTTTAAAAACTATCTTCCCGATATGTCTCTTTGTAATCTGTGTTCAAGTAAGGATGATAAAACAGCCAGGATTGTATTTTCTACTTATCCGACCATGCTGAATGCCATTGATGAATGTAAGACAAAGGATGGGCTTCCGCTATTTACGCCCACGCATTTTGATCTGATTATTGTTGATGAAAGTCACAGGTCGATTTTTAAGAAATACAGGGCTATTTTTGAATATTTTGACGCATATTTAGTAGGGCTTACGGCGACTCCAAGGACAGATGTAGACAGGAATACATATGACTTTTTTGAAATGGAGGATGGCGTCCCCACGTATGCATACGATTATGAAACGGCTGTAAATGAGGATCATGTGCTTGTTCCGTATTATAACTATGAGGTCAAAACAAAATTTCTGGAAGAGGGAATTACGTATGATGATTTATCAAAAGAGGATAAGGAAAGATATGAGGACGACTTTGCTGAGGACGGATATATTCCGGACTTTATTCCTTCTGCCGAACTGAATCAGTTTGTCTTTAATGAAAATACGGTAGATATGGTACTGCAGGATTTAATGGAGCGGGGCATTAAGGTTCAGGGCGGAGATCTCATTGGAAAAACGATTATTTTTGCTCAAAATAAAAAACATGCAGAATTTATCTTGGAACGGTTTAATCAATTATATCCTCAGCATAAAGGAACATTTGCACAGCGGGTTATCTGTGATGATGCCTATGCGCAAACCATCATAGATGATTTTAAACAGCCGGATAAGGAGCCGAGAATTGCCGTGTCGGTTGATATGATGGATACGGGTATTGATGTTCCGGAGTGTGTAAATCTTGTATTTTTTAAGAAGATCCGCTCAAAAACAAAGTTCTGGCAGATGATTGGCCGCGGCACCCGATTAGCGCCTTACTTAAATTGTGTCGATGGTATAAACGGTGAATATACCGGAAAGAAATATTTCATAATTTTTGATTATTGCGGAAATTTTGAATATTTCAGACAGAAGCCGAATGGAATGGAAGGAAATGATACAAAATCGCTTTCAGAAAATATATTTGGAAAAAAAGTGCGGCTGGCTGCTGCCATGCAGGAAAGCACATTTGCAGAGGAGTGTTACCAGGAGTGGAGAAAGGAGCTGGTAACAGAATGCAATGCCCAGGTTCTGGCCCTTAACACAGAGCTTGTATCTGTGCGGCTCAGGCGTGAATATGTAGAGAAATATCGTAAGCTGGGAAGCTTTACCTATATAAGTGAAGGGGCAAAGGGAGAGTTGATTGACCATATTGCACCATTGGTGTATATGAATGACCCGGATGAATATGCAAAGCGTTTTGATAATTTTATATATGGAATGATGATTGCATGTTTGGAAGCGATGCCGTCTTTCAAATATGCCAGAAAACAGCTATGTGAGATTGCAGCATCATTTGAAAAAAAGATAACCATTCCTCAAATTAAAGCCAAACTTTCAATTATCAGGGAAGTTAATACAGACTCCTATTGGGAAGCGAATGATATTTTGGTTTTTGAGAAAACAAGGAGAGAACTTCGTGATTTAATGAAATTCCTCGTTGATGATGCAGAACCGAAAAAACGGATTATTACAAATCTCACAGATCCTGTGATTGATACGACAGAAGGGAAACAGCTGGATCCTGCATATGATTTTGAGGATTACAAAAAGAAGGTAAACCGCTATGTAAATGAACATGGCAATTCCATTGTGATTCATAAGCTTACACATAATATCCCGCTGACCGCAGGGGATTATGAGGCGTTGGAGCGTGTGCTCACAGAAGAGCTTGGAAGTAAAGAGGATTATAAGCGGGAATATGGAGATACACCCTTTGGGCTTCTTATCAGAAAAATTGCAAAGCTTGATCACGATGCGGCAATGGAGGCATTCTCCGCGTTTATCGATGATGCATCACTGAATCAGAAACAGATTGCATTTGTACGTAAGATTATAAATCACATGGAGCAGAGCGGTTATATGGAAGACATTAAGGAGCTTATGAAGCCGCCTTTTGATAAGCCGATCAGCTTTGTTAAGCTGTTTGATGCCAAAACAAGAACCGCGCTGATGAAAAAAATTATTGAAATTAAAGAAAATGCAGTTAATATTGTAGCTTAAGACAGGTTAGCGGAGAAGCTTTAGATAGAGAGGCAGATATCAAATGGCAAAAATGACAGTTTATCACGGTGGTTACACACCGATTGAAATCCCGGAGATCCGTATTGGAAAAAACACAAAGGATTTTGGAAGTGGATTTTATTATTGACTGCAGGAACGGAAAGAAACATGCATATGATATTGTAATTGGGGCAATGGCAGATGATCAGATTTATAATTATATATCTGATTATCTGGATGGGAGCATTACAAGAGAACAGTTTTGGATATTGGCAAAATTTAAGTACCCAACGCATCAGATTAACTTCTGCACAAAAGAAGCGCTGAAATGTCTCGAATACAGAGGTTTTGAGGAGGTTTTATGATGGAAAATCCAGGCAGAGAGTCGGCAAAGGATAACGATCTGTTTTTTACATGCAGCCTGATTGATTATATTGCAAGAAAAACGAAAAATACAAGAGCAGATACCGTAAATGCATTAGGGAAAAAGAACCTTGCGAAAATCTATGATCTGGCGGATGTCTATCACTGTGACAATATAGAGCGTGTGAGTGATGATTTTATCAGAGAAGCAGGAATCAAAATGGGAAATTTTGACAATGTAGCAGCTTGTGGATATGCCATTCCGTCCCATTGGGATATTGGAAAGGTTTATAAAAGACTGATAAAGTCTGTGGCAGAGTGCGAGAAGATAGAAGTGACTGACGCCCTGATAAAGGTCTATAATTCATTTATCAGCAGTAAAATTGATGCTTACAACAGCAGTATGTATTATGAAAATCCCTCGTATCTGTTGGAATGTTATCTGGAAAATAAAGTAATCTGACCGTTTGGAGATGCCGGGAAGCCCAGGCGTCTCTTTTTATTTTTTTAGACCGGGATTTTTGTCCAAAACATCAAGAAATCCATCCCTGTCCCGTAGTATACTAAACTCCGCATTTATGTGGTTCTGCACACAATCAACAGAAGGCGGTGGCAATATGTACGGTATTCTTTTAAAATTCGGCTGGAGACGGCAGATCCAGTACCGGGCCGGGATGGCTCTCAGGCTGGTGGGAGATATGCTGAGGCTCTATATCAAAGGCTGTATCTGGCTGGCGCTCCTGAAAGACGGTTTTTCGGAGACAGCAGCTTATACTCTGATCAGCCTTCTGATTCTGATCCTCACGGATACCAGGATCAGCGGAGAGCTGGCAGACCGGGTAAAAAGCGGAATGATCGCAGTAGATCTGATCCGCCCTATTTCCTTAAAATGGTATTTTTTCTTTGATCAGCTAGGGGAGAATGTACTGCGCTTTCTGGCAGAAGGGTTAGTGCTGATTCCCTTTGCTTTCTGTCTTTGGAATCTGCCTCTGCCTTCGGTTTCTTCCATGTGCTTTGGTAGTCTGGCTGTGGTTTTCGCCGTGATTTTATGCTACAGCATCCAGTATACCACCGGACTTCTGGTGTTCTGGATGAAGGACGGAACCTATACCCGGATGATTACAGACAGCCTGTTTACGCTGTTTTCCGGCCTGTCCATTCCTTTGTGGTTTTATCCTCAGTGGCTGGAGAAGTTCTGTGGTTATCTTCCCTTTCGCCTGACCGTTTATGAACCTGTCTGTATCTGGCTTGGCCGGTATACCCATGCAGAATGCATCAGGCTGCTCATTTTGGAGCTTATCTGGATTTTGGCGGTAACGGTGCTTGAAAAATGGCTTTGGAACCGGATCGGAACGGTGCTTGAGATAGAGGGAGGATGAGAAAATGGGAGTATACGGAGCGTTTCTTAAAAATGGTTTTCTGACACAGATGGCCCACAGGGGACAATATGCCATGCGGATGCTTGCAAAGATTATGGGCTGGTCTACGGGAATGATTATGGTGCTGATCCTTTTGGAACGGTTCGGACAGATCGGGGGCTGGAACCGGGAAGAAATCCTTCTTCTTTATGCCTTTGATATTTTGTCCTACTCGGTTGCAGCGACCTTTTTTATGGGATCATTTGGAAAACTGCACCGGCTGATCCGCCAGGGAGAACTGGATCTTGTGCTGACAAAGCCGGCTGACCCGATGATATATCTGGCAGCTTCCCATGTAAGCGCCGGCTATACAAGCAATTATCTTATGGGCGGAGCTGTGCTTGTGATCTGCCTGATCCGGCTGGATATTGCCCTGACGCCCGTTCATCTGTTCTGGCTGGCAGCGGATCTTTTGGGAGCATCTTTGATACAGGCGGCGGGCTTTGTATTTACAGCGGTTCCTGCCTTCTGGATTGGGGAGAGCGAGGGCTTGTATCGCCTTCTCTATAAAAATCTGACGGAATTTATCCAGTATCCGTTGTCTGTTTATCACCGGGGGATCCGGGAGCTGCTGACCTTTGTGCTCCCATATGCATTTATCAATTACTATCCCGTACAGTATTTCATTGACCGCCAGGAGGGGATCTGTCCGGGAATTCTGCGGTATCTGACA
>OGXF01001834.1_pt1 | contig 13594 bp, 11 predicted proteins | sample 1576191 | NCBI WGS metagenome assembly OGXF01 (sample SAMEA3541545, study PRJEB24748) | human gut metagenome | biome: human gut; feature: human-associated habitat; material: faeces | place: China | collected 2012
GAGCTGCTGCACGTCCTGGGAGACGGGGACGTGCTGGTGGTGCTTTCTATCGACCGACTTGGTCGTAATTACTCCGAGATTCTTGAGGAATGGCGACGCATTACCAAGGAGCTCGGAGTTGCCATTGTGGTGTTGGACATGCCATTGCTTGACACGCGCGCCAGGGCCAGCGGCGCGCCGGATGTGACCAACACCCTGATTGCCGATATAGTGCTGCAACTGCTGAGCTACGTGGCGCAGGTGGAGCGCGAGAATATCCATCGGCGCCAGGCGGAGGGAATTGCAGCGGCGCGGGCGCGAGGGGTCCGTTTCGGTCGACCTCGCAAGCCGTGCCCTCCTCAGTTTGAGCTGGTGCGCGATAGCTATGAGGCAGGCGATATTACCCGCAGCCAGGCGGCAAAGCGCCTGGGCGTGTGCGTGGGGACGTTCGATCGCTGGATGCGCGAGTCGGGGTAGGGGTTTGCGGCACGTCCGATTGGCGCCCACGCGAGGCGGTATCGGTAACAGCCCTGTTACCGATAATGCGACCTTGTTGAATTATTTTGTGTCGCGCGTATTTCCGAGCGGTCGGATTTGAGGGGCGAGCGGTAGAACGCTCGCCCTTTGTGCGCCACGATGCGGCACAATGTACCGTAAAAGCTGTTTGTATCCGGTACGAATCGTTCGTTGGTCTTTAATTCTTCTCAACGGAGGTGTTTGAGATGGCAAACGGATTGCTTTTGCGGCTTCGCGAGCGTGAGCTCAGCGCGAGCCCGGCGGAACGCAATGTCATCGCATATGTAAGCGCTCATCCGCACGAGGTGGTCGGGCTGTCCGTCCGCGGTCTTGCCGATGTCACGTTCTCCTCGCCCTCGAGCATTTTGCGCTTTTGCAAGCGCTTGGGTTTTGCGGGCTACAAGGAGTTCCAGCGCGAACTGATTGCCGAGCTGGCGCTCTTGGGTGACAAGAAAGACGTTGCCCTCGAGGACATCTCCATGGATGACAGCGTCGAACGTATCGTGGGGAAGGTGATGAAAAGCAACGTGCGCACGATCGAAGCGACGGCGCGAACGCTCGATTACACCGTCTTGGAGCGATGTGCGGCCTATCTTAAGCGGGCACGTGCGGTCAATCTGTTCGGTATCGGTGCCTCTCGTTTGGTCGCGCACGATCTGGCGCAAAAGCTCATGCGTGTCGACAAGGAGTGCCATCTGTACGACGACTGGCATGATCAGCTCTTGTGTGCCAAGAACATGCATGAGGGCGATATGGCAATCGCCTTTAGCTACTCGGGCTTGACGCAAGAGGTGCTGGACTGCACCGCCGAGGCCCAACGCCACAACTGTCCCGTTGTGGCCGTGACCAAAGTAGATGGATCATCCAAGCTTGCCACCATGGCCGATGCCGTGCTCGGCGTCGCTGCGAGTGAGCCCTTGGTCCGCAGCGGTGCCATGGCTTCGCGTATGGCCCAGCTTATGGTTGTCGATGCCCTGTACGCTGCTTACGTTGCCAGCGACTACGAACGGGCGACGCATGTCATTAAGCAAAACTACATCGAGAAACAGGAAAGATGAGGTGAATGAAATGCTCGATTTAACAAAATTCACGACCGAACAGCGTAATCAAAGGTCAATGGACCTCGATACGATGACATCGCTGCAAATCGTCACGACGATGAACGATGAGGATCTTCGTGCCGTCCAGTCGGTCACAAAAGTGCTGCCCCAGGTTGCCACAGCAATCGACTGGGCTGCTGAGGCACTCGAGCGCGGTGGGCGCGTCTTTTACATGGGCGCAGGCACCAGCGGTCGTCTGGGCGTACTCGACGCTTCGGAGTGTCCGCCCACGTTTGGCGTGTCACCCGATCTGATTGTCGGGCTCATTGCCGGAGGCGAGACGGCGTTTATCAAGGCTGTCGAAGGTGCCGAAGACAGCGAGGAGCTTGGCGCGAACGACCTGCGAGAGCGTGGACTCTCGGACAAGGATTGTGTCGTTGGCCTGGCAGCAAGCGGCCGTACTCCTTATGTGGTGGGCGGCCTTGTGTACGCCAAGGCAATTGGGTGCAAGACCATTGCAATTGCCTGCAACCAAGGGTCGAAGATCGGGGAGAGCGCAGATCTTGCCATTGAGCCCGTGCCTGGTCCCGAGGTGCTGACCGGCTCAACGAGGCTCAAGGCGGGAACGGTTCAAAAGCTCATCCTCAACATGATTTCGACCGGTGCCATGGTCAAGATCGGCAAGGTATACCAAAACCTGATGGTCGATGTGCAGCAGACGAACGAGAAGTTGGTGGTGCGCGGCCAGAACATCGTGATGGAGGCGACCGGCTGCACGCGCGAGCGCGCTGTTCAGGCGCTTGCAGATGCCGACGGCCACGTAAAAACCGCTATTGTCTCGGTACTGCTGGACTGCGATGCCGAGCAGGCTGCGGTAGCTCTTGAGCGGGCGCGCGGCCATGTTCGTGCTGCGGTGAGTGGCCATGAGAAGAACAATGCCGATGCCCAATAGGTGCGCGGCGTGAGCTGATATGACATCCAAACGAGATACCCAATACAAGGAGGAGTTATGACGAACAAAGAGCTGGCTCAAAAGCTGCTGGACCTTTTGGGCGGTAAAGACAGCGTGCTCGCAAACGCGGCGTGCATGACGCGCCTGCGCGTGACCGTCAAAGACACGGGCAACGTCGACACGGAGGGCATTAAGGCACTCGACGGCGTGATGGGCCTGGTCGAGGACGACACGATGCAGATCGTGCTGGGTCCGGGCAAGGTGAATAAGGTGCTCGAGGAGTTCTCCAAGCTCACCGGCCTTGCGAAAGGCGTTGCTGACGAGAGCGTGGTTGACGCTGCGGCCACAAACAAGGCCGCGCAGAAGGCCAAGGACGAGTCAAAGCCGGTTCAGGCCTTCCTCAAGAAGATTTCCAATGTCTTCGTCGCCCTGCTTCCCGGCATCATTGCGGCTGGCCTCATCAACGGTATCTGCAACGTCATTAACGTCTCGACGGCAGGCGCGCTTGCAGGCGAGTGGTGGTACCAGGGCATTCGTTCCATGGGCTGGGCCCTGTTTGCCTATCTGCCCATCTTGGTGGGCTATAACGCGGCACGTGAGTTTGGTGGCTCCGCTGCGCTGGGCGGCATCGCCGGCATGATGTGTATCGCCAACAGTGCCATGCCCCTGCTTGCGCCTGGCGCGGCTGATCCTGCCACTGCCATTCTGCTGCCGCTTACCAATGCGCAGTACAACCCCGCAGCGGGCGGCATGATCGCGGCTCTCATCGCTGGTGCATTTTTTGCCTGGATGGAGCGTCAGATTCGCAAGGTTATGCCCAACGCACTCGACACGTTCTTGTCCCCGCTGCTGGTGCTCATCATCGGCGCCTTTGCTCTGATGCTCGTCATCCAGCCGGTTGGCGCATGGCTGACGACTGCCATCTTTAGCGTTTTGACCTTTATCTTCGAGAAGCTGGGCGTCCTGGGCGGCTATATCCTGTCGGCGGGTTTCTTACCGCTGGTGTCCGTCGGCCTGCATCAGGCGCTCACGCCGATCCACGCTATGCTCAACGATCCCGACGGCGCTACCAAGGGTATCAATTACCTGCTGCCCATCCTTATGATGGCTGGCGGCGGCCAGGTCGGTGCCGGTCTGGCGCTGTACTTTAAGACCAAGAACGCCAAACTCAAGAAGTACGTCGCCGAGTCCATTCCCGTTGGAATTCTGGGTGTGGGCGAGCCTCTGATGTATGCTGTTACGCTGCCGCTCGTTCGCCCGTTTGTGACGGCCTGCCTGGGTGCCGGATTTGGTGGCGCGCTCGCGGCGCTGCTTCACATCGGCACGGTTTCTCAGGGCGTTTCCGGTCTGTTTGGCCTGCTAATCGTCGTTCCTGGCCAGCAGCTCGGCTACGTTGCCGCTATGCTGCTTGCCTATGCCGCCGGCTTTGTCCTGACGTGGTTCTTTGGCGTCGACGAGCAGAAGATCAACGAGTTCTTTGGCGAGTAGTTTGATATCGCGAGCCGTGTTGCTCAGAGCTCGCGGCGCGCGGCAGATTTCTTGATGCTATGGTTGTGCCGGCGGGGCTAACTGCTCCGCCGGCCTTTTTAAAGGAGCGTTGAAGCGTGAAAACGGGTATTTCGATTTATCTTTCCAGCCCTCTGCAGGATATTGAGCGGACGATTGAGCGTGGTGCTGCGGCGGGTGCGCGCTATGCGTTTACCTCACTGCATATTCCCGAGGATGGGGGAGCGGCGTATGCCGATAAGGTCCGTCATGTGCTGTCGCTGCTTTCCGCCCGCGGCATTGCGCTCATTGCCGATGTGGGGCCGCGCACGTGCGATTTGCTCGGGCTTGAGCGCATCGAGGACCTGCGCGATCTGGGGTTGGAATACCTTCGTTTGGACTATGGCTTTAGCGCCCAGCGGGTCGCGGAGCTGTCCGGTGTATTTCGCATTGTGGTCAATGCATCGACGGTGAGTTCTGATGAAATCGCATCGTGGCGTGAGGCCGGTGCCGATGTGACTCGTTTTGCCGCCTGCCACAATTTTTACCCCAAGCCTTATACCGGCTTAGCTCTGGAGGACATTGCTCGGGTGAATCTTCGTCTTGCGGCGCTTGGATTCGAAATCATGGCTTTTGTGCCGGGTGATGCTAACGTTCGCGGGCCGGTATTCGAGGGGCTGCCGACGGTTGAGGCGCAGCGCGGTCGCGCGTCAAAGGTTGCCCTCAACATGCTTGAGCTCGCACATGGCGCCGATTGCGACATTGTGTTGGTCGGCGACCCCGATCTTTCCGATGCGGGCTGGGCGCAGTTTGCTCAAGTTTCCGCCGGATACGTGGACCTGCAATGCGAGCTTGAGTCCAGTTATGCCTATGTACGTGGGCAGATTCATCACGACCGGCCCGATTCGAGCGTTCTCATCTTTAGGTCTCAGGAGTCGCGCACGACGCATAAGCCGGATTCCGTGCCGACGGATGCCGGAGCCGGCCTGCCGCGAAAGGCGGGGTCGATCGCTGTGAGCAATAGCGGCTATGGGCGCTACGAAGGCGAGCTTGAGATTGCTCGGGTCGATCTTCCCGGTGACGAGCGCATGAACGTTACGGGCCATATCACGCCCGAGGCAATGGAGCTGCTGCCGTTCATCAAACGCGGATTCGGGGTACGGTTCGTTTAGCGTGTGATCCGTGGGCTACAATTGGGCCATCGTGCGAAGGCGCCTCGTGTGGCGTGTGCCTGCGTTGGCCGATCTTTATTCGGAGGATTCTCATGACCGTACTGTTTGTTGAATATCCCAAGTGCTCGACCTGTAAGAAGGCTAAGGCATGGCTGGACGAACACGGGGTAGAGTATATCGACCGCGATATCGTTTTGGACAATCCCACGGCTGATGAGCTTGCGACCTGGATTGCTCGTTCGGGGCTGCCGGTGCGGCGCTTCTTTAATTCGTCGGGCATGAAATATCGAGAGCTGGGCCTGAAGGCGCGTCTGGATGCGGGCATGACGGATCGGGAGTGCTACGAGCTGCTGGCGACCGACGGCATGCTGGTCAAGCGTCCGCTGCTGGTGGGCGACGACTTTGCGATCCCCGGCTTTAGGGAAGCGGCTTGGGCCGAGGCGTTGCTGTAGCGGCTGCGGAAAGTGCGACCCGTTTTGAGTGCTCAGGGCGGGACGTGTTTTCCATCGGCGGGCTCGCTCGGCTCAATCCTCGAGCTGTGCCCATTCGTGCGGATCGTAGACCTTTACGTGCTTGTTGGGCTTGCCGCTCCAGTACTCCTCGTCCATAAAGGGCAGATATGCCTGAACGCCGGGGCAGATAAAGGGAATCCGCTGCTGTTGCAGTCGCTCGCGCTGGCGCTGCTCCAGGTGCGCCTCGGATATGACGGTCGGCATACCGGACAGCTCGACGAGGCTTGCCTGGATTCGCTTAAGGTCGGGGAGTCCCGCGTGCCATGACATCCGCATGATCAAAAATGAGGCGCGGCGGTAGTTTGCCCGCATCACCGTGATGGCGGGGCGCAGTGTGGGATGGATCTTGTCCCGTTCGGGCCAAAGGTCAGCAGTGATCTCGAGGCCCAGGGTCTCCCATAGGTAATCAAGCTCTTCGTCCACGGCGCCTCGATATCTACGCGATCATTGATACTTCGATTGTGTTGCCTGGTGCTATCGTTTTCGCGGTAGAATCTGCCAACGGTTGACGGCTACCGCTCGCGGCGTTTTGCCCTTCGTGTACAGCGGTCGGCTTCACAGGTCCTTCACGGGTTGGACTAAAGTAGGCCAATTTGGCTGAATTTTAAAAAAGTCAAAATTGGGGCTTGCGTCACGGCGGTACTTCCCGTATATTTCTTTCTTGCGCAAAGGCACAGCCGAGCGCAGCGATGCAGTCATTGGGATGTCGTCTAATGGCAGGACAGCGGATTCTGGTTCCGTCAATGGGGGTTCGACTCCCTCCATCCCAGCCATTGCATTTGCTACATATGGCCCGTTCGTCTAGCGGTTTAGGACGCCGCCCTCTCAAGGCGGAGATCACCAGTTCGAATCTGGTACGGGCTACCACGCATCTGATACCCGGACTTCCCACGGAAGGCCGGGTTTTTTATTATCAAACAACCGTCTGCAATTCCCGTTTGAACAAGAGCTTTACGTTCTGCTTATGGCCCTTACGGGTACAATAACCAAGATATTTTGACTGTTAGAAGGAGTCTCATGACGGAGTCCTCACAGTATACGCCCAAGCCCCAGGTCGAGGTTGAGGCCTCGGGCGGCGATGACAATAAGAGCGCACGTCGCGGCGCCATCTTTATCGGCGTTGTGCTGGTGGGTTATATCGTCTATCTGGTGGTAACCGGGCAGATGGGGCAGTTCTGGGCTGCTATGTCGAGCGTCCAGGCGCCCTGGCTCGTTGTCGCGTGTCTATGCATGTTCATGTATTTGTTCTTTGGCATTGTGGCCTATGCGATCGCCGTCTGGCTCGACCCCAATTCACCCGTCGGCATTCGCGACCTGATCTCTGTCGAGGCGAGCGGCATCTTTTTTGGCAACCTGACGCCCATGATGATGGGCTCGACTCCTGCCCAGATTTACCGCCTGACCAAAGCGGGCCAAAATGTCGGCGAGGCCGGCGCCACGCAGTTCACGCGTTTTATCGTGTATCAGTTTGGCCTTGTTGCCTGGGGTGCTATCCTGCTACTTGCTCGCATGCCGTTTTTCGCCGAGCGCTATGGCGACATGACACTGCTGTGCGTCTTTAGCTTTGGCGGACACTGCTGCATCTTGCTAGGTATCTTTGCCGTCGCGCTCATGCCTAAGACCGTCACGCGCGTCGCCCATTGCATCATTAATTGGCTCGAGCGCATAGGTGTCTCGTCCACTAAGATCGAGGGATGGCGCACGTTTGTCGATGGCGAGGTCTATTCGTTCTCCGAGAAGTTCAAGCTTTCGGCTGGCCATTTTTCGTCCATGCTGCTCACCGTGTTTATCACCATGCTGCAGCTCGCGTTTTTCTATCTGGTGCCGTATTTTCTGATGCTTGCCTTTGGCCACCACGAGGTCGACTTTTTCTCGGTCATGGCCGCGAGCGCCTTTGTTCAGCTCCTCAGCTCTGCTGTTCCCCTGCCCGGTGGCACCGGCGGTGCCGAGGGTGGCTTCGCGCTTTTCCTGGGTCATTTCTTTGGATCGGCTTCGACCGCCGGCTATCTGCTGTGGCGCCTCATTACGTTTATTGCGCCGACCATTTTGGCTGCGCCCCTGCTGGGCCTTAAGAGCGCCCACAACGAGAGCATCCATGCGCGCTGGGATCGCGTGATGCGCAAGCTCGGCCGAACGCCTCAGACGCCCTCTGCGCCCACTAAGCCGCACCCCACGAATGCTGTTACCGTTGATCCCAAGAAGCACGCTCAGAAGGCTTCTGGGACCGCTAAGCCGGCTCATAAAGCCTATGTGCGCCAGACAGGCGATGGTATTCGCGTATCTCCGTCGGCACTCAATAAGAAGAAGCACCCTAAGTCGCAGTAGGGCAGTCGTGCGTTCTTCATGATGCGGGGCATATTTGTGCTGTATGGGGGATAATCCTCTTACGTAGATTATCTCTCATCTGTTGATGAGTGCCCGTATATCGAAGGGACACGCCCATGGCCACCAGCAAACCGCGTATTGATCGCCGCATCGTTCGCAGCCGCACTGCCATCCTTTCCGCTTTCGAGCGCCTGCTCATGGAAAAGCCGCTGGCAGACATTACGGTGAGTGCCATCACGCGCGAGGCCAATGTCGACCGCAAGACCTTTTACGTTCACTTTGGTACGGTTGACGGCCTGCTCGATGCCATTGCCGTCGATGTGGTGGAGATGATTGTCGACTCGGTCGAGAAAACGCTTGCTTCCATGAACGGCGACACCAACGAGCGCGCCCTGGGCGCGGCGGCGACCTTCTTTAAAACCGTTAATGAGGCGCTATGCAACAACCTGGTGCTCAATCGTCAGCTGATCGAGAATATTCCGCTCGATGAATTTATGGCTCGTCTTCGTGTGCCGCTCGAACACGAGATTGCTGATCGCGATCTGCTGCCCCAAGGTCTCAAGGACGAGATGTTCGACTACTATCTGGCGTTTTTGCTATCGGGTATCATCGGTATCTATCGCACGTGGGCGCTGTCTGACGGCTCGGTTCCCATCGAGCGCGTCTCGGAGGTTGCCAATAATCTGACGTTGAGCGGCCTTTCGAGCCTGGAATCTCGTTTCGAATAGCACTTGCGCCTTACCCCCTGAGTTGCGGTGAAATAGTGTCTGTTTTTGCTGCTAGATAGCATATTCAGTCCCTAATTCACCGCAACTTGTTGGTGGTGGCTTACTGGTAGCGTAGGCACTCCACCGGGTCGAGCTTTGCCGCGCGGCGAGCGGGGTAGAAGCCAAAGATTACGCCGATGCCGACGGAGACGGCGAAGGCCAGCAGCACCGTGGCGATTGAAAAACTCGGTGTGATTTGCCCGCTGGCACCTAGCTCGCCAAGAATCCCGGATCCGGAGGCAAACATCGCGAGGCCCCAGGCCAGCAGATAGCCTATCAGGACACCCAGCAGGCCACCTGTGACGCACAGCGCCGAGGACTCGGCCAAAAACTGCGCGGTGATATCGCGACGACTGGCGCCCAGAGCGCGACGGATGCCGATCTCGCGGATGCGCTCGGTCACGTTGGTGAGCATCATGTTCATAATGCCGATACCGCCGACAAGCAGCGAGATACTGGCGACAGCACCCATGATGAGCGAGAATGCGCCCATAAAGGAGTTGAGTGCATCGATGGCGCTTTTCATGGAGGTCGCCGATACACTGTCATACTCATCATCCTCCGCGATGCCTTTCATCGCGCGCACCTTGGACTCGATGGTCTTGCAGAGCTCATCCATGTCCGTGCCCTCGGCGGCAAGTGCCGTCACGCTGGGGAATGAAGGATTCTCGTCGCCAAATAGGCCGGAGATGGTTTCGCGTGGCATATACAAAGTGAGCGAGCCCATGGAGTCGCTGCCGCCATCAATCACGCCTACAATCTGCACCTCGCCGTTGGACACCTTGATGGTTTTTCCCAACGCATCTCGTTCGTTGCCGCAAAGCTGATCGGCGCCGCCGCGGCTGATGAGCGCCACGCGCGAGCCTGCCTTTGACTCGACATCGGTGTAGGTGCGCCCCGCAACGAGCTTACTGGCACCCACGGCGTCGAGCATGTCGCTATCGACACCCTGTGCCATGACGGTATAGCTTTTATCGCCGGTCTTGTACTCGGTGTACGCGCTGTTGACAATGCCGATCTGTTCTATCTGCGGCACCAGTTTTTGAAGCTTCTGGACGTCAGAATCCGAGAGTTCTTGGGACGAATAGATCTGAACCATGCGAGCTGCGTTGAGGCCCAGGCTGTTTACCAAGCTGTTTTGGATGCCACCGATGAGCGAAGTCATGGCAATGACCGAGGCGATGCCGATGACAATGCCCAGGATGGTGAGCAGGCTGCGCCCCTTGTTGGCCTCGAGCGAGTGAAGGGCTTCCTGGATGAGATCACGGGCGCTCATGCCATCACTCCTTTCGGCGGGTTGGCGGAGGCGGAAATCACGGGCAGACTATCTACGGCGCTGCGCAGGGTCCGCGGTGCATGCGGAATATACGCGCCGTCGTGAATGCGACCGTCGCGAATGGTCACGGCACGGTCGGCCTCGGCGGCAATGCCGGGGTCGTGCGTAATGAGAACGATGGTCTTGTCGCGTTTCTGGAGCTTGTGGAAGGTTTCCATGACAAGCGCCCCGGTTGTCGAGTCCAGGTTTCCCGTCGGCTCGTCGGCCAAAATGATGGGCGGGTCGTTGACAAGGGCGCGCGCGATGGCGACGCGCTGCATCTGTCCGCCCGAGAGCTCCGATATGCGGTGGTCCCAATGGTCGACCGGAAGCGTGACGGCTTGCAGTGCGTGTACGGCGCGCATCTCGCGTTGGCTGCGCGGCACATTGGTGTAAGACAGCGGCAGCATTACGTTTTCGATCACCGTCAGGCGCGGCAGCAGATTAAAGCTCTGAAAGACAAAGCCGATACTCAGCGCTCGCACCTCGGTGAGCTCATCATCGTCGAGCTCGGCGACGTTAAGCCCTTGCAGGAAATAATCACCCGCCGTCGGTTTGTCCAGGCAGCCCAGGATGTTCATGAGCGTCGACTTGCCCGAGCCCGAGGGGCCGGTGATGGCGACGAACTCACCGGGATCTACTGCCAGGCTCACGTTATGCAGGATGTGGGCGCAACCGGCCTCGCTCTCAAAGATGCGGTGCACGTTGCGGATGTCGATGACGGGACGCATTACTTGCCCTCGTCGGCAGGCATGTTGTCGCCGCCGTCTGCCGTCATGCCTGTGCCGGTATCCGTCACGATGGTGTCGCCGTCGCGTAGCTTGGTAACCGGGACGTCTGGGTTGATCTCGTTGCCCTGGTCGTCGCGCTTGACCTGCGTCTTACCGACTACAGCCTCGTTGTCGTTTTGCGCCACGACGGTCACCTTCACGCGACGGGCTTGCTTGTCCTCGCCATCGGTAGCAACGTTGACGTAATAGTGCTCGCCATCTTCGGTCATCAGCGCCATGGTCGGCACCATCACCACGTCGTCGAGCTTCTCGGTCACTACCGAGACCTCGGCAGTCATACCCGGCTTAAGGCGACTGTCGGGTGCTTCGATGAGGATGTCGACGTTAAAGGTCACGCTGCCGCCGCTCCCGGAGGAGAAGTCGGAGGTTGCCACCGAGGCGATAGCCGTGACGGTGCCCTGGCTCACGATATCGGGAAACGCGGGATAGGTCACGTTGGCGCTTTGGCCCACGGCAATTTTGGCGATATCCTTTTCGCCCACCTGAACCGTCACCTTCATCTTGGACAGGTCGGCGATCTGCATGCACTGCTTGCCGCCGCTCGTATCGCTTTCGCCCATGATCATGCCGCCTGTTACCGTGGCGCCCACCTTGGCGTTGAGCTCCACGATGCTGCCCGAGCTCGGGGCCGTGATCGTACGGCTGGCGGCCTTGGCGTTCGCCTGATCGAGGTTTGCCTGGGCCGATGCGAGGCTGCGCTGCGCGGCCGATACGGCGTTCGTGTCCGCTGATGCGGCGGAGATGCCAGCCGCTGCGGAAGCTTCGTCGACGTCCGTCGTTGGGGTGGCCTGCGCGGCAGTTGCGGCTTTCTGCGCGTTGGCGAGGTCTTCCTGAGCTGCTGCAACTGCGCGCTGCGCCTCGGCAACGTTGCGATCGAGCTCGTCGTTTTTAATGGTCATAAGCACGTCGCCCTCGTTGACGGATTGGCCTGCCTGCACGTTTATCGAATCGACCGTGCCGTCGACAGAAGGGGAGACCACTGAGGACGAAATGGGTTTGAGCTGGCCTTTCGCTTCGACCGTTGTGCTAAACGTGCCCTCGGTCACCATGTCGGTCGCAGGCCCGCTATCGCCCTGTGGCTGCGCATTGATAACCAGGGTTGCGACAATGGCAATGAGCGCGATGACACCCACGATGCCGGCGGCAATGCCGCGTCGAATCAGCTTTTTGCGTCGACGTTCGGCACGTTTTGCCTTGAGCTTGGCATATGCCTCTTCATCGGAAATCTCGGCCGTGTCGTTCGTGCGTCCGCTCTCCTTGTCGGCATGTACGTCTGTGATCATAGGAAGCGTTTCGGTGATACCTTCGGGCGTGTGCTCGGTATTATCCGGGCCCGGGGTGATCGTGGGGACATTCGGCATAGCGTCTCCTTTATAGAAAGAACCTCGATAAGTATATGCGCCCACCGGTTGGGGCGGGCGCATAGGACGGTTTCTTTCGGAACTGTTAGATTGGTCGCAGCGGTTCCACGCTGTATGAATGCGCGCGTTGCACTACGAGTGGACAACCACGCACAGGCCGACTTTGATGCAGTCGTGAAGTGCCTTGGCGTCGGCCAGGCGCAGGTTGATGCAACCGTGGCTGCCGCACCACTTGTACGACTCGGCGTTATCGAAGCTCTTGTCGTTTTGCCAGGTGGCATCGTGGAAGCCGATCATGTTGCCCTCAAACGGCATCCAGTAGCTCACCGGGCTCTCGTATTTGGGCTTGCCCGTCTCGGGGTCCTTGGCGCCAATCAGCGTGCTCGCGCCGTCGTTGCTGTTGATCTGCCAGACGCCTTCGGGAGTGGCGTCCTCACCCGGCTTTCCTGAGATAAAGTTGGCCTCCCACACGATATTGCCGCTCTCGTCGTAGTAGCGCGCGTGCTGCTCGGACAGATCGACATCGACGTATGCCTTCCAGTCGGGCTCTCCCTTTGCGGTAAAGGTGTCGGCCTTCTGGGAGTACTTGATCTCGATTTCGCCGGTCTGCTTGTTGTTAATGGCGTCCTCGACCTGCTTGGCGAGCGAGCCGCTGTCGATGGACCAACCAAAGTCGCCGCCTTCAACTGCGCATTGCTTGCCATCGGCGCGCGTCCACCAGCGAGTGGAGCCCACGGTGTTAAAGCCGTTGGCGAGCTCGGTTGCCCAGCTGCTGATCTGTGACGTATCGAGTGTGGGGTTGGCCGGATCGGCAAAGCTGATCCACTGCAACACGGAGCTGCCATCAACCTTGCCGGCATCCTCGCCGTTGAGCTTGAGGGTCACGTTGACGCCCAGGAAGTTGTTGGCGGCATCGCATGCGGCCTGAATCTGATCATCGGTAAGCGTTCCATTGAGCGGCTCGTAGGCATCGCTGCCGAGCTTGGAAAGGTCTACGGTCTCGGACAGCGAGGCAAGCTCGAGCTCGGCATACTTAATGACATGCTCGCGGTCGAGTTTTTCGTTGGAGCGCGCCTTCTCGACGGTAAACTTGCCGGCCTGCTCGTCATAGGAGCTATTGGCCTCGAACGTGCCCGAACGCCCCTCGTTAAACTCGTCGATGGCGGCGCCCAGATCCTCCTCAAACTTCTTTTGGTCAAAAGTGTCGGAGAGCATGGACAGGTCGACGTCTTGATCAAGATCGACTTCGTTGGAGGTAGCGGTTGTTTTGATCCTTCCGCTTAAGGATTCCACAAGGCGGACCGGCCATACAAAGGCTTCGTTGTGGCTGATAATCTCTTTTGCGGCTGCTTCGCGGATAGCCTTCAAAGTCTGAGCCT
>OGXF01001855.1_pt1 | contig 13461 bp, 8 predicted proteins | sample 1576191 | NCBI WGS metagenome assembly OGXF01 (sample SAMEA3541545, study PRJEB24748) | human gut metagenome | biome: human gut; feature: human-associated habitat; material: faeces | place: China | collected 2012
GCAGATGTCTGGCAGAAGTTTCTATAGGTATTTTGATGCTCATTTATTACAATACCCTCCCTCAATATGCTACTGTATATGTCTGTCTGACTTCCTGTTATCTGATGGAATGCAGAACAGTTATACTTATTGTTTAGTGTATCTCTTTAGCTGAAAAGATGCAATGTTTATCTTGCAAGAAGGACAATTGTTATTGTTCACTTGTCAATGTCATTTAGGTGGTTGTCATTTGGATATCACAGTCAACAGCAGATCACTTATTCTTAAGTGTAGCCCTCAGGAAAAAAGATGCAATATTTATTTGAAAAAATGGTCAGTGAAATAAAAAAATGAGTAACAAAAAAGAGATTAAAAAAAGAGATTTTACAGGTTTACAATCAATAGTGTTCTGGTCTATAATAGAAAAACAGACTGGAAAAATAATTTTAAATCTAACGAAACAGAACCAAACCGAACAAAAAACAGAATAAAACAATAATCTGATATCCGATAAGGGAAAAGAATATCAGATAAGGGAAAAGAATATCAGAGGAATGACAAGAGAAGGATTATTGAATGAACAAAAAAAGATTTTCTGCATTGCGACTGATTCTTATTGTGTTTGTGATTGTGTTATTAGCAGGTATTGGTGTGACCGGAGAGAGAACTCTGAGAGAGCCAGTGGAGGTAAGAACACTTAGAAAGCAGCAGGTGACACAGTCAGATGAAGGACATCAGGAATATTATTTTGGACTTCTTAACGAGGATGAGCAGAGAGGCTATCGCGAGATTCTGGAGGGTATCAGGAGTTTTGAAGAGAAGTTTTACCTGTCTCTTTCCGGAGATGACGAGATAGACAGAGTGTATCATGCAGTGCTTAAGGATCATCCGGAGGTGTTCTGGGTACATAATCGTGAGAAGGTATATAAAACAACTTATACAGGCAGGGATTACTGCCAGTTTTCTCCGGGATATACTTATACAGAGGATGAGCGGCAGGAGATTTCGCAGGCTATGGAGAATGCATATCAGGAAGTTCTGGCGCAGATTCCAGAAGGTGCAGATGACTATACCAAGGTAATGACGGTTTACACGTATATCATAGACAATACCGATTATGTGGTTTCTGATGATGATCAGAGCATTGCGGGAACTTTCTGGAAAAAGCAGGCAGTGTGTGCAGGTTATGCGGGTGCGGTTCAGTATCTGCTGGAACGGCTGAATGTTCCATGTATTTATGTGGAGGGAGATGCTGCAAACAGTGATCAGGGACATGCATGGAATATTGTTCAGCTGAATGGACAGTATTATTATGTAGATGCTACAAATGGTGACCAGCCGGACTTCCTGGAAGGTGATGCCACAGTACTGGCAGAGCATAGGACGACGATTTATGATTATCTTTGCCCGTTTCCTCAGGAGTACGAGATGAATTATACGGCATCTGATGAGTTTGCAGTTCCGGCGTGTACGGCTACGGATATGAATTTCTATGTGAGAAACGGAGCTTGCTTTGACAGTTATGACTGGGACAGCGTATATGAGTTGTGTAAGCTGCGTATTGACAGTGATGCGGCTGTGGTGCGGTTTAAGTTTAGCGGCCAGGAAGCCTTTGATGAAGCGTATATGGATCTGATTGATAGTAATCGGATTCAGGATATTGCGAGATATTATATGGAAGTACACGGGTTATCACAGATTTCCTATCATTACGGTATAATTGACAATATGAAGACGCTGTATTTTATGTTTTAACCAAATCAAGTAAGTCCCCTGCGGAGGTTGCGAAGAGCAATAAGCAGTGGGTGGGGACTTGTTTGACTGACTAAGAATATGCGAGTGAGAGAAAAAGGAGTGATTAAAGTATGGGTGATATGACAGATGTATTTAATGGGGTTGTGAATATAACCGGAAATCTTCTGGATTCTGATTTTGTGAATCGTTTTACGATGGCGATTTTTGCAGTGATACTTGTATTTGGAATCCTGAATTGCGTGTTTGGATACCGCCTGCTCCGCTTTTGGATGATGATCGGAGGTTTCTTTGTAGGTGCGGGACTGGCGCTTATTGTTGTACATACAATGGGAATGCAGGAGAAATCCACGATGCTGATCGCAGCTTTGGCAACAGGTGTTGTGTTTGCGGTAATCGCATTTTTGATTTATAAGGCGGGTGTGTTTATACTTGCGGCAGGAATAGGCTGGGCTCTTAGTATTTATTTCCTTCATCCGACCAGTTCTGCGTCATTTTTTGCATGTATTCTTATTGGTGTAGCACTTGGTTCTATGGCGGTGAAATATTGCCGGGAGGTTCTGATTGTTGCAACCAGTCTGATCGGAGGTGTAATGTCAGGTGTTTCTCTGGCAAAACTTGGAAATCTGGAGGATATTCCGTATGGACTGGGAATGAGTGTGGGATTTGCAGTTCTGGGAATGCTGATTCAGTTTGCAATTAATAAACCGGTTTCAGATGAAGAGTATGCTGCTCAGGATGAATACAATACACAAGATCAGAGAATGCCACAAAATCCTGATATGCAGGGATATCGGCCGCAAGGCGAAAACAGAACAGAATATTCTGAGAAGATGCGTAACAGAGAGAAAAAATAATACGTTGCTCTGGAACGGAATGAACAGTAATGATGATGTTATCCGGGAGTTGCTGAGAATAGAATGCTCAGCAACATTTATGAAATAGATGAAAGAGAAAAATAATAGTAAAATTGTACGAATGTGAAGAAAGAAGGGGAAAGTGTAGATTTTACAGATTGTAAAATCTCCGCAGAAGTGAGAATGACAAATGTATCAGGAGAAAAAGTGAATAATCGTGCACAGGACTACTATAAGATGCTTTTATTTTTGAACGAATCTACAAATGATACGTTTCTTTTGTGGGATATGGAGCGAGATATCGTATACTTTTCCAGACAGCTCACTGTTCTGATCGGACAGGAGTATAAAGATGGAGTTCCGGATGATATTTTTGCATATAAACTGGAGATTATCAAAGATATTGTATACAGGAATGATATGCCAAAAGTTGAGCGGGCGATTCGCCATGTGACAAGAGGTACGGATGAACGGATGGACTTAAACTTCCGGTACGTGGATAAACATGGGAAAAAGTTCTGGGTTAACTGTCGGGGAAATGTTCTCAATGAAGGTGGTAAAGAGCAGCCATTGATGATAGGATGTCTGTCCAGAAGGGTTCTGTCAGAGAAGGTAGATATGCTGACGGGACTTATGAATTATAATAAAATGCTGGAGAATGTCGAAAAGGGGATAGCCAAGGGTAAAAGAGGTCATATGCTCATTCTGGGTATTGATGATTTCCGCGAGATCAATCAGCGTATGGGACGTGATTATGGTAATCAGGTGTTAAAGACGGTTGCTGAGGTTCTGGAAGAAATCAAGAATGAGAAAAGCAGTGTCTACAGAATGGATGGCGATCATTTTGGCGTGGATCTGGCAGGATGCAGTAAGAGAGAAACAGTGGATTTCTTTGAACGTCTTCAGAAACGGACAGAATCCATGTGCGAATTTTCAGGTGGAGCAGTATGCTATCCATATAATGAAAATGAGAAAGATATGAGTGCACTTGTCAGCTATGCTGAGAATGCGCTGATGCAGTCAAAGAAGAATGGAAAAAACAGACTTTCGTTCTTTTCTTCAGATGATTATAAGGAGAATGCGTCCAGAATGGAACTCCTGAAAGAGTTAAGAGAGAGTATCCGTAATAATTTTGAAGGCTTTGAATTATATTATCAGTTGCAGGTGACATCGAATGGATATCGCCTGAAAGGAGCAGAGGCGCTGCTTCGATATCATTCAAAGCAACGTGGCTTCATGTCTCCGGTTGTGTTTATTCCGCTGCTGGAACAGACAGAACTGATTATTCCTGTCGGGAAATGGGTAATGAGGCAGGCGTTTGCACAGTGCGCACTCTGGCGTAAGAAATATGGCGATTTTAATATCAGTATAAATATTTCCTATATTCAGCTGAAAGATAAATCGATTGTCCAGAATGTGATTAATGCAGCAAAAGAGGCAAAGCTTCCGGGAAATGCGATTACTCTGGAAGTTACGGAGAGTATGCAGCTGCAGGACTATAATTATTTCAACAGTATGTTCTACTATTGGAAAGAAAAAGGAATGCAGATTTCTATTGATGACTTTGGAACAGGATATTCTTCGCTGAGTTATCTGAAAGGGCTGGAGGTAGATGAGGTTAAGATTGACCGGTGTTTTGTAAGACAGATACATAAGAGCTCTTATAATTACAGATTACTCAGTAATATGCTGGAACTTACACAGGAAGCACAGATTCGTGTCTGCTGTGAGGGCGTTGAGGAAGAAGAGGAACTGCGTTGTCTGGATACACTTTCTCCGGAACTGATACAGGGATATTTCTTTGGAAAACCGATGTCGGCTGATGAATTTGAAAGTACCTGTCTGGCTACAGAAGGCTCTTATAATAAATTTGTTACGGAACTTCGCAAGCGTTATCATGATCATCCGGTTTCTGCCCGGACACCGGAGTCTGCTTCTACAGAGAGTATCGAATATAAGAATATTCTGGACAGCCTGAAATCTATCATTTATGTGGTGGATAAAGAGAATCTTGAAATTCTCTACATGAACGCAGAGGCAAAGAAGATTACGGGGATTTATAATTATCTCGGATGCAAATGCTTTCAGGTTTTTACCGGACGTGCAGAACAGTGTGAAGAATGTGCGATGAATAATTCAGAAGATGTTGTAAATATTACCAGCAAAATGTTCTATGATCTTTATGGAAGAAAGATGTATGTCAGTGAGAAGAATATTCTATGGCATCAACGAGAGGCAAGGCTAATCACAGCACTGCCTGTAGACGGAAAAGATGGACCGCTTAATCAGAAACTGAATCAGGATCTTTATGTGGCGGAGAAAATCATACAGATGTATGAACTTGTGCAGAGTGGTGAGAAAGACGACGGAATTCTGGAAAAACTGGTGACTTTTACAGGAAAGTATTATCAGGCTGACAGAGCATCCCTTTTCCTTTGGGACGAGAGCTTGGAGTTGTGGGAAGATGTTGCGACTTATCATGATCAGGGTGTAATGGATAAGGAACGCTATCTCGAGGTTACGACTCAGGCGAAGATACAGCCATGGCTTGATTATATCCGGAAAAACAAAGTAATCTATATCAAAGACAGAGAGTCTTTGAAGGAGATTGATGAAACTTTGTATAAAGGTTTCCTTAAACAGGATGCGCAGAGTTGTCTGTTATGTGGAATCTGGCATGAAGAGCAACTGTTGGGAGTTATAAGTATAGATAATCCGGAAATGGTTGTGGACAGGCTGGCATTACTTTGCAAGACAGCATTTCTGGTTGAACAGGTGTTGCTTCATAATCTGGATAACAATGGCGCAAGAATGATGCTTCATAAACTTGTGGAGAATAAATTGAATCATAATATCTTGTCTGTTTCGGGCGTGGGGCTGTGGCAGATGAAGATTGACAAGATGACAGGAGATACCACAATCCTTGTAGATGAGAATATGAAGAAACTCCTGGGTGTGGACAAGGACGCGGATCCGGAAAAATGTTACCAGGCGTGGGTCAATAACATAGCGGAAGAGTATCTGGATTATGTAAAGGATGCAAGAGACACGATGATGGTCACAGATAAGACGGCACAGATTGAATATAAAGGATTTTCTCCACAGCATGGCAAGGTGACGATCCGGTGTGTGGGAACAAAGACTTCTGAGAATGAAGCAGTTGTGACGATTGATGGTTATTACCGTATTTTGGAAGATATGCTTCAGATTCGTAAATAAATTAAAAAATACGACATAGGACAGAAAGGACAGGCGTGATAAGATGTCAAAAGAGGCTAAGACAAATGCAATGAGAATGCTGGACAGACAGAAAGTAAAGTATGAGGCATTTTCTTATGAATGTGATGAATTTATTGATGGAATTCACAGTGCGGATAAGATAGGCGCACCTTATGATCAGTCTTTCAAGACTCTGGTCATGGAAGGAAAGAGCGGCAGTTATTTCGTATTTGTAGTTCCGATTGAGAAAGAAGTAGACCGTAAAGCGGCTGCGAAAGCTGTCGGTGAGAAAACAGTGGATATGATTCATGTGAAGGATATCACAAAGATCACAGGGTATGTGCGAGGCGGCTGCAGCCCGCTGGGAATGAAGAAACCTTACCCGGTAGTATTTGATGCTTCAGCAGGAAACTTTGGGGAAATCTATGTCAGTGGCGGACGCATTGGTCTGACGCTGAAAGTTCCGCTGGCAGATCTTCTGAAGGTGACAGGTGGAAAACTTGCTGAGATTACTGCATAGAACAATATGTTGTGAGAATTCAGTATACAAAAACAGACAAGGTATATGAAGCCCAAATAGGCGGACGAATGTACCTTGTCTGTTTTATATTATTAGATAAAGCTATTTATATAAAATATCGAAATTAGTTATCAGAAGCATCTTCCTCATTGATCTCGAATACATGACGTTTCTTAGCCATTTCATCACTTGCCAGGTATTCGTCATAAGTAGTGATCTTGTCAATCATTGTTCCGTTTGGAAGAATTTCCATGATACGGTTAGCTGTTGTCTGAACAAACTGATGGTCATGGGATGTGAAAAGGATAACACCCGGGAATTTGATCAGTCCGTTGTTTAATGCTGTGATGCTCTCCATATCCAGATGATTGGTAGGCTCATCAAGAATCAGGATATTAGCGCCGGAAATCATCATCTTGGAAAGAAGACAGCGAACTTTCTCACCACCGGAAAGTACACGTACACGTTTGATACCGTCTTCACCAGGGAAAAGCATACGTCCGAGGAAACCACGTACATAAGTAGCATCCTTGATCTCGGAATACTGTGTCAGCCAGTCTGTGATTGTAAGGTCGTTATCAAACTCTGCTGTATTGTCTTTCGGGAAATATGCCTGTGATGTTGTAACACCCCATTTGTAATTTCCTTCATCCGGTTCCATCTCTCCGACAAGGATACGGAACAGAGTTGTGATTGCCTGCTCGTTTGCACCAACGAAAGCAACTTTGTCGTCATGTCCGAGTGTAAAGGAAATATTATCCAGAACCTTTACGCCATCAATGGTTTTGGAAAGATTTTCTACCATAAGAACTTCGTTACCGATCTCGCGGTTTGGACGGAAGTCGATGTATGGGTATTTACGGCTGGATGGACGCATGTCATCAAGCTGAATCTTCTCCAGGGCACGCTTACGGGAGGTAGCCTGTTTGGACTTGGAAGCGTTGGCGCTGAATCGGGAAATAAATTCCTGAAGTTCTTTGATCTTTTCTTCTTTCTTCTTGTTGGCTTCTTTCATCTGTTTGATAAGGAGCTGGCTGGACTCAAACCAGAAGTCGTAGTTTCCGGCATAGAGCTGAATCTTACCATAGTCGATATCTGCTGTATGAGTACATACCTTATTTAAGAAGTAACGGTCATGGGATACAACGATAACTGTGTTGTCAAAGTTGATCAGGAATTCTTCAAGCCATTCGATTGCCGGCAGGTCAAGGTGGTTAGTAGGCTCATCGAGAAGAAGAATATCCGGGTTACCAAACAGAGCCTGAGCAAGAAGTACTTTGACCTTCTGGCTACCTGTAAGGTCTGCCATCTGGGAATAATGGAATTCTGTGTCGATTCCGAGACCATTCAGAAGAGTAGCGGCATCGGATTCTGCTTCCCATCCGTTCATCTCTGCAAATTCACCTTCCAGTTCGCTGGCACGGATACCGTCTTCATCTGTGAAGTCTGCTTTTGCATAGATGGCATCTTTTTCTTTCATGATCTCATACAGTCTCTGGTTACCCATGATAACAGTATCCAGAACAGTATATGCATCATATTTGAAGTGGTCCTGCTGCAGGAAAGAAAGACGCTGACCTGGTGTGATGACTACATCACCGTTGGTAGGCTCTAACTGTCCGGAAAGAATTTTAAGGAAGGTAGACTTACCGGCACCATTTGCACCGATGAGACCATAGCAGTTACCTTCTGTAAATTTGATATTTACATCTTCAAAGAGCGCTTTTTTACCTACGCGCAAAGTAATATTGTTTGCTGAAATCATATCATACCTCGTTTTGTAAAATCGTTCTTATTTATACATAACCGCTTATCATTGTACCGTAAACTGAAAAATTTGCAACAGTTTTTTGCTTTTTTGGGTTCTTTTGTTTACAAAAAAAAGAAGCACTGGTATAATAAGAGACAAAATAGGTCTCTTAGTGGCATAAACAAAGAGGCGTTGACAAATGAAATCAGGCATTGCTTGAGAATGGAGAGAATGCCAGTGGCTGACTATCGTATAGTGCAGTGAACTGTGCAGCAAAGTAAGATAATGAAGTAGATAATATGTAAAGAATGAATTTATAGAGAGGTTGCAAGGACTATGTTTATTACGAGAGAGTGTGATTATGCGGTGCGTGTAGTGCGTGCGCTTTGGGGAGAGAGCAGGCTGAGCGTATCAGATATCTGTGAGAAGGAATCAGTGACCGCACCTTTTGCTTATAAGATTCTGAAGAAACTTCAGAAAGCGGAGATCGTTAAAGGGTACAGAGGCGTGCATGGAGGCTATTCCCTAAATGAGGGACTGGATGAACTGACATTGTATGATATCTATTCGGCAATCGATCCGGAGATGTTCATTATTGAATGTCTGGATCCGAAATATAGCTGCATCAGGGACGGGCAGAACGGTATGCCATGTCTGGTACATAAAGAACTGGTACGTGTACAGGATGAACTGGTGAATCTTCTTAAAAGAAAAACAATACAGCAGATTATGGAGGAGGCATAATGCCTCCTCTTTATATTTTTATAACGTTAATTTCTTTATACATGATTTAGGGATAAGCGTTTGTATTTCTGAAATACATTGTCAATCGGATAAAATCATCCGCTTCCGCTACGTAGCTCTACACCGAATAACTGCTTCTCTGTTTATCAGGACTTGCTTGTACCCCTCCTGATACAAGCAAGTCCCCACCCACTACTTATTGCTCTTCGCAACCTCCGCAGGGGACTTACTTGATTCGGTTAAAAAAACAAAGCCATAGCAGTGTGACTGTAAATTGTTATAAATACATAAAGTTAGATAAAGGTAACTCGAAAAGATATACATATTCACATCTAAAATAAGATAAAATCCCTGTTTTGTACCTCATAAGATACAAAATATGCCAAAACAAATTGGACATAACCAAAAGATTATGCTATAATTTACAATGAAATTTAGGGCATACCATATATATGTCTTAAAATAATATAATTTTCATCAACCTTTAAGGAGGAAAAACAAACTATGGCAAGAAAGATGAAAACCATGGATGGTAACCATGCAGCTGCTCATGCTTCTTATGCATATTCAGATGTAGCCGCTATTTATCCTATCACCCCTTCATCTGTTATGGCGGAAGCAACAGACGAGTGGGCAACCCAGGGAAGAAAGAACATTTTCGGACAGGAAGTTCAGGTAACTGAAATGCAGTCTGAAGCTGGTGCAGCCGGCGCAGTTCACGGATCTCTGGCAGCTGGTGCTTTAACAACAACTTATACAGCTTCTCAGGGTCTGTTACTTATGATCCCGAACCTTTATAAAATCGCTGGTGAGCAGTTACCTGCAGTATTCAACGTATCTGCACGTGCTCTTGCTTCTCACGCGCTTTCAATCTTCGGTGATCATTCCGACGTTATGGCCTGTCGTCAGACTGGATGCGCAATGCTTTGCGAATCTTCTGTACAGGAAGTTATGGACTTAACACCTGTTGCTCACCTTGCAGCAATCAAAGGTAAAGTTCCGTTCATCAACTTCTTCGACGGATTCCGTACATCTCACGAAATCCAGAAGATCGAAACATGGGATTATGAAGATCTTAAGGATATGGCAGATCTGGAAGCAATCGCTGAATTCCGTAATCATGCCCTGAATCCAAATCACCCATGCCAGAGAGGTTCAGCTCAGAACCCTGATATCTTCTTCCAGGCAAGAGAAGCATGTAACCCATACTATGATGCTCTTCCGGCAGTAGTTCAGGAATACATGGACAAAGTTAACGCTAAGATCGGTACAGATTACAAATTATTCAACTACTACGGAGCTGCTGATGCAGAACACGTAATCGTTGCTATGGGATCTGTAAACGATACAATTGAAGAGACAATCGACTACCTTGCAGCAGCAGGAAAGAAAGTCGGTGTTGTTAAAGTTCGTCTTTACAGACCATTCTGCGCACAGGCACTCATCGATGCAATTCCGGATTCTGTAAAACAGATTACAGTTCTTGACAGAACTAAAGAGCCGGGTGCACTTGGCGAGCCACTGTACCTTGACGTTGTAGCATCATTAAAAGACAGCAAATTCGGCGGCGTAAAAGTATTCTCCGGACGTTATGGTTTAGGTTCCAAAGATACTACACCTGCACAGATCGTAGCTGTTTATGAGAACACTGCTAAAGAAAAATTCACAATCGGTATCGTTGATGATGTTACTAACCTTTCCCTTGAGACAGGTGCTCCGATCGTAACAACTCCTGAAGGAACAACAAACTGTAAATTCTGGGGTCTGGGAGCTGATGGTACAGTAGGTGCCAACAAGAACTCCATCAAGATCATCGGTGACAACACAGACATGTACGCACAGGCTTACTTTGATTATGACTCCAAGAAGTCTGGTGGTGTTACAATGTCCCACTTACGTTTTGGTAAGAAACCGATCAAATCCACATACCTGATCCACAAAGCAAACTTCGTAGCATGCCACAACCCATCCTACGTAAACAAATACAACATGGTTCAGGAACTTGTTGACGGTGGTACATTCCTCCTTAACTGTGCATGGGATATGGAAGGTCTTGAGAAACATTTACCAGGACAGGTTAAAGCATTCATCGCTAACCACAATATCAAATTCTACACAATCGACGGTGTTAAGATCGGTATTGAAACTGGTATGGGACCAACACGTATCAACACAATCCTTCAGTCTGCATTCTTCAAACTTACAGGAATCATTCCTGAAGAGCAGGCAATCGAACTTATGAAAGCTGCTGCTAAGGCAACATACGGACGTAAGGGTGATGATGTCGTTCAGAAGAACTGGGCTGCTATCGATGCAGGTGCTAAACAGGTTGTTGAGATCACAGTTCCGGAAAGCTGGAAAGATGCTGAGGACGAAGGTCTTCATATGACTCATGCAACAGAAGGACGTCAGGATGTTATTGATTTCGTTAACAATATCCAGGCTAAAGTTAATGCTCAGGAAGGTAACTCCTTACCTGTATCTGCATTCAAGGATTATGTAGATGGTACTACACCATCAGGTTCTTCTGCATATGAGAAACGTGGTATCGCAGTTAACGTTCCTGTATGGAATCCTGAAAACTGTATCCAGTGTAACAGATGTGCTTATGTCTGCCCACATGCAGTTATCCGTCCTGTAGCTCTGACAGCTGAGGAAGCAGCTAATGCTCCTGAAGGCATGAAGACATTAGACCTTACAGGTATGAAAGAATACAAATTCACAATGTCTGTATCCGCACTTGACTGTACAGGATGTGGTTCTTGTGTAAACGTTTGCCCAGGTAAGAAGGGTGCGAAAGCACTTGCTATGGAAAACCTTGAAGCAAGCGAAAACGAGCAGAAATACTTTGACTACACAGTGAAACTGCCGGTTAAAGAAGATGTTATCGCTAAATTTAAAGAAGCAACTGTTAAAGGCAGCCAGTTCAAACAGCCTCTGCTTGAGTTCTCAGGAGCTTGTGCAGGATGTGGTGAAACACCATACGCTAAACTGATCACTCAGCTGTTCGGTGACAGAATGTACATTGCAAACGCAACAGGATGTTCCTCTATCTGGGGTAACTCCTCACCATCTACACCATACACAGTAAACGCTAAGGGACAGGGTCCTGCATGGTCTAACTCTCTGTTCGAAGATAACGCTGAGTTTGGTTATGGTATGCTTCTTGCTCAGAGAGCTATCCGTGATGGCTTAAAAGCAAAAGTTGAAGATGTTGTTGCTAACGGAACAAATGAAGACGTTAAAGCAGCTGGTCAGGAATGGCTGGATACATTTGCTGTAGGTGCTACAAACGGTGCTGCTACAGACAAACTCGTTGCTGCTCTTGAAGCTTGCGGATGCGACAAAGCAAAAGAAATCCTTGCTCAGAAAGACTTCCTCGCTAAGAAATCCCAGTGGATCTTCGGTGGTGACGGATGGGCTTACGATATCGGATTCGGTGGTGTTGACCATGTTCTCGCAAGCGGACGTGATATTAACGTAATGGTATTCGATACAGAGGTTTACTCCAACACAGGCGGACAGTCTTCTAAGTCTACACCAACAGGTGCTATCGCTCAGTTCGCTGCAGGCGGTAAAGAGACTAAGAAGAAAGATATGGCTTCCATCGCTATGAGCTATGGCTATGTATACGTTGCTCAGATTTCCATGGGTGCTGACTTCAACCAGACTGTAAAAGCTATTGCAGAGGCTGAGGCTTATCCGGGACCATCTCTGATCATCGCTTACGCTCCATGTATCAACCATGGTATCAAGAAAGGTATGGCAAAAGCTCAGACAGAGGAAGAATTAGCAGTTAAGGTTGGATACTGGCACAACTTCAGATTCAACCCGGCAGCAGAAGGAAACAAGTTCTCTCTTGATTCCAAGGCTCCGAGCATGGAAGATTATCAGGCATTCCTTGACGGTGAGGTTCGTTACAACTCTCTGAAACGTCAGAATCCTGAGAAGGCTGCAAGACTGTTTGCTAAGAATGAGGCTGAGGCTAAGGCTAGATTTGAATATCTGCAGAAGCTGATCGCTCTTCATAGTGCTGAATAATCTTTTCGGTTTTTGAACGACTGTAAACAAGTTTATAAATCATTAAAAAATAAATAGATAGAGCTATTTATAGTGTCCAGACGATATATGTGGGCCGCGGTACTTTTTGTATCGCGGTCCTTTTTATAAGGGACGTCAGAAAATGAAATAACTTCTGGGGCTCAGTTTCGGAACCACTGAATTTCTAAGCATTTGAAAAGCCACTAAAAGCATTCAGAAATCGCTCAAACTCGCCTGCGGCTCAGACAGTGAGCGATTTCTGAATAACGCGGCTTTCCAAATACTAAGAAATTCAATGAACCCTCAAAATTCGCCCCAGAAGTTATTTCATTTCCTGACTGGATACTGGCTGATTTAAATACTTTCGTTGTTCTTAAACAATAAAATAATGTTGGCTATAAATTTGACAAGTATTGGATATTTGTCTATAATCAGTGAGAACTTTATAACTCGGTTTAGAATGATAGAATATGAAGGAGCGGTTATGAGGAGATTTGTGAGCAGGGATAGTAAGAAGGATTTCTATTTATTATATACGCTTGTATTTGGGGTTATTGCGGGGTTTATTTATTATCAATTTGCGGGGAATGGGAAGTCTT
>OGXF01001869.1_pt1 | contig 13349 bp, 14 predicted proteins | sample 1576191 | NCBI WGS metagenome assembly OGXF01 (sample SAMEA3541545, study PRJEB24748) | human gut metagenome | biome: human gut; feature: human-associated habitat; material: faeces | place: China | collected 2012
GGGTGGGACTCCACAATAAAATCCACTTTGTGTCCCACATCGTCTGGAATAAAGGTGCGCTGCGCCCAACTTTTGTTGTCCGTTCCGAAACGGCCGTCCCAGCTCTTTTCCTGGACGGTATTGGCCAGCACCCAATTTACCCGCTTGAAGCCAAACTCCTCCACCACTTCCTTAGCACAGTCAGCTTTGAGGTGCATTCCGTCAAAGCCCTGCCGGATACTCTCCTCAATGGCCTTTTTGCAGGCAATGTTGGCCTGGTGGCTGGCCCGCCAGAGGGCGATATCGCCTTCCCGCCGGGCGGTATCCAGGCCGTTGGTGTAGAGATAGGTATCATCCTTCAATTTCTTCATCCTCCAGTGCCGATATCATAAAATCAGTCACGCCGCGTCCGGTTCGTGAATCAGCTTATAATCCCTCTCCTCCCCTTCTGCCTCGCCAAAGGGGAACAGGGTAAATTGCTGACCGTCGCGGATCCATTTGCGCGGGTCATAGTTGGTAATGATCAGTTCCTCATACTCACTGTCCGCCGTCTGGGACATACTGTTGGGGCGGGTGGTGTAAAAGATATAAAATTCCTTGTAGAGCTTCAGAATGAACGGGCAGAAGTTGTAGGACACCATCACGCGCCCTTTGCACTTCATCAGTACATCGTGGAGTCGTTGATGATCTTCCACCGGAAATTCCACCTGGTAGCAGTCTTCCGCCTGGTAATAGGGCGGGTCACAGTAGAAAAATGCATTCTCACGGTCGTACTGCCGGATCAGGCTCTCAAAGTCCTTGTTCTCAACAACCACGTTGGCCAGTCTGCGGGAGCATTCCCAAATCAGATGGAAGAATCGGCGGATATCACATGGCTTTCCGGCAAAGGCCTTTCCTCCTCCGCTGAAGCTGTAGCGAATCAGCTTGAAGTAGTCCGCCGCCCGCCGGACATCCCCTCGCGGGGAACGCTCCAGCAGCAGTTTCCGGATCATCTCCCGTTCGGGAGGCTTCAGATAAACCTGGGTCAGCTCCAGCTCCTCCTCCAGGTAGTCGTCGGTGAACTCATCCTTGGAGAAAAATTTATGAAGTACCTCGAAATCGTCCCTGGAGTTGAGGGGGAGAAACCCCAACTCCTTCAGCAGGGCCATCGTCCGGTTCTTGACACAGCAGAACAGATTGGTCAGGTTGCTGTTGTAATCGTTGTAGACCTCCAGACACCCCTTGAGAACAGGCCGGTCAAGGGTTACTGTCCCGCTCCCGCCAAACACGTCGATGAAGCGGGGATACCAGGGCGGCGCCAGCTTTCGGATCAGCCAGAGGAGCTTGCCCTTTCCTCCCACCCAGGGAATAAAGGACTTGGCAATACGCTCTCACCTCCCAGCCGGGAAATTGTCCAGGGCTTGCTCTAAGCCCCGGATCGCCGCATCCAACCCGGCACGCATTTTCTTCAGATTTTGGATGGTGGCATAGACTTCCCCCGCGGTCTGGGCATAAAAGTAACCGTTCCGGTCACTGGCAATGGGCTCGCACTTCTGCCGCAGACGATTGACCGCTTTCCGCAATTCCGTGCCGCTGAGATTCAGAGTCCGCTCCAGTTCTTTTCCTCCCATACAGCGGGCACGTCCAAGGCAGGCCCCTTCCAGGTAGGCCAGCAGTCTCCCTTCCCGATTCATCATTTCCCTCCTTTTCCGGGCCTGTTTTCCCGAAAAAGGGCACAAAAAAACGGGGCCGCTTGTCCCTATCGGAAAAACGGCCCCTGTATGTGATATGAGATTGGTCACATTGTCATTGCCGGTCCATGCTCCGGCTTGCTGTACTCATAGTTGAGTTCCTGCCCATTCCGGGCGACATAGCCGTGGTCTGTGGCAGACAGGCCAAACTTCGCCATATGATGTTGGGCGTAAGCCACAGAGTCAAAGCACTGGTTGAGCAACAAATCCTGCCCGAGTATACCCTCCTTTCGTGCCAGCTCCATGCCGTATTGGGCGAGGTCTGCGCCGCGAGGGATGAATTCATAGCAGTGGAGATTCTGGGAGAGATCCAGAGCCCGGTCCAGCCGGTGGCAGTCCTCCAACTCCAGCACTGCCTGCCATTTCTCCAACCAGTGGGCTTCCCCCTGGCCCTGCTCCGCCCAGACATAGCCGAAGTCAATGGCATGCCGCACCAGTTCTCCGGCGGAGTCATACTGGGAGAGGATATTTGTGAGCTGGGGCAGGGCACAGTCCACATCCACCGCAATGCACTGCTCCAGGGTCTCCGCATCCAGGGCGTCCAGCCCCAGGAGCAGCTCATCAGGGTGAGCGGTGTCCATGTATTCTCCCGTGTCAGGGAAGCCCACCCAGACGCCCTCCAGGTTGCTCCGGCTGGCTAACTTGACCCGGATGGCATAGTCGCCAGTCGCGGGCAGTACGGCATCCGGTTCCAGTTCGGGGAGCGAGTGGCCGGGGCTGATGCGTTCCACATAGTGGCCCTCCAGAAAACATCCGTTTCCGCTTTCCCGATAGGCAGTCCCCACAATCTCCGGGTCAAGATAGCCTCGTGCTGCACGAGTAGGGATGTGAATATGCTCCATAACGAATCGCCCCAGGGCTATATCATCATCCGCACCATAGAGGAGTCGGTATTGATCCAGTCCGCTCAGAACCCGGAGGGTCTCCTCAACGGTCTGCGGATGCTCCAGCTGCATAGCGCCCTGAAACAACAGTCTCTCTTTCACGGTCATGCTTCCGAACCGCTGCTCCAACCAGTCATGCTCAGACTTGCCCATCTCCATACCATCCAGGGCATCGAAGAGGCTTTCCCTCACAGTCCCACCTCCATGCTCGGACCGCCTTGGCTTTGGGAATAGCTCACATCCAGATCTCTGTGCTGCACCACGTATCCCCCGGAGGTAAAGACGCCGCCCTCTTCCATCCTGGCCTTGCGGCCGATGGCCCCATAATCCAGCAGTTCGTATACCTCCTCCGGCAGGCCGGCCGGCAGGATGGGGAAGTCGTTGTCCACATAGAAATGGCCCAGCTGCTCATCATTCCCGGCCTCTGCAACCACATGGCAGCAATCCACGCTGTTGGCCAGGTCGATCAGGCGGTTCAGCGTCAACTCCTCCATACCCTTGTCCAAATCCATGCGGACAAGGCCCTCAAAGGAGGCGTTTTGCCAGGGTGTCAGGTCTGCCAGCTTACAGGCCAGCAGATTCAGCTCCGTCAACTTCATATCCTCCGGCAGATGCTCTGCCAGGTAGTCCCGGCCGCAGTAGTCCGAAACCTCCACATAGAGCGGCTGCCCGGTATTCATCTCCAGCAGGAGGCCATTCAGCTTTTCCTGCTCCATGGGAAGATCCGTCAGCCTGCCCAGCGGGCTGTCCATGTCCAGCGGGCTTACATATACAGAAAAGGTTTTCTTCAAAGCGATCACTCCTGGTTCTGACAAAGTAATAGGGCGGAATGATTACTGCATGGTCATTCCGCCCTGGGCATGTTCCGTGGGGTCAAAGTTCTCCTCGGCGCTGAGCCGCTCCTCAACCGCCTTCATGTATGCGTCATGACACTGGGAATACTCGGCGTAGTTTTCACCGCCGATCTCCTCCAGAAATTCCTGCTTGAAGGCCCAGAGCGGGTATTCGCAGAAGCCGCTGCTTTTCCGCAGCCCGGTATCCTCTGCGAACCCCTGGTTCAGAAGCTGCTGTGCAAAGCGGCAGTTGTTGGTATCGATGTAGGCGCTGTTTTTCAGCCCGATGAATTCCCCGAAGGAGACTGTAAGGGTTGCATAGGGTTCCATACCATAGGGCTCGTCCACAATCTCATCCAGAGCAATGGCCAGGCCAGGCATTTCCTGGCCCATAAAGTCGCGGACGGAGTAGAGTTCCACTCTTGGCTGCAGTTCCACACGGTTGCCAAAGATATCGGTAATTTCAAGTGTCATATCGGTTCCATCTCCTTTTAGCTGATGGTCATTCCACCATGCTGCTGTGATTCGTAACATTTGGGGTCTGCTCCCGGCACATTCCATCCACATATACTTCCGGTAAGCATGGCCTGCTCCTGGGCGGGTGTAATGCCACGCCTTTCGTTGTTGTAATCGGCCAGACAGCGATTTTGCTCTGGGCTGTCCGTATTCCAGTCACTCACGTAGTATCCGCTCTCGCCACGTTTGATGCAGATCAGAGTTCCGTCGCTGGGCAGCACCGACCAGCACAGGTCTGGTAGGCGGGTCTGTGCGTCTGGCGAGAATCTCTCCACCTCTGTCTGAATACTCCAGTCGCCCACATTCCAGAGGCTGACATAGAGCTCTCCTTCGTCCAGTTCGATGGGGCACTGCTCGAAGCCCTCGCCCCAGCCATCTGAGGCTTGGCCTGAAATGTATTCAGCCAGGGCTTCTTTTTCCTCCGGCAGAAGCTCGCCGATTACCTTGCACTCTGCCACGGCCCAGAGCTGTCCATCCCGGTCTTCCACCTCAAATACCACGGACTGGACTTTTGCCTCTACACCATCCTGCTTATCGTACCAGTGCATCAGGCCCCGGGCAGCCTCCTCCGGCGTCCGGTTTTCCAACAGTGCGTCCCGGATATTGCCCTCAAACTTCCGAAGCTCTCGTCCATCCAGCTCATTGCCGTACTCCTCCATATCGCCCCAGTCATCGCGGCCATAGAGTTGGGCTGTGAGAGGCATATAGAACTTCAGCGTCTGAGGCTCCGGGGGCAAAACTCTGAAGCGGTCCTCGCCGAAGATTAAGGCAAGCCCGCTGCCGTTATCCCACTTGATGTGGAACTGTCCGGCATCATCGATGTCTTCCAGTGTGCCCATACTGCCAGGGGCAATCGGGTAGGGATCGCCTTTCATCTCGATAAGCCGGATACGGCTCCCCTTGGGATATTGATCTCGCAGGAAGTCCAGCCATTCCTTTTCCACAGTCACTTCACATACCCCCCATATTCATATTTTGTGCGGAGCTGCTCTGTACCAGCTCCTGATGCAGCTGATCTACCGCCTCGTAAATGACCGGATCAGTCCTGAAACTTTCCAGCTTCTGATAGTCTGTAAAGAATCTCTGATCTCCAGCTGCCATGTGGACGATATCCACAGTTGCAATGGAATCCTTGGTGACGCCGAGGCGTTTCTCCAGGGTGTCACTGTTCTGGTAGATCTGGAGCGCCTCCTCCAATGTCAGCTCACAGAAAAGCTGCTCCTGGGCGGTGTTGTAGTCTGTCAGCACAAACCAGGCGTAGGTGTGGGGGAGGGAGGGGTCTGCTGCATCCCGAAGCATCTGCGCCCCCTTCTCCGTTAGGCCATAGTCACATACCCGCTTTGGATTTTCCTCGCCAGCAAAGTCCAGGATGATATCATCCACAGCCTTTTTGACCTGCGGGCTCTCGGTAAGGGTTTCATAACGGAATCCTGTCGTATTGCGGTACGGCAGTTCCTCTCTGATGGTTCGGAGATACTGCTGTGGGTCTGTAAACTCCTGCTTGGTACCATCTGCATAGGTCACCCGGCCTACCAGCTTTACCTGATGGGCCAGCTCCTGCTGCTGCTTATCATAGCAGTACAGGTATCCCTGGTAATCACCGGGACTAGGGGTGCAGCGCAGACAGTAGCGGTAGCAGTCTGTCTCCACCACGTAGCCGAAGCTGCGCCCATCTTTGGTGATGGCCCCGCCGTTCTGGGCACAGAAGCTGCGCATCGACGTGAGATCCTTCAGCGGCCCATCCGCCCGAAGGGTATCCACGATGGTTTGCAGTTCATCCTTGAACTCCGGGGTGTTGAGCTGATCCTCGTTGTGGGGCCACCAGGTATGCCAGAACTCCTTCCCGTTGTGGCCGAAATCCATACGGATATGTCCTACCGTACCCAATACCTTGTCCTGTTCCGCGTCCAGTTCCGAATAGAAAAGGCCCGCCTCCTCAAGGGAAGCGGGCCTCAACAGGACTCCGTTTTCACTTGTTCTTGCTACGTGTTGCTTCATGGGTTTCACCTCTTTCCTTTGGTAAATACACAACATACCACACCGTGGGGGAAATATCTACTGCATTTCCATCACCCCCCGTGTCTGCTCTAAATCTGCGGCCATCAACTCCTCCAGACTTTTTGTCCCAAGATACGCGATGAATCCGCGGTCAGTAAAAACGCCAGGCCTATATTCCATTTGCTGTAATCCGCATCTCTTATAATCGTAATACTCATCCAGATTGGAGTCGTACTCAAAGTGACCGGACTTTTGGATCATAAACCTCCCGTATTCCGCAGGTGTGTGGGCTCCAGGCGCAAATTCGAAAAGGGCCAGGTTATCTATTAAGCGGCAAACCTGTTCGGCTCGTTCCGGTCCGGCCAGGCTTACCACAGCCCCAAGCTTCACACGATCATTATTTGAAAGCTTTTCTACACGTTTTGCCAGGTCATTGATCTTGTAGACATCCTCATGCCTAAAATCCAGAGCAACATCAATTTCCAGTGGAAAAAGGCTATCACCCATCCAAAGAGATATGTCTTCTGGATCGTTAATGCCTGCACGGTACATAGCACGCTCAATTTGTTCGTTGGCTGCGGGGAGATAAACCCAGGCAATGTTTGTGGGAGGGTCTGGGTCTGACCGGGATGCCAAGCCGACAGATATGATATCGCTTTCATAATGATAGCAGGGCAGGTTTCGCCCATCATAGAGCTGTGAGAGCTGCATCCCGTTGTCATAGACCACACCGTAACGAGTGATGGTTCCTTCGTTGTCCTCAATCAGCAGAATCGCGGTTTCCTCACCATCCAGATGCTCTAATTCCTCCATTGAGGCACTCCCACCGTGGGTATTCATGTAATGATTTCGACCAACCGCCTCTAAATCTGAAAAGTCTGTGATGACGGTTGCCTGTTGGCAGCTGAAGGTCAGGTTAATCAGGTCTTTCATTTCGGTGAGATTCAGTTTGTCTGCCATAGCCTGAAACTGTGTAATCTCCACGGCATCAAAACCGTCCAGCCTTTTGGCCAGGTAATCCAGCTCGTCGATGTTGACTTCGGCGCCTTCCAACTTTCTAAGGGTAGGGCAGGCTCTGGTAAGCTCCTCAATCTGACAGTCCCTTTCCGTGACATCTCCAATGCCAAGTGCGCTCAGCATTTTCATAACGGAACTGTATTCTCCGGCGCGGATGGGAATTGGGATTGAAATTGCACCCAATTCCGGATGCTCTTTATTTGCCAATACGGCAACCACTCGCATGATTTTTCCCTCCTAGTTACACATCTTTTGCCGCGGGCGTCACATCGTCGGTTCCAGTCCAGGGCCGGTATGCTCATCCAGGCTCTGCATGATCCGCTCCCTGCAGTCCGGTACCAGTTCCTGAATTCTGTCTTGGATTTCCTGGATAGCATTCTTCCGTTCTCTGGATAGCCCACAGCTAAATGACACATAAGAACACTGCTGATAGATTTCCATAAGCTGCTCTGGCGTAAATTGCCATTCGTGGGGAACAAGCCCTGATCGAACCGCAAAGTCTTGCTTTGCCTCAGAATAGTTCCCTTCATAGTAGTGGCCTTGGTTGAGGCCGACGTGGTTGAAATCCCAATCCCAGGTGACGAATTTAGCCCCATGGTCAGTCTGCCGTCCAGCTAATACCGTGCCGTTGAATTCGGCCAGCGCCCTGTATGGCTCCCTTAACCCCGCGGCATGAATCACCGGGGCGCGCTCCAAGAGCGCCATATATTCCTGGACAATAGCGGCTGAATCTGTGATCCTTCTGCAGGCTGACTCTCGCTCCAAAGTATTCACATCATCCTGGTTGTAGAAAACACTGCCGCCTGCATCAATCCGGTACAAAGGGCTGCCTTCATACCTCACCGGGAGGAAACCGTCCCGCTCGGGCATCGAGGTAAAACCAGAGCGGCCCAGGGCAATTCCCAGTTCTTTAAAGTACAGTTCCTTGTTCATCTTTCTAACCTCCTGAATATTTGGAAAACAAAAGGGGTGCCGCTCTAACGGCCTGCGAGGCCAACAAAACGACACCCTCAATTCTTAAACATTTACAGACGCAAGATTGCAGATTGATTGATAAATGAGTAATCTGTGGTATAATAAAACCAATCATTTACAGTTGCAGAGAATTTTCTTGAAAGTCAAAAAAGATTATTTACATGGGCATTTGGTATATAAAATGAAACCGCGAATTAAACACAATGTAAAATGAGGTGACAATATGGCCAAGCAGCCTGTAATCAACGGTAAGGTTGTAGAACGTTCCTATGAAGATTACAAAAATGATCAATATTTAGTCAATCGACGTTATCAGCGAAAACTTGTATGGGAACTGGAAGAGAAGCAAGCATTTATTGATTCGCTTGCTAATGGCTATCCTGTCCCCCTGTTTCTTTTTGCAAAAAGTAATTATAAAGGTTCCGAAAGAAATGAAATTATTGACGGGATGCAACGTCTTAACGCTATATTTTCATTCATTGAAAATCAGTACCCTTCATCTTCCGGAGAATACTTTGATTTATCTACAACCGCTTTAACAAAAGCCCTTTCTGATGATGGAAAATTAATTCAAAAAGAACCCCGACTAAATCGCGACATCTGTGTTAGAATCGTTAGTTATGAACTACCCTATTCTGTCTATGATGAAAGCAATCCGGCGATTATTGATGAGGTTTTTAGACGAATTAATGCTAATGGCAAGCATCTTTCAAAACAAGAGATTCGTCAGGCAGGTGTAGTAACAGATTTTTCTCAGCTAGTACGAAAAATTTCTACCAGAATTCGCGGCGATGTATCTCATGATGATTTTCTGCTCCTTTCCCAAATGCAGAATATTAGTATCACTAAAGAGGGCGGTATAGATCCTGATTCTGTGTTCTGGGTTAAAGAAAACATTATTACTAAGGAGGAGTTACGCCAGTCTGTTGACGAGGAACAGGTCGCGGATCTTCTTGGAGCAATGCTAATGGATCCAATTCCTCCTTCTAATGTTAGCGTCCTTGATGAGTATTATGGGTATGGTGGAACTGAAGGTGGCTCAAGGTATCAGAAAGTTGAAGATTTGTTAACTGCAGTTTCCCCCGAAAATCTTTTGGATCAATTTTTCTTTGTTTTTGACGAGATCAAGCGAGTTTTTAGAAACCGGCCTAAAACAATTATCGGACAAATGGTTACTTCAAGGACATATAGAGGGCCTCGGTATTTTCAAGTCTTGTTCTTATCTCTATTTAATTTACTAATAAAGCAAGAAAAGAAGATCAGCGACTATGACGGACTTTACAATGCCTTGGACAATATATCTTCCAGGACCTTAAATATTTCACCTGGTGGTGGTTGGTGGACTCAGCAGCAAAAGAATGAACTTGTTGCATCGACGTCAGCAGTCCTTGCATCCTATTTCACTGCCCGTGGCGAGAACGATCCTATGTATTATTCCTACGCTAATGAGCTCGAAACACTATTAAAGCAATCCTTTACAGAAAACACCCAGTATGATTTTAAACAAGGAATCCATACCTTAAAAACTGGTCAGCGCAACGAAGCTCTGCTGGAAAAAATATTTAAGACACTTACCGCAATGGCAAATGCAGGAAAAGGCGCAACAGGGTACGTTTTGATTGGTGTTGCCGATAAATTTGAAGATGCAGAAAAAATCCGAACTGCCTATGGAACAGAGAGTATTCGTGTTGGTTCTTTTTATGTGACTGGTATTAATGGCGAGGTTGAAAAATACTATGAAAGTTATGATTCCTATTTGATGGGAATCAAAAACGCCCTTGATACAATGCCTATTTCCGAACACTATCGGCGACAAATTGGTTCAAAAATGCGTATGGTTAATTACCATGAAAAGGCTGTTATAATTCTAAGAATCACCTGTGATAATGGTGCAGCATTATTTGATAACGCATATTATACTCGAAGTGGTGCCAGTAACGATCCAGAACCCGTTTCGGCTGAAGCCATGCCTGCTTTCTTTATGAAATTTGTTTGAGTCTCGATAAACAATCACTGCCCAGAAGGGTCTGCTTTTCAAGTCCTTCTGGGCAGCGGTTCAATTTGCTATTTATCAGAAGTACACTGGATATCTTCGCATTTGCTCATACAGGGTCTGCTCTACTCTGGATATGACCGGGTTGGAGTATAACGCCCTGACAGAATCGAGCGTTTTTGAAACGTCAGTCCGGGAAAATGAGAATTTCAGTTGTGAGCCATACAGCGTCTCAGCGGCTTCCACCTGCACGTCAAAGTCTGTATCAAAGGGTTTGGCGCGCACACGACTGATACAGGCGTAGACATCCTTGTCCGCAGGATAGTCGTTCAGATCCGACAGCAGCGCCAGCCCATGGTCAAAAATCGGGCAGAGGCGGAATTCCATGGTCTTTTCATTTCGGATCACAGCCAAATTGTTTGTATGTCGATCCTCATTTAAGAAGAAGGAGTCCAACTCCAGCAGCAGGGTCAGATACTTCCCCACTCCGGTCAGTCCGGTAATCCGCTCTATAAAATCTACCGTATAGCGGATCCGTTCCCGCGGCTCACTGATCCTGCCAAGTGCCACCGCCAAGCCCTGCCCCTGATAGGCGCGGTGCAGCCGCTCAAAGGGCACCAGCATCTCATCCTTGGCTCGAAAATTTTTGCTGACACAGCCGGGATGCTCTTTTCCCTTATACTGAATCCATACAGGCTCATATTCTACGAAATCGGGCACATTGGATTGCTTCAACAGCTGCGATACCACAACCTCGGCCAACGCCTCATAACCCATATGGTCGGCTTTGTACCACTTGTCCTTCAGCTGCCACTTGGGCTGATCTCCTTTGGACGTGTGTCCTTGAATGGGTTCCTGCTCAACCGTATCAAGATTGATTCTGTCCATACGTCTCCCCTTCCATCGGGTAATAGTTGAATTTCAGCCACATATCATCCTCAGCTGTCCGCCCTCTGGTTTTTTCCACAATCTGCAGAGGGTCATAGGATGTGAGCTGAAGCTGCTCCAATAGGTCTTTGACATTTCCACGGGTGGCAGGAAAGCATCGATCTCTCAAAAACACCTCAAAGTCATCCCAGGTAGGTGCTTTCGTGACCCCAAACGCACGGTGAAGCACATCCTTCGTTTTATTCTGAACCATGACTCTTTGATTGAAAAAATCCACATCAATGATCGTGCACGGGTGCTGCTGATACATATAGGTTATGCGTAATGTATAGCCTTTCACCGGTTTTTCATTGAGGTACTTCCCAATGATCTGTCTAGATGTTTGGAAACGCTCCGCCACCTGGTTCACCGTCATTCCGTTTTCGATCAGTCTGCGGATGGTTTGCACATCCTCCGCAGTGAATTTTTTCTTTCGGCCTGCCTTGCGCGGATTCTTTTCCCTGTATGCTCGGGCGATCCTTTCCAGTTCATTTACGTCATCCGTTCCAAATAAGTCCAGGCACAGTTTGTGATAATCCACTTTCTCTACCCCCCTTCCGTTATAAATTATATGTAATTATTTTAATTTAATTCCATTATAATAGAACCATTAAAATTGTCAACCGTAGTTTAGGCTCTACCCACTTTCGGATAGCGGCCAGGCTCTGCCACACATTGATAGAGTACGGCTCCGCAATTCCGGCAAATCAGGTATTTCAGCCTGTTTCCGCGAAGCCCATGGTACTGAAAGGTGACGAGGCCCTCACCGTGCTGCCAGCCCTCGCCGATATCTTCCGAACCACAATACTGGCACTTTGTAATAGGCTTTTGTTTCATAACGCATGCTCCTTTCTGCGCCATATTGCAAACACAGCATACCGAAAGGAGCTGCGCAAGTCGAGAGAAAGATCCTGCTCAAAACGGAGAAAAACAGAGGGTGTCATGTTGCCCACCGTGTTTCCAGCGCCTCACGCAGCAGTTCCGCAAACCGCTCCAGATGAAAACTAATGTACCCAAAGTCTGTGTCCCCTTCCAGCGGAAAGATAACGTCACCCGCTCGACAGGCAGTCTCTATTACAACGTATGCCGCTGGCAACTCCCCGTCTTCCAGCAAGACCTCAAGGATCTCACACACAATAGCCAGTGTATAATCTCCGCCTTCCTGGTCAAAGAAATAGTCTGCCAGTTCCGCGGCACTGTCTACCACTTCGGCATACTGTTCTTTCCTGTTTTTCACGATAATCACCTCCTAATTTTCAGAGATAATCTGTCCACCACACGTGGACGCCATTTCTATTTCCGATGCTTATCTGATGCTTATGGATTGAAACACATAAACCTGGTGAAACGAAGTGATCAGTTAACGCCAAAAAGGTGGAACTCCAGACACTAAAAGCTCTATTGAAGCTGGAGACACCCCTCGCCTACGCCTCATAACCCGGAGGTCGGTGGTTCAAATCCATCCCCCGCAACCATAAAGCCACACCAATCTGGATATTTTGAGCGGAACGCTTAGAGTATCAGAGGGTGTGGCTTTTTTATTTTCCTGAAATTTGCGTTCTGGAAAAAAGATATTTTCGAGGTTTATGGAGCCACAGAAGGACATTGCCCTCCCGGATTGCTCCATAAAATACCGGTTAACCCTCCCCTGCGCCCTTTTTCAGCCTCAAAGGCCGCCAAATGGAGGAAAAAATATATACAAAAAGTAGTGCGTCGGTTTGTTGGTTTCGCAACCATCAGACCGGCGCTTTTTTGTTGCCCGGGAAGTTCAAAAAGGGCGCACACTTTTGTGTCTGCTTTGCTGAATAGATTTTTGTAGAGATGATGGTATGGTGAAATTCCCGGGCAGGGGTACAGAACGATAATCGAAAAAGGGCGCTGAGTCCAAAGGAGGAATATGAATATGACCCCCAAAACCTATTTCGAAGAGCTGTCCTATGCCCTGCGGCGGAAGGAATTGCTGCCCCGGGCAACGGAAGAGGATGGGCTGCTGCCGGTAGAGTGGAACGGCCGCCCCCTGTGCCGGATTACAGAAAGCGGTGCCGTCCGATATGACCCGACCTGGGTGGTCACCGATCAGGCGAAGGTTGCCCTGGCCGAGGCCGCAAAGGCGGCAGGGACAGTGATGGAGTATATGGCCTTGCTTGAGTCGGCACCGCTACTGAAGGCAGAGTACCTGGAGGCCGGCTATCGGGTGCTGGCAGATTTCAACGGCGTTGTGCTGGCCGGGAAGGAGACGTTGCTGGGGGCCCAATTTGCCACCTGGGCCTGGGGCTATGACCGGAAGGGACTTAACAATGGCCACTACTACAGGGAGGACTATCAGGGCGCCAAGGAGGACTTCGCCCTCCGCGCCGGGCTGGTGACCAGGGAACGGGTCTTTGACCAGGAGCAGCTGGAGGGGCTGCGACAGGCGGTGCAGGGCTTCCTCTATGGAAAGGCCCCCGCCTCCTACCAGCAGGAGTTCCAATGCCGGCGCCTCCTGGATCAGATCACA
>OGXF01001876.1_pt1 | contig 13328 bp, 19 predicted proteins | sample 1576191 | NCBI WGS metagenome assembly OGXF01 (sample SAMEA3541545, study PRJEB24748) | human gut metagenome | biome: human gut; feature: human-associated habitat; material: faeces | place: China | collected 2012
TGCGGACATTTAAGGAGATATAAAAAGATAGTCAAAAAGACATATATAATTTATTAATAATTACTTGTTTCTTTTAAGCCTTTCACTAACTGATGATATTTTTGAGTTTCTTTCTCAAACAACTCTATATCTATCTGTTCCAATTCATACAGATATTGTTCCAATGCCTGATTCACTCTTTTAAATGCTTCTATTTGTTCCTGCAATGCATCCTTAATTCCAACTCTTATGCACACTTCTTTAATTACCAACATAGTAAATCTGAACCAGGCAACTAAATTAAGTCGCATAAAGAATTCTAAATAATTTCCTTTTGCTCTAAGTCCTGCATCAATTCCATCCATCACACATAATGTTCCATTTCCGACCATCAGCATCACCCGTAAATCGGCATGTTGCATTGTCGGGATACATTCTTTTAAAGGTAATTTATATTGGAATCTTCTTCTGATTCCCCAGATTAAGCGGATACTTAATTCTGTTATCACAAGTGGTATAGCCTGTGCAAGTCCAAAACGGAAATCATATCCATTTGTAAATGCATCCATTGCAATTTGAGACAAATCTTTTCTCCCATTTGCTGTTGAAAAATTTCCAAACTTACAGAATCCAAATAATTCATAAAAAGGCATTACAATTCCAGTTCCTCTTCCATGTGCACCTGAACTACCGGCAACATCAGACATCAGATGTCCAAACCAGTTAGCAATTCCGCACATAATTTTCATGATAAAATTACCACCCTGCAATTCAAATGTTTCTGATTTTACAGTAATCAGTTGCCCATCAACTATGAAAGAAGAGGTACTGGTAAATTGATTTAAAATAGAGAAAAATAATCCCACAATATCTGGCGAATGAGCCAGTGACATCATATGATGTGTTCCTGGTGCAATATTAAAAACATTTCCAACATCACTCGGTTTTCTTTGATCATAATTTACTTTGAATTTTCTTTCCAAAAAACCAATCGCACTTTTGGCATTATCTGTATTTTGGGTATTCGGTTTCCATCCCATTTTTTTTGCAAAAGATTTTACAACATTATCAACCTGTTGATCTGTCCAATCACCCAATTTGCTCTCACCTGGCATTCCTACAAAAAATATGTCTACCATACCCCCAATTGCGCCGCAAGCAACAGCTGCCAGATAATCATATTTGTCGCATTTATCCTGTTTTTGCAATAAATTTTGATGTTCTACATCCGCTTTTAAATAAACAAGTTCTGTCTTATTATTTTCTTGCATCTTCATGTCATTCCTTGTTATTCCATAATTGTTGTATATAATTCTTTACAGATTACAGTATACACATCTAATAAACTGTTTAAATGCTTCATTATATCTTCATTCATCCCCAGTTTTCCTACTAGCTTTTGCATAAATTCTTGCTCAGCATTATCAAAGAATCCATCCGCTTTTACCAAGCCTAATAATTCCAGTACAATTATCTTTTTCTCTTTAATTCCTGCATTTTTATTGATATTGTCCAACACAACTTCTACTGAACCGTCAGTACTTGGAATATGATCCGAAATATTCATTTCTTTACAATATTCCTTTAACATTTCCTTTTCTTCTTCTGCAAATTCCTCGTTAGACAAGGCTGCATAAACACATAACTTTAGAAAATCCTCTTTACTCTCTTCACTTAAATAATTTAAAAACATAATTTTTCCTCCTTTAATTTTACACTACTTTTACTTTGTTTCCCTGGCTCCTCAGCCACATATCAATTCCTTTTCCAAACACCTCCGCGCTTATTGTATATATTCCATCGTCTTCTCCTACAATTTCTGCTGTCGGTAGACGATCTAATATCGAATCCACATCATTTCCAGAATACTTAAACTTCACCTTTTGTAGTTTTCCACCGTACATGAACTGTACTCGTTTTCGAAATTCTCCTTCTTCAAAACGGCTTCCATATGGTATATGAAATCTTTCGTCCAGTACCTTAAGTTTCCTGATTCGGTCCATTCGATAAATGGTCGGAAATGCATCATTTATCACATCGAAGTCTTTTCTTACTTCTTCGTCATCGATAAATGCTGTCAGGTAAAAGTAATATTCCGAGAACATAATGGCTGCCGGCTTCACTTTTCTGGTCACTACAGACTTGTCTTTTATTCTAAAGTACTGTATCTCTATGTATCTGCTCTCTCGGATTGCCTGTCCGATATCCCACATTGTATCGATGAACTGCGTCCGATGCCGTGGCTCAACGTAATGAAACTCTTCGTTACTGATCAGGTCCGTGACCATCTTCTGATTCTCTTTTGGCACACAACAGGCTACCAGTTTGTCCAGCATGTCTGTCATTTCTTTTTTCGTAAATGCTCTGCTGTCCAGAAGAATCTTACAGACTGCCAGAACCTCGCTGTTCGTCAGTTTCATTTTGTAAATCTGCTCCAGCCGATATCCTTTTTTTATACGATCATAAACTACTGAATTGATGCAACCAGTCCTTTCTGCCTCTGTTTCCATATAACTTCGAATATCTTCAATATCTCTCTGGATCGTCCGTTCGTTCACGCCATATTCCTGTGCTTCTTTCAGCTTATTGACGATATTTCCACTGAGTAGTTTCGTATATATTCCTAAAATTCTCTCTATCTTTCCATTTTTATAATCGTCTATCATACTCTTCTCCCCCGTTCTGGTTCTTATATTGTCATTATATGTTTTCAGAACGTCAGATTCTGTCTATCTGAATATTTTTTGACTATATTTAATTATCCATGGATTTTCTCCATAGAAAAACGCACTACCCCAAGGTAGTGCGTCCTGCATTCTTTCTTTTGTTATTTTTATTGCTTCCCTGATAACATTTCCCCCAAAATCGTCTCATTTTCTGCAACCTCTTTAGTAACAATTCATGAAATAATTATACATTTTCCGACAATTCAAGTCAATATATTGTCCTGTTCTTTAATTATTTCTTTGATTATTTGATTATTTCCTTAATTATTTTTTTTGGTCATTTTTTCTATATATTATCAGAATTCACTTATCTGAATTATTTTTGATTGATTAATTCTAAAATAATTTTTTTATTGTTTTTTGGAACACAGCTGGAAATCAACTTTTCGACCATTTTCGACATTTCCTGACTATCTATCTCCTGACTTTTTAGAAGTATTTTGCATATTTCCACAATTTCTTCGTCTGTAAGACTTCTCTTCTGTACTTTTTCCAAACGGTATCCTTTATTCAGGCGGTCATATATGACATTATTGATGCAACCACTGTTAACTGCTTCTAATTCCAGATAATTTCGGATATCATCAACATCTCTTTGTATACTTCGTTCATTTACTCCATATTCATTGGCTTCGGCTGCTTTATTTACAATGTACCCGTTCAGTAGTTTCGTATAGATTCCGAGAACACGCTCGATTTTGCCATTCTTGTATTCTTCCATATTGCTCCTCCGTATCGGCTCATTTCTTATGCCATTATACGTTTTGCAAATGTCAGAAACTGTCTCTCTGCAAAAGTTTTTCTATAAAATTGCTATTTTCTTCCACCTTAATCAATCAAATCGTTCTGAAATCTGGACAAATGTTCATATGGCAGAATGAGGCGCCCACGATACAGTCCGCAGCCGTCGTTAATCAGGCTGTTATTCATTGCTGCAAACATATTAACGTCAAGGTCTTTTAAATCTAAATTAAAAAGTTTCATTCCGCGCTCGTATGCCTCATCGAAGTAAATGCATTCCCCTTTTGGAACTGCATCTCTTCTTGCTCGTTCATGCTCCTGACGCTTCTCATACCCCAAGTGATTCGCCGGTCCGATTTCCGCGATGTCGTCCATTTTCTTTGTTCGAAGCTGCACTTCCATATAGCTTCTGGACGTATTATCATAAAATGTGATATGTAAAGACCGATAACCGTACATGGTCGGGTTGGATATGAAATCTCTGTAATATGGCTTTACTTCGCCGTTCAGCAAGTCTGATTTACTCTCCCGGACTCCTTTTGCCGGCTCGGCTGTAAAGCCGCGTTCTTCCAGAAATCCCGGCAGCGCATTGGCTATCTGATAAAGATATTTCATCTCTTTCTCTTCGAGATTCTGTCCCGGCTTCAGATGACATTTCGGCAATGCAATTACAATCCGATATGCGATAATATCCCGAAAACAGCTCAGTTTTTCTTTTAAATCTGCCACAGCCGGATATGTTCCATGTTCCTCATAATAATTATAAATGTATTCCACAATGTAGCCGTTGAATTTTTCTTCTGTACGTATCAAAGATTTGATTCTTCCACGAAATGTAAAGGCGAGAAATGGAAATTCTTTTGCCATGTACTTGTAAAATTCCCGGATTTTCTGTGACTGGGAAGTCAGGAAATCGTTGTGCTCCAGCATTTCCTGTACTTGAAGGAGACAATTGCTATGCACAAGGTCGATTTCATTATGTGTCCGCTTTGCTTCTTTTCTCAAATCTGTCATATAATTTTGTATAATTTTAAAGATCGTATCCCCGGAATATAAATAATCGTTTAATGTAACCATCTGTCAGTCTCCTTTACTCGTCTGGATTCAATGGATAAATGCTGTATCTACTGCATTTATCATCATCAACCGAATCTCTTCATCGGTAATTCTATAATGCTCCTGAATAAATTGCAATTCTTTTGTCATGGTTGTGTTGCTGACGGTCCGGTTATCTGTGTTGATCGTCACCTTGATCCCGTTGTCCAGGAACTCCCGAAGCGGATACTGGCTTTCGCTTTCTACAGCTTTCGTCTGAAGATTGCTGATCGGGCACATCTCGATACCGATTCCTTTTTCCCGAATCATTTTCTGGACTTCTGAATTACCTCGCATGGCGATTCCATGTCCGATTCGAAGTGCTCCTGCCTCTACGGAATCCAGAATGTTCTGCACGTTTCCACACTCCCCGGCATGAATGGTAAATGGCATTCCAAGCTTTTTTGCTTGTCCAAATAACTCCATGAATTCTGACATCGGATAGATGGCCTCAGCTCCTGCAAGGTCTGCCGCGCACACACCATTTCCAAGGTATTCTCTTGCTGTCCGGATCATACGGAGATTCTCCTCATAGCTGTGATGGCGCATGGCACAGGTAATAATGCCATAATCCACACCGAACTCATTTTTTCCACGATTCATCCCCCGAATGACTGCCTCTATCACCTGACCGCAGCTTAAGTTTTCATTTTCTGATAAAAGCGGGGCAAACCGCACTTCCGCGTACCGGACATTTTCCTGACTCATACTTTTTAATACGTCATACCCTGCCAGCTCCAGTCCTTCCTCGTCCTGCAGACACTGTCCCGGAAGATCGAATTTCTCCAGATATTCCTGAAGGCTCTGACAGTCATCAGATACATGAATTTCAGAAGGCTCTACTTTTCTTCCAAGACGGCTTTCCAGAAACTCCCGACTCAGCGAACCGTCCAGGTGACAGTGCAGTTCTATTTTCGGCAATGCTTTCAATTCTTCCAATGTCATAGCTTATCCCACTTTCTTTTATCATCTAACTTAGCCTCATTATAAAACAAAGGCTATCTCTTTTCAGCAATAACCTTCATTTTTCGACAGTTACTTCTACTGTATATGCCGCTTTTATTTTTCTTCTAATACAGAAGTACAGTGTGGACAGCGGGTTGCCTTGATACTGATTTCACTCTGACATAACGGACATGTCTTTGTTGTCGGCTCTGCCGGTGCTTCTTCTTTTTTATTAAAGGAAAGTAATTTGTTAATCCCTTTCATCAGACAGAACAAGATCAGTGCCATGATAAGGAAATTTACAACTGCTGATACAAAACTAGATGCAAATCCTGCAACGTCTGTCATAGTGTAAGTTGCACCGCCTGTCAAAAGATTTAAGATCGGATTGATAAAGTTGTCAGTCAGAGATGTTACAATTCCGGAGAATGCGCCTCCGATAATCACACCGACTGCCATGTCCATAACATTACCGCGTAAGGCAAATGCTTTGAATTCTTCCATAAATTTTTTCATGATGAATCTTCTCCTTTGTATTTTACTCTGTATACTATCATACTATATTCTGGTCGAAGATTCCACGGCCTTCTTTTTGGCACTTTGTATTTTCTGTCTCACACTGAAGTGATGATTCAAGAATGCCTCGGAATTCTTGTTGCGAGGTGGGAGTCATCTCCCAGCTGATATTATTTGTCAACCATTGTGTTGCACATGGTTGACAATTGTTTTTTTGCATGTTAAAGTATGTCTTGTATAAAATTTCAGAAAAATGAATTACTCAAGGAAAGAGAGGACTTCTAATGATTTCAAATCAAAATACATCTACGGATCCACAGCTTTCACGTGAAGAAGCAATTGAAATACTCAACACGCCGGATGAAAATCTGGATGAGCTGATTGCCCGGGCTGAAAAACTGCGTCGAAAATACAAAGGAAATCATGTAAGTATCCACATTCTTACTAATGCCAGAAGTGGAAACTGTTCTCAGGATTGCGCTTACTGTGCTCAGTCCTGCCGTTCAAAAGCTGACATTGATAAGTACAAATGGGTCGCAGATGAGAAATTATATGCAGACAATGATTTTGTCAATGAGCATCATTTGTCACGCCACTGTATTGGACTTAGTGGAATGAAATTTACCGATGCAGAGATTGAAGAATTGGCTGAAAAAATCCGAAAAATGAAAGAACAGGGAACACACCTGTGTTGTTCTATCGGTTTTCTGACAGAAAAGCAGGCATTGATGTTAAAGGAAGCCGGACTTGACCGCATCAACCATAACTTGAACAGCAGCCGTGCTTATTATCACAACATCTGTTCCACTCACACATTTGAACAACGCGTTGCTAATATAAAAATGCTTCAAGGGCTTGGTTTTGAAATCTGCAGCGGCGGCATTATTGGTATGGGCGAAAGCAAAGAAGACGTGGTAGATATGTTACTGGAGCTTCGCGAGATCCGACCGGAGGCACTTCCGATCAACTTCCTTCTTCCAATTCCGGGAACACCTTTAGAGCACGCCGATATGTCCGCTCTCACAACAGCTTACTGTATGAAAGTCCTCTGTCTTGCAAGACTTTTAGTTCCGCAGTCCGATATCCGCTGTGCCGCAGGACGTGAGATTTATTTTAAAGGAGAAGAAAAAAATCTGCTCCGCGTCGTTGATTCCATATTTGCCTCAGGATATCTTACCGCTGGCGGACAGGGAATCAAAGATACAATCCAGGCAATTGAAGACGCCGGATTCACTTATGAAATTGAGTCCGCTTAATAAGTTTAACGTCTTTGCACATCATTAAATAATAAGGAGAGTTTTACTATGACACATGACAATACAAATACACAGACATTTCGAAAAACAAGTACTTACGCTATGGTCGTAACCGCACTTATGGCAGCTGTGACCTGCATTCTCGCACCATTATCTGTTCCAATTGGTCCGGTGCCAATTTCACTTACTAACTTTGCGATCTACCTGTCTCTCTATCTGTTAGACTGGAAAAAGGGAACTTTGAGTTACCTGATCTACCTGTTGCTCGGATTGGTAGGGCTTCCGGTATTCTCCGGATTCACAGGTGGACTGGCAAAACTGGCAGGTCCGACCGGCGGATACATCATCGGATTTATTCCAATGGCAATCATCGCAGGTATTGTCATTGATAAATTCACCAACCGTGGAATCCAGATCCTCGGAATGATCGTCGGAACTGCAATCTGCTACGCATTTGGAACAGCATGGTTCTGCCTCCAGGCCGGATATACAGTAGGCGCAGCACTTGCAGTCTGTGTCATTCCTTTCATTCCTGCGGATCTGTGCAAAATGGTCATTGCAATGATCATTGGACCAATGGTTCGTAAAAGACTTGGAACTGTAGCACAGCAATAAATAAGTCAGAAAATGGCACTTGCTTCCAGAAATTCTGGAAGCAAGTGCCCTTTCGGCTTTTCTCATATTTTTTGCAAACAGCAGTTTCAAATGAAACCACATTTTTTCTGATAAAATCCACATACGCACTCTCCTCTGTATCATACCTGAAATGTATGATAATTCCTCTCAACCATTTCCCTCGCAACTTATTTTTTTATCTCTTTTCTTTTCCATATTGTTATTTATGCCTTCATCCTTCTTGACCAGCTCTTTATAGCGAATGGCATACATAGAATACCAATCAAGACAGGAATTGTAATAAGTAGATATGGTGACCAGATAAGCTTCCCCCAAATACGAAAAGTATTAGTTCTGAAAATATCTGTTGAACTTCCTACCATTGGTATTAAATCTAATGCTTTTTGCATTCCATAAGGAAGATATTCTGCAATCATCATTGGTCCATATACAACAGCCAGACTAAGCAGTAAGGTAAGTACATTATTTTTTACAGCCGCTGATATAAACATAACAATTCCGGCAAAACCTATTGCTCCAAGCAGTACAAAAGCATATTCATAAATTTCTGCCTGCAGCATATTCATAGGTGCAACAGCAATCAGCTTGATATTCTGAATCGGCATATCCCATCCGGCAGTTCCCATAAAAAACAACTGTGATATAACAATTGAAACAGCAAGTAATGCAAATAACTCCACTGTAAACGCTAAACCAGTAATAATTTTGGCAAGAGCGATTTCCCCCCAACCATTTCGAGTCGTCAATACTAATGCGCTTGTATTATCATGCCATTCGCCAGCAAATAAAGAGGATAAAACAATACCGAGAAACAAAGCCATCACAACTCCCAGATCCGCAACCGTACTACCAAGAAGCGTTGACCATCCTTCTACCCACTCATAATGAAATGGTTTTTCTACCTTTCTCTCTATCTGATGTAAAAACTCTTTTTCAGCTCCTACCTGACCACTGGCCTCCAAAAACTCATCAAGCACCTGCTGTCTTCTTTCATAGAAGCCTGTTAACTTATCCGGATCAACATAGCTTATCATCGTTTTATAATTACTGGTATCTCGAAGCTCCGGATACAATGTTCCGAGCCAACTATTAACTATCTGCCAGTCTGTCTTTTCCAATTCTTCCTCCATACCGTCAGCTTCCATTTGCTGATAATCACTTACTATTTGCTGCAAGGTTTCATCCGTCAATTCTCCACCAAATGAAAGTGCATATTCCTGACTATCCTTTATTACTGCATATCCATCAAAATTATTGCCAAAAGCGCTTGTATAGTCATCTGAGCTGCCAAAACCGAACCATTGAAACGAAAGTATGCTTCCAAAAATTACATAATAAACAAAACACAACAACACACATATTTTAACAATTTTCTTTCGCCATAACTTTTTATGCTCTAACCAAAATAGCTCCATTCTATTTCACTCCTTCCTCTGTAGGAAAATAAAATAAATAAAGATCTTCCAATGTAGCTTCACAAGGAACCGCTCGCTCACTAGGCATATTGTCTGAAATAATACGCAATATAATTTCTTTTCCTTCATGCCGTAAATTAGCAACCGTTGTTTTTGTCTGCCATTGTCTAGCTTCTTGTGGAGAAACAGAAAGTTCCCAAACCTTACCATTTGCCTTGTGAATCAACTCTGGAACCGTACCCTGCAATATAAATTTTCCTTTTTTCATCAATAGCACTTCATCTGCTATTGCTTCTATATCCGATACAATATGTGTGGAAAGAATCACAATTTTATCACCTGCATACTCTGAGAGCAGATTACGAAAACGGACACGCTCTTTCGGATCAAGTCCTGCAGTCGGCTCATCCAAAATCAAAATTTTCGGATTATTAAGTAACGCCTGTGCAATTCCTACTCTTTGTTTCATACCACCGGAAAAAGTTTTTACTTTTTTGTTTGCCACATGGCTTAAATCAACTACTTCCAACAATTCAGTCACACGTTTTTTTGCAACCTTCTTCGGTATTCCTTTCAGTGCTGCAATATACATTAAGAACTCCACCGCAGTATAATTTGGATAATATCCAAAATCCTGTGGTAAATAACCCAACACATTCCGGTAATCTGCCCCCATCGAAGTTACTTCTTTTCCATCCAGCAATACCTCCCCTGAGGTTGACTCCAAAACAGCACATAGCATACGCATCAATGTTGTTTTACCTGCACCGTTAGGTGATTTAAAATGAGAAAAACAAAAGAAACACATACTTTTGATTTCAGACCGCTAGGGCTGGCAATCAGAGAAGCCCGTGAGAAAGCGGGACTTTCTCGTAATGATTTAGGCGATAAGGTATTCTATGGGGAACGTCATATCGCAGATATTGAAAATACTGGGTCGCACCCAAGTTTTCAATTATTCCATGATTTAGTTACCATGTTCAATATATCGGTTGATGAATATTTCTATCCAGCGAAAAAAGTAACAAAAAGTACAGCTCGCCGTCAGATAGAAACCTCTCTTGATTTATTGAGTGATAACGAATTAAAAATCATTCAAGGTACGATTGACGGTATCTTGAACAGCAGGGAGAGCAAGAAGTAATTCGCTTCTTGCTTTCTTTTTTCATAGCTTAGACACTCTTATTTGCTGATCTGCTCCGCAGGTAACAAATAAGAGCCGACAATCTATAAGTTACAATAACCTACAAATTATCGGCTCTGCGTCTTAGCGTCTGGCTCTTTGATAACAGTTACTTTTCCATACTTTATATTGATTAAAGTTTCAGCTTTGCACTTCGGACAATACAATGGGAAATTTATTAGTTCTGTATCTTTCCGTATTCTTGTTCGTGTTTTGTTACTACAAACAGGACATAGTACCCATGACTGTTTTTCCACAACACCACCTCTTTATTTCTTTGAATTTCTTATTTTGAATACTCTTTTTGTCATCATTTTCGTTCCTATATGCGAGTAAAGGTACAATTTAATTTTTGACATATTCTGCGTATGCTTAGAAAAAAGTATATCGGGAGAAGAAAATATACCATAATCATCAACAACAGCTTCTTTCTGAATAAAAACATCGTTTCCCGTCCAAGCAATATTAACTGTTTCCAAGTCTTTGGTTGCAATAGCAAATTTTTTGAATATACCTTTATATTCAGTATATTTTTGTTGTACTGTGTATAAATAGTCTTTATCGATTATTACACCTTCTAAAGCAATCCACTTATCATTAAAGAAAACTTCTACCCATGTATGCAAAATATATTTAGGTGCTAACAAATAAATAATTTGGGGAAGTGCTCCCTTTTGAAAATCTTTTGACACATTAAAGGCGTGTAATCTGCACGGTATATTAACTGAACGTAATAGTGCCATTAAAAGTGTTGCTTTAGTATTACATTGTCCGAAACCATCTTGTAAAACTTCAACCGCACTCAATATATCCGTAGAGTTATATCCAAATAAAATATCATTTTGAACAAACTCATAAATGTTTTTTATTTTATGAAATTCGTCTAATTCCAGCCAGCCTTTTTCCCTAACTAAATCACTAATCTTAGCAGAATTAAAATTTAACATTTTCGTTTCTTTCAAATATTCTTCCATAATAAAGCTCCTTTCTTCATGGCTTTATTATATTTTAAATTTCATTAGTAAACTTTCAAAAATTCGCTATCTTTTAACGATAATGAAACGGTCATACCCATCATTTTTTTTACTGTACTTGCAAAATGGGACGGACTATCAAAACCAGCAATCATTGAAGCCTCCGTGATATTTTTACCAGCGAATAATTCATCAAAAGCCCGTTCCATTTGATGTAATATAATATAGGACTTTAAAGGTATTCCAGTTTGTTCTTTAAATAAATGTGATAATCTGCTGGGAGATAAAAATACATTATCTGCTAAATATTTGATACTATGGTCGGTGCATTTACAAGTGTCTAAAATCTGGAAAATGCTAGATATTCTTTCATCATACGTGTGTTTATACATAGATAGTTCTAAATAATTTAATAGATATTTGTAAAAATGTTTATATTGTTCAACATTTGTACTATGTAATAACCTTTTAACTTGCCTGCTCAATTCGTATGTATCTATTTGGTCATAAATCAAAAAATCTCTTTTTCCCATTTTATCAATAAGTTTTTTCCCACACACAGATGTTGGGTCAATAATCGAAGAAAAATACAATTTTCCCTTTGCCGAAAAAGAGTGTGCAACATTTTTATTTACAACTATAACATCACATTTAATCCGTATGTCATTGATAACTATTTCCACATAATCATCAACACCAACAAATAACTGTAACATCAAATGACTATGTGTATCAGCGTCTAAGTGATTTGTAATCATGCTTATTTTATCTGTATCCCAAAAGATTTTATTTATAGCTTTCATAAAATCCCTCCTAAAAAAGTTCTCAACTCTAAACTTTTGTCTTTTTCGTAATCTTGTAAATATATTCTTCTGGCGTAGGGCGTTTATTCCAAAAATACTTTCTGAAATTTGCCTGCACTTCTGGGTCGGTGCTGTTCATAGCTTCATCAATCGTCGCTTCAATATCAGCCCGAACATCAGCTAATGATACACCGCCAGCCTTTGCTCCAGCTTTCAATGCTTTTTTTATATCTCGTTTTTTTAGTCCTATCATGGTATCACTCCTAAATTCAATCGTCTATTACTGTAAAAACTTCTTCAATCGTTACATGAAATGTCTTTGCAATATTCCAAGCTAATACAAGCGAGGGATTGTATCGTCCTTTTTCAAGGTTGCCAATCGTTTCCCGTCGAACACCGACTGCTTTCGCTAAATCGTCTTGTTTCATATCATATCTTGCCCTAAATTCTTTAATACGGTTTTTAATCATTACATATTCCCCATTTTTCTTTCATTCCAAAGTATGCGGTTGATATAGAGTAAACAATTACAGAAATCGCCCACCCTAGAGCCAATCCATTAGTAAATGCTTCATTTCCAGAACTTTGTTTTATCAAGAAAGAATATAATGTAATGCAGGCTGTGGCAATCATTCCACAGTAGAAACCACAGGACGCTGATTTATTCATATATTCATCTAACATTTCATCTTGTTTCATAAACCAATACTCAAAGTTTATTGCAAATACAAAGAAAGGTAAAAATTCCTTTTCATTACTCATAACACCGATAACACCTAATAACGAAAGAAAACCAGTTGCACCATACAAAAACTTTCTTACTGTCATAACATTCACTCCTTATGTGGTATATTTCTATCTTTACAAGTGAAATATACCACATTCAGAAGTCGTTTGTCAATCCACTTTATCCCACAATCTTCCAGTTACTATCCTTATGTAGCACAAGCTCATACTGCGGTACCTGCGTTGCCTTTGTCTGATTATCAAGGAATTTCACAGCTACTTTGACTTTCACATTGTCCCCGTCCTTTGTAAAGATAGGGTTTACCAGTTCAG
>OGXF01001891.1_pt1 | contig 13247 bp, 14 predicted proteins | sample 1576191 | NCBI WGS metagenome assembly OGXF01 (sample SAMEA3541545, study PRJEB24748) | human gut metagenome | biome: human gut; feature: human-associated habitat; material: faeces | place: China | collected 2012
CTATTGAAAGGAGAACAAAAAATGAAAAGCTATTATGATTATCTTGAAGAAAGTATGGGCTTTTTGGGTGAGGTGGCGAAATAGCTGCGCTAAGGGGGTGATAAGAATAGCTAGAACAATTGCAAAACCACATGTTTTAGCATCGAGCACGACTTGTCCTGAATGATAAAGTGGTGTATCTGAAATCACCGTTCCCGCAATAAGACTAGCTAGAATCGTTGTGCTTGAGACTGAAATAAGATTCAAAACGGACAAACCTAAACCTAGTGTCTCAAAGGCAAAAAAGATACTGGCAATCGGCACTTGATAGACAGCTGCCAATCCTGCCGATGCCCCACAAACAATAGCAAGCTTTCGGTCTGTTAAGGTCAATGTCATTCGATCGGAAATACGACCTGCTCCTAAAGCTCCAAACTCTCGTGGTGCACCTTCTTTACCAATAGGTGAACCAGCTCCGACTGAAGCCACTTGAAGAAAAATATGTATCAAGTGTATCCAAAGTATCGGACGTTTGCTATTATCAGTAACTTTTAGCTGTGATTTGATTGAAATGATTTGACGATTTTTATCTTGCAAAACAAACCAAATAAACGCTGAAATAATACCAGTTAATAAGATAATAATAAATTGTAGGTTTGTGATAGGCTGCGCACCTGTACTTTCCCCATGACCAAAAATCATCCATTCAATCAATTCTAATAAGTCATGAAGTAAAATACCGCCTACTCCTGCTACTATACTAGTCAAAAGAAGGGCAGTACCAAAGCGTAAGCAATAAGCTTTAGAGTTAAATCTTTTATTTTGTGAAAGCATCTAAAAATTGCTCTAAAATATGATTCATTTCTGAATAATCGTAAGCTAGCATTTCGTTTGCTACTTGAAGGTATGAGTATGTCTTAACTTGTTCATCATAATCAACTTCTTCTGCCAAAAGTGCTTCAATCAATGGTTTTGAAAACTCTAAATGGCATTGGAAAGCATAGTGTTTATCACTATATTTGACAATTTGTCGTGGGCAACCTTGACTAGTTGCAAGAATTTTGGCTTGTGGTGTCAAACCAGGCATATCGCCATGCCAGTGCCCAACAATTGCAGATGTTCCAATATGCGAAAGATTACGATTTGCTAAACCAGCTTCTGTTAATGTGATTGGATAATTTCCAATTTCTTTTTCTGGGCTTCTTTCAACAGATGCTCCGTAGGCTTCACCTAGCAATTGAGCTCCTAAACAAATACCAAGAACTCGTTTATCTTGTGAAATAGCTTCTTTGATAAGCGAGATTTCAGCCTGTGCATCAAAATGAGGACATTCTGCTACTGTTGTTCGTGGGCTTTGTGGTCCCCCATAACAATTAGTAGGTCAATACCAGAACTATCTTTTGGCAATGTTTTACCTTGATAAAGCTTTGTCATTGTCACATCATGACCACGTTTAATAGCCCAATCATAATAAACACCTGGTGCTTCAAAGGCTTCGTGAACGATAAAATGAATTCGCATCTGACGCCACTTTCTAATTTTAGTATGATAATACTAAGTTTTAGTATTGACTTACAATTCTGCCAAGACAGCCTTAACTAGAGTTTTAAAGTCCTCTTTGATTTGTTGTGTAACAGCAACAACTTCTTCATGATTAAGTGAACTTTGGAAACCTGCGGCATGGTTTGTAATAGCTGAAATTCCTAAAACTTTCAAACCTGAATGAGCAGCAACGATGACTTCTGGAACTGTTGACATACCAACCGCATCAGCTCCAAGTGTTTGGAAAGCACGAATTTCGGCAGGTGTTTCGTAACATGGTCCAGAAACACCAAGATAAACACCTTCATCAAGTTTGATACCGATTTTTTCGGCAACTTTGTGAGCAGTATCACGGTATTCAGCTGTATAAGCATCTGACATATCTGGGAAACGTGGTCCAAAGTCATCAAGATTCGCACCAATCAATGGATTTTGTCCTGTCATATTAATATGGTCTGAAATTGCCATTAATGTTCCTGGACCAAAGCCAATTCCGCCAGCTGCATTTGTCACGATAAGTCCTTTACAACCAAGAGCCTTCATGACACGAACTGGAAAAGTCACTAATTCCATTGGATTTCCTTCGTAAAAATGGAAACGTCCTTGAAGAGCAATGACTTTGTGTCCACCAAGGTCACCATAAACCAATTGTCCAGCGTGTCCTGCTACTGTTGATTTTCCCCAATTAGGAATTTTTTCATAGGGAATTACAACAGCATTTTCAATTTCTTCGGCAAGTTCGCCAAGACCTGACCCTAAAATCAAACCAAATTCAGGAGCATCACAACTTTGTGATACCAAGAACTGACGAGCTTCTTCAATTTTTTCAATAATTGTTGTCATATGCACCTCTTATACTAATTTTTCTAGGAAAGATTGACCAATCATGGCTGTCTCAACACCAAAGTTGTCAGCGATTGTTGCTGAGATATCAGCAAAATGTCCGACTGGTAAGACACCATTTCCTTTAAATGATGGGCTATAAGCCAATAACGGAACGTATTCACGTGTGTGGTCTGTTCCTGTGTAAGTTGGGTCATTACCATGGTCTGCTGTGATTAAAAGAAGGTCATCTGATTTCATATTGTCTATAATTTCAGGCAAACGATTATCAAATTCTTCTAGACAATCACGGTAACCTGCGGCATTACGACGGTGACCATATATAGCATCAAAATCAACAAGGTTTGTAAATGATAATCCTTTTGTAAATTCTGGCAATTGTAGGGTTTTAATCAAGGTATCAACACCATGCATATTTGATTTATTGTGCCCCATATCGTTTGTAATACCTGAACCATTGAAAATATCATTGATTTTTCCGACACCGTAAGTCGGAACGCCTGCATCCGCTAATTTATTAAGCACTGTTGGTGCAAATGGTGACAAAGCATAATCACGACGGTTAGCTGTACGTGTGAAATTACCAGGTTCACCAACGTACGGACGAGCAATAATTCGGCCAAGCAAACTTGGACGTTCTAATGTAATGGAACGAGCAAATTCACAGATTTTATAAAGTTCCTCAAGCGAAATAACATCTTCATGTGCTGCGATTTGAAGTACTGGGTCAGCTGAAGTGTAAACAATCAATTCACCTGTTTTCATCTGACGTTCACCAAAGTCAGCGATAACTTGTGTTCCTGAATAAGGTTTGTTGGCTTCACGAATGATTTTACGTCCTGAAAATTCTTCGATTTTTGTTAAAATTTCTTCTGGGAATCCTTCAAAGAAAGTATCAAAGGGATCTGTAATATTAAGCCCCATGATTTCCCAGTGACCTGTCATGGTATCTTTTCCACGCGATACTTCTTCTAATTTTGTTGCATAGCCACTTGGCTGTGCTTCTGCTGGTACTGTTTTTAGAGGTGCTTCACGAAGAATATTTCCAAGACCAATTTTTGCCATATTTGGAACAGTTAATCCGACTGTTTTTGAAATATGACCAAGGGTATCTGAAGCACCATCTGGCACACCAGCATTGACAAAATTGTTAGCATCTGGTGCTGCACCAATTCCGACAGAATCTAAAACTACAAGGTGAATACGATCAAATGTTGGCATAATTTTTCCTAATCTAGGGTGGTTACGGTTGGCACCCAAAACCTCCTAATCTCTTAATATTCAAATAAGTCAAGTGATTAGAAATAATAATGAATCAATATAACATAGTAAACAGGAGAAGATTCAGTTATGGTAACTGTTAATTTCCTCCTGCTGAAATCATTATTTAGCTTCTAAAATGTTGACACCGTCTTTACCTGCAACGATAACTTTATTAACCATACCGTTGAAGAGACCGTGTTCAACAACGCCGACCATGGCTTTCAATTCTTTGCCAAGTTCGACAGGATTTTCAATGACGCCAAGGTCAAGGTCGATGATATAATTTTTCATATCAGTCACAAAGCGTTCACCATCTACCATGCGATAGGACGGTTTGTAACCTTTTTTCTCGAACTCACGGAAAATACGGTCTGCACCATATTGAACCACTTCGACTGGCAATTTAAAGGCACCGAGTTTATCGACCATTTTTGAGTCGTCAACAACCCAGATGTATTCTTTGGTTGGTGTGGCAACGATTTTTTCCATAAGAAGGGCGCCACCACCGCCTTTGATACCGTTGAAGTTAGTGTCAACTTCATCTGCACCGTCAACGGTAACATCGATAACATCAATGTCATCAACAGCTTTCAAAGGAATCCCAAGACCTTCTGCTTGTGCAGTGGTTTGGCTTGAAGTTGTTACACCTACAACTTTGAGTCCTTCTTCTTTCATGCGGCGACCAATTTCTTCAACAAAAAAGTATGCTGTTGAGCCTGTTCCAAGTCCGACGACCATACCATCTTTGACATACTGAGCGGCTGTGACACCAGCGATTTTTTTGAGTCTTTCCATAGCTACCTCGTCTTTTTATATATTATTGTAAATAATTTCTATTTCCAACTGATTATTATATCATGATTTAAGTGTTTTGTGTCATAGTGAAATAGATAATCTCGCGTTTATTCCTTATAGTCTTTCTCTAATTTTACCATCCATAATCCGAATAAAATCCCGAGAACAAAAACAAGAGCTGTTATTACTATCTCCATGCCTGTAACATTTGCATAAGAGATTCCCTCATAGGCATTTCCGCTTGGTAAAAGTATTAATAATGTACTTGAAAGGACACTACCAATAATACAATAATAAATATATGATCTATAGTGCAAGAGAAGATAATTCATTCCTTTGGATAATAAAATCATAGTCACCCCTCCTCCGATCATAATTGGGAAAAAAGTTCCTAGCAAATCAAACGCTTTAAAACCATTTAACATAGGAGTATATACTCCTAAACATAAGAGGATACTTGAAGGACTGAGACCTGGAAGAAGAACCCCTAACGCTATGAAAGCTCCTGCTAATAAATAACTAATAAATCCGACCGACATATTACCTGTAAAGCGGCTCATAGAATAAACTAAAAGAAAAGAAATGATAAAAGCGCCAATAATCCATCCCCACTTTAATCGATTCCTAGGAGCACTTTGTTTAGTATCGTTCAATAAACTAGGTATTGTACCAAGAACTCCTCCTGAAAATCCCCATAGTGTTGGAATTTCGTAATGTTCCAAAAGGAATTCAATAGGATAAGAAAATAGAGCTATTCCTAAAAGTCCCCCAACTCCTATCGGCAAAAAGAAAAGTACATTTGACTTGAAATTAAGTTTGATATTAGCTAAGAAACTAATAAGGCGCTCATAGACACCTAAAATAGCAGCAAGCGCTCCACCAGACACCCCCGGTAGTAAAAAACCAAGAGAAATAACCATCCCTTTGATTACCTTTTGTACTATAGAAAACATATATCCTCCTTACAGTTTTCTGATTAAAAAAATATCTCAATAATACTTCTTCATCATCGATTATAAAATAGTGTGCTTTATATTGAAAACACTTCACTTTAGGTTATCATATCTATTTTAGATATGTCAACTAATAGCAGTAACGAATCTATCTTACTATTGCTTTCTAATCATCTAACTAAACAGACACTTCTTTAGTAACTTTATTAACATTTTGAAAACTCCTTAGACTTTTTAATCCAAAAAGATGATTATTCTTAATACTTATCCCTCGCTAGCTTTTCTAAATTAAAACTGCTATACTTTACTAGAAACTTATAAGTGGCATTCTTAAGCCACAATACTACTTTTACTATCTAATTTATTATCGTTGATGCTCTAATTTCAATAAGCTAAAACCGATAAATATGAGGAAACATAATGATTACAAATGAATTTGATACGATTGCTGCGATTTCTACACCGCTTGGTGAGGGGGCAATCGGAATTGTAAGACTTTCTGGAACGGAAGCGCTAGCTATTGCACAAAAAGTCTATCATGGTAAAGACCTTAACAAGGTCGCTTCACATACGATTAATTACGGTCACATTGTTGACCCTGATACTGATGAAGTGCTTGATGAGGTTATGGTGTCTGTGATGCTTGCGCCAAAAACATTTACCTGTGAGAATGTCGTGGAGATTAATACGCACGGTGGTGTTGCCGTGACAAATGAAATTTTGCAACTTGTCTTGCGCCAAGGGGCTCGTCTTGCTGAACCTGGTGAGTTTACCAAACGTGCTTTCTTGAATGGTCGTGTTGACTTGACACAAGCGGAAGCCGTTATGGATATTATCCGTGCGAAAACAGACAAAGCCATGAATATTGCGGTAAAACAACTTGATGGGTCATTGTCACAATTAATCAATGACACGCGCCAAGAAATTCTAAACACCTTAGCTCAAGTCGAGGTCAATATCGACTACCCTGAATACGATGACGTGGAGGAAATGACGACAGCTTTAATCCGCGAAAAAACACAAGAATTCCAAGAACTTTTGGAAAATCTATTGCGTACTGCAAAACGTGGCAAAATTCTGCGCGAAGGCTTATCTACTGCTATCATTGGTCGTCCAAACGTTGGTAAATCAAGTTTGCTTAACAATCTGTTACGCGAAGAAAAGGCTATCGTTACTGATATTGAGGGAACAACCCGTGATGTGATTGAAGAATATGTCAATATCAAAGGTGTGCCTTTGAAACTTGTTGATACAGCTGGCATCCGTGAAACAGATGATGTGGTTGAAAAAATCGGTGTGGAACGTTCGAAAAAAGCCCTTGAGGAAGCTGACCTTGTTCTTCTTGTGCTCAATAGTTCTGAACCTTTGACTGACCAAGACCGTGCACTTTTGGAACTTAGCAAAGATAGCAACCGCATTATTCTCCTTAATAAAACAGATTTACCAGAAAAAATCGAAGCTGACCAGTTGCCAGATGATGTCATTCGCATTTCCGTTCTTAAAAATCAAAATATCGACGTGATTGAAGAACGTATTAACCAACTGTTCTTTGCTAATGCTGGTATTGTTGAAAAAGATGCAACTTATCTTTCAAATGCTCGCCATATTTCATTGATTGAAAAAGCGGTGCAAAGTTTGCAAGCCGTCAATGAAGGGCTTGAACTAGGAATGCCTGTTGATCTTCTTCAAATTGATTTAACACGTTGCTGGGAAATTCTCGGTGAAATCACAGGTGATGCAGCACCTGATGAATTAATCACAAAACTCTTTAGCCAATTCTGTCTTGGAAAATAACGTTAGGTCAGAACATTAAAACTATTCTATCCAAATAAGATATCTCAATCACTTATCCTAGTTATGCTAAAACGAAGCTAAGCACTTTTTCCTTAGTTTCGTTTTCTATTACTTTGCAAGAATTTCTTTGACTCGTTTTTGCAAATCAGGGATCACTTCTTTTGCAAACCAAGGATTTCTTGCTTGCCAAAGATTGTTACGAGGCGAAGGGTGTACTAAAGGGAAAAATTGGGGTAGGTAGGTTTGATAATGTTTTACCGTTTCTGTTAACGTGACAGAAGATTTCTGTTGCAAATAATAACGCTGTGCATAGGAGCCAACCAAAATATGTAATTCAATATTTGGAGCAAAAGCCAAGGTTCGTTTGTGCCACTTTTCAGCAAAGCCCTTTCGTGGCGGCAAATCACCTGATTTTCCCGTTCCCGGAAAATAATAATCCATTGGTACAACCGCAAAAAGCCCAGAATCATAAAATATTTCTCGGTCCACGCCCAGCCATTTTCGCAAATTATCACCACTTGGATCATTCCAATACAAACCCGACTCTTGCGCACGAATGCCTGGAGCTTGTCCGACAATATTAATCCGAGCCGTTTTTGGAACAGTAAAAAGTGGCTTTATGCCTTGTTGAGTGTAGGTCGCATTTTGTTCATCTGCCATAATGTCCGCAATTAATTGTTCAATGGTATCCATTTATCCCCCCTTCTACTTCTTCTTCAAAGCTTTCAAATATATAAAGAAAGAGATTCTTACAAGTTGTAAAAATCTCCTCTTGTCATTGTCAAAGATTATTTAATCAATTCGTAAAGTGCTTCGGCGTAGATTGCTGCAGCACGGTAAAGGTCTTCAACATCGGCAAATTCATTTGCTTGGTGCATTGTATTGACATAATCTGGGAACATTGCACCGAAAGCAACACCACGTTTAAGAAGGCGTCCAAATGTACCACCACCGATAACTTGTTCGTAACCTTTCAAGCCTGTTTGTTTTTCGTAAACAGAGAGAAGTGTTGCAACCAATGGGTCATCAGCTGGAACATAGTGTGGTGTGTGTTCATGGTCTGAAAGTGTTACTTTTGTCACACCGTTAAGTTTTTCAAGTTCAGCTTTGATAGTTTGCGCATCTGTACCTTGTGGGTAACGGAAATTAAGAGTGATTGTATTGTCATCTGAATTGCGGTCAAATTTGAAAACACCAGCGTTCATACTAAGAGCGCCCATTTTTTCATCAGTATAGGCAACACCAAGGTTTTCACCCGCAAAATCACCGTGAAGAACGTTTGCTGCTGTTTCAAGATAAGCTTTAGCAGCTCCTTCAAAAGCAAATTGGTTAAGGAATTTAGCAAGGTATGTTGCACCGTTGATACCAAGTTCTGGTGTTGAACCGTGAGCTGATTTTCCGACAACTGTCAAACGGAAAGCGTCGCCTTCTTGAGTAAGTTCAGCAGTCAAGTTTTCAGCTGTTGTGTATGCTGTTAATTTTTCTTGAAGTTCAGCCAAAGTGCTGTCAGCTGTGAAGATAGCTGTTGCTGATTCTGGCACCATGTTATCACGAAGTCCAGCATCGAAACTATTCAATGTGAAGGCACCGTTATTGTCACCTGCAAAGTGTAGGAATTCTGTGATATTTCCTTTTTCACCATTGATAATTGGGAATTCAGCATCTGGAGAGAAACCAAAATCAGGGTCTTTCAAGCCATTATGAGCAAAATAATATTCCATATCTCCCCAGCCTGATTCTTCATCAGTACCAACGATGAAACGAACTTTTTTAGATACTGGCAAACCAAGTTCTTTGATGATTTTTAGGGCATAGTAACATGCCATTGTTGGACCTTTATCATCAGATGACCCACGCGCATAAAGGCGTCCATCTTTGATAACTGGCTCATAAGGGTCAGTATCCCAACCGCTACCTGCAGGCACAACATCTAAGTGAGCAAAGATTCCGAGAACTTCGTCACCTTCACCAAATTCAAAATCACCAGCATAGTTATCAATGTTACGTGTTTTGTAACCATCACGTTCAGCCATAGCTAGGAAATGTTCCAAAGCTTTTACTGGACCAGGTCCAAATGGGTGTTCTTTGTCAACTTTGCTGTCATCACGTTCTGAGTTGATACGCAAAAGAGCAAAGAGGTCTTCCATCATGGCATCTTTACGTTTTTCAACTTCTGCTTTAAAGTCTACTGTCATTCTTATAACTCCTTCATAAAGGTAGCTTTTCTCAAAAAGAAAAGCAATCTTGTTTTATCTTTTGAATTCACCAAAAATTGATAAACTCATGTTACTGTATTTGTCAAACTCAACCTAGCAAATAAACCAAGCTTGATGCATGAAATTAAAGTCGGTACGCTTAACGACGTTCGATAATTTCGTCAACAGGCAAACGATAACTTGGTTCAGGCTTATTATCGCTATAACCAACAGTGATTAAGAGCTCTGGACGAAAACGTTTATCAATTTCTAGGATATCATTGGTTGATGACTTATCAAATCCCAGAATAATATTTGATGAAATATCTTGGTCAGTCAAAGCCAAAACAAGATTCATGGCAACAATTCCAGCATTAAGAGCAAGGTATTCACCTTTACGTTTGTCGTCAAATTCTGCAAAACGAGCAGGTAAAGTCTCCATGTAGTAGCCTAACATATCATTACTCAATGACTTGACACCAATACGAGCAATTTTGCGAGAACGTTGAACCAAATCTGTATCGGTAAAAATTGCTACAACGTATTGAGCTTGCTCTACTTGCTTTTTATTAATTTCTGGAAGATGTTCAGCAAGTTCGGCTTTTTTATCTTCCACCACAACAAATTTCCAAGGTTGGATATTATTAGCACTTGGAGCTAATGTAGCGATTTCAATGGCTGTTCGTAAATCCTTATAATCAACAGCTTTGTCATTGAAGGTTTTGACGGCATGTCGCTTTTTGTTTAATTCTAGAAACTTCATAAGCGAACCTCCTTCTAAAATATTCTCTGCTCCTCTATTCTAACATTTTTTGAAAGAGTTCACAGCTTTTTTTAGTAGTTTTGGGAAAGAAATCTAACATGAAACAAGATTTTTGTAATATAAAAAGACTGGATGTGCAATTCCAGTCCTAAAATTATTATACTTTTTTTATCATTCTTAATTTCTTTAGCCAAGCATAGCCTGCTACTGCTAGCCATGTGAAGACGTTGCCAATCAGTAAAGGTTTGAACCAGACACCAATATGGTAAGTGATTTTTAATCTGTTTTTTCCGATTTTTTGTGTCACAGTCGGTGTTCCGATTCCTGACAAGGAATAGTCCTTACAACTTAGTTTCTTACCATTGAGTGTTAGCTCAGTATCCTTGTATTTGGCGATTGGAATGTTGACCTTACCACTATTGTCGGCAACCCATGTAAAGATAAGAGTATTGCCATCTTGTGATTTGTCAAAAGCAGCTGTATGACTAATGACAAATTCTTCATAAAGAACGTATTTGTTATCCTTGTTTGATTTGTCAGCAGGAAGATAGTCTGGTGTTGATTTCGAGATTAAATTTAACAGTTCATCTAAATCTGAACTGTGAAAACTAGCTCGAACTTCCTCAGGCTTTCCCCAAACAAAGGTATGTTTTTTAGTTTTGATAGGGTGTTTAGCAGTATAGTATTCAACAATCTTTTCTTGTTGCAGATGTGTTAGCTGAGCAAGGCTGAAAAGATTAATCAAAATCGCTCCGGCTGTCACTAGTCTGGACCATTTGATATCAAAATAACGCTCTAAAACTAGCGCTACTGCTAATAATAATAGCACCGTAGCGGGCACAAAAAAGCGAAACGGGAATTGAATTAAATTGACTAAAGAAAGGTTTAATTTATTAACACTGTACCAAGGAAAAATGCTACTTGACAGAACGAGAAAGAAGAAAAATGTTCCTGTTGTAACTCGCAAGAGTATATCAAAATGGCGCCAATGTCTGAATGAAAAATACAATTGATACAGCACCAAAAGTAGCAAAGGTAACGGTGTTATCAGCCATTGAATGCTACGTTGATTCACCGTCATAATATATAATTTTGAATTGATAAATGGTTCAACCAAATTATTACTACGCCCGACGTCAATAAGCGCAGCCCAGACATTCGTTGTCAATAAAAGAGCCAGTAAAACAGCTTGTATTCCTTTGATGATAATGGTTTTCTTTTCTTGAGATTTGATAAAACCGTACAAATAAAACGGCAAATAAGAAACAATAAGCAAGAAACAGCTTAGCATATGAACTTGCATCATCAAAGCGACAGCAACAGCTAAGCGTAGCACGCCTACTTTTTTAGCTTTTACAAAATCAATCGCTGGAATCATGCACCACGGCATAAAAGCAGCTCCCCAACTTGAAAAACCTTGCCTAAATGTCCAATATTGAACAGAAAAAGTCATCATGTAAAAAATAGCAATGGCTAGAGAAATTTTAGGCTTGACAGCTACTCTACGTGTTAATCGATACATTGAAAAGCCTGCAATCACACTCAACAAAAAGCGTGACACTAACTGATACGTGTACCAATTACGACTGATTAAAACCAGTAAACCTTGAAAATAGGCAAAATAGGGACCGTATAACGCATTAACAATCCGCCCTGAGCTATAAAAGCCATACAAGGATATAAAATAACTGAAGTTACCAGTCTTAATCTGCATAGCCGTTTCATAGAAACGATTGTAGTGAAAGAGAAAATCACTACCAACAATAACACCTTTTGATATAATTTGTGGAAGAATCAGTAAAAAAGCAACTAGCATTATCATAAGGCTTGGTAGCCAAAAGCGCTTTTCTCGTAGATGAGAAAGGCTCTTCTTAAAATTCTTAAACATGCTTATCTCCTTAAAAAATCCCTATCCATGTTAGCACAGTTTAAAAAAGATTACAAACAGAAATAGAAAGTTTTCATAAAATTCTCTTATTTATATTCAAAAGTACCTTTCGTTTCTTGCAAAAATTATCCCTAAATCTGATCCCCTGCTTCCTCTAAGAATCAGAGTGCTCTTTGGAAATCTACTATTTTCGTTAAAACGTAATCCGTATTAGTAGGTCGAAATGGCAAAAATACTAGTATTATTTTCTGTTAAAAGACTTGATATTTTCGATAAAATGCCAATCAAAGAAAAGTCTAAAATACCCTCAATTCGAAAGCTGACCAAGTCTTATCAACTGTCAAAGCATTTTCAGAGACAAAAGCAATCGGACAAACAAGTTATTTTTCGTCATCTGTTGCCCCAGTAACGACAAACGGATTTCCCAGACTGACTTGTGAATAATCCTCGACTTGGCAAACAGCAAGTTCTTCAGTCATCGGTTTAATGGTTAGCATTGGCCGCTTCCTCATCACTTAATTTTGCTTTAATCGCAGTCGCGACATTTCGTGGAATACCACAGTTCACAATGTCGTCTATATCAGCCTTTTGAATATTGGGTAGGCTCTTAAAGTGCTTCATGAGTAATTGCTTGCGCTTTGGTCCCAATCCAGCAATGCCATCAAGTTTTGATGAGAATGAATTTTTACTACGCACTTGACGGTGGAAGGTAATAGCAAAACGGTGCACCTCATCTTGGATACGTTGTAACAAGAAAAATTCTTCGGAATTTCGTGGCAATTCAACAACTTCTAAGGGATCACCAAATAATAATTCGTGCGTTTGGTGTTTATCATTTTTTTGCAGACCAGCAATTGGAATATCAAGACCGAGTTTATTTTCAATAACATCACGCGCCACACTGACCTGACCTTGACCACCATCGATGATAATCAAATCTGGTGGCACTAAGCCATCTTTCAGCACACGGCTATAACGGCGATAGATGACCTCGCGCATGCTGGCATAATCATCTGGTCCGACAACCGTTTTAATCTTGAATTTTCGATAATCTTTCTTACTTGGTTTTCCATTTATAAAGACCACCATGGCAGCGACAGGACTTGTTCCTTGAATATTTGAGTTATCAAATGCTTCAATACGAACGGGCTTTGGAATGTTAAGCAATTCGCCGATATTTTCAACAGCGCCATAAGTTTTCTTAACATCTTTTTCAAGCAAATCAAATTTTT
>OGXF01001893.1_pt1 | contig 13228 bp, 9 predicted proteins | sample 1576191 | NCBI WGS metagenome assembly OGXF01 (sample SAMEA3541545, study PRJEB24748) | human gut metagenome | biome: human gut; feature: human-associated habitat; material: faeces | place: China | collected 2012
ATGCGCTGTTGCGTCAGGGTATCTCCCCAGAAATGGCCCGAAGGTATCATTCGCAGTACGAGGGAGTCGAGGGTATAGGTATAGTCTGTGTTGGGGGTGAAGTCGGACGTGGAGTATTCGGCATAGTAGGTGGCGGATACTTCTCCCCAGGCGCTGCTCCGGTAATGTCCTAGCTGGCAGATGCTGTCGCCCCGGGTCTCTATGGAGTCTAGCAGGATGGTGCTGATGTCTACCGAGCAGGTGTCTGCGTATACATTATAGAAGGAGCTTTCCACGAGGCTCTTTCCAAGCTGCGAGTTCTCGTCCTGGCAGGCGCAGAAGATAGCGAGGACTGCGAATAAGCTGTACAATGACTTCTTCATTTCTGTTCTTTTAGTTGGCGGCAAAGGAAAGGCAAAACTTTTATATCTTCCTACAAAAATCGGCGTTCGGACGGTTTTTATCGGTAAAGGCGTTTAACGGGAATTTCGGACTGTTCGTCGGTTATTTTTGTCGGTGTGGTTGCGGTGGTTTACTTTTGCGGACAGACAAAAAGGACCTCCCGCAGCTTCTTGTTTTGGAAAGTGGGAAGTATAAAGCTTAATCATTAAAAAAACAATAAACAATGAACAGACTATTGGTAGGAATAATGTTGCTGGCCATCGTGTGCATTGCCGGCAGTTGTACGGACGAGGATGAATACACTCAGGGGCAGTGGATGAAGAAAGCCAGCTATAACGGTGTGTACCGCGCTTATGCCTCCGGCTTCACCATCGGCAATTATGGATATTTGTGTGGCGGCTTCTACGGAGCGAACAAGGATTACCTGAACGACCTTTGGGAGTATGACATGAGCCGGAACAGCTGGACGCAGTGTGCCGACATGCCCGTTGCCGGGCGCAAGGCTGCCGTGGGCTTTGCCGTGAATGGCAAGGGATACATTACGACCGGTTCCGTAAAGGACGGCTCCTCGTCCTACTGTGTAGCAGATACCTGGGAGTATGACCCTGCCACGGATACCTGGACACGGAAAGACGACTTCAAAGGTGGAGTACGCGATGGTGCCCTGGCTTTCAGTATAGGCGGATATGGCTATGTCGGTACGGGCTGCAACAGCGACGCTACCGGCAGCGAGAGTGCCTACAAGATGGACTTCTACCGTTTCAACCCCAATGGCGCCGAAGGTTCGCAATGGGAAGCGGTGAGCGGGTATGGAGGCGAGAAGCGCTACTTCGGTACGGCATTCGTCATCGATGAGGTGGCCTACATCTGTTGCGGGCGAAACAACAGTACCGATCTGGTGGATTTCTGGAAGTTCGACGGAAGCAACTGGACCCAGTTGCGTGACATTGCCGATACGGACTCCGACAATGACTATGACGATGACTACGCCATCACACGGTCCGAAGCCGTATCCTTCGTCATCGGTGGAAGGGGATTTGTGGCTACGGGAATACGTAACAGCACTTCCTTGAGCAGCGACTACTGGCTGTACGACCCTGACAAGGACTTATGGTACGGCGATTCCGATGACGACTTTACCCCCATTACAGATGTACATAATTATCCTTCCGGTGCTTCTTCGCGCAGGGCTGCCGTTGGTTTCTCTACCGGCGAACGTGGTTTTGTGCTGACAGGAACAAGTGGTACCAGCTACTTTGATGATGTGTACGAACTTCTACCCGATGAGGAAGAGGAAGTCTGATTCGCCCCATAACTGAACGGAACTTATGAAGCTGATGTTTATTATGATAAAGATAGGTGTACCGGCTGTGATGGCGGTATGCCTTTCTTGCTGTTCGGGTCATACTGCCGGCGGTGGCAATGAGTTGAAATGCCGGGTGATGGAGGTGGAAGGCGGTTACGGCTACGTGGTGCTGCATGGAGCCGATACCCTGATATATCAACCTTTTATACCTGCTTTGAGCGGTCGCCTGCCATTTGCAACAAAGGTGGAAGCGCTGGCGGCCGGTCGGCTGGTATGCCGTAAGCTTGCCGATGGGCAAGCTCCGGCATTGAGCAGGGAGGAGGTGGAGTCTTGTCTGACAGACACCGGACTCTAATCTTCTAAAGAATCCTTTACTTCGTGATGTATTTCCGAGCAGTCATAAGGGTATCTCTGCATGAATTTACCCTTGAGTACCTTCTTTGTATCGCTACCGGGACGTGAAAGAGTGGCGGTGAATGTCACTTGAAGCCGTTTGTAGTAGATGGTTGAAGTGTATATGTTCCATTTCATACCTACTATGTCTACTTCAAAATGTTTATATCTCAGTTCGTCTTCTTTGTAATACTTGCCTTGGTTGATGAAGAATAACAGTTGTTGTCCCATGATTATTTTTCCGTCTTCTATGTGGTTGGGCAGATAGATGCTACGTTTCTCCGGGTCTATGCTTTTGAAGGTTTCATCAGAGTGCCCATCGGGTATGAATGCGTATTCTGTCCATTTATTGATGAATGGATAGTAGTCATGCTTGTCGGTTGTGTTTCCCAGATTTTCATTTTTATAGGTACTCTTATCAGGTCCTGTTCCGGCTTCTTTCACTCCGTCACCTTCTTCCACGCTGTATTCGATGGACTCTATCTGATAGAAGTTAGTGCACGGTTCTTGGTGTATGATGATTTGTTCCTTGTAGAGTCCCGTTTTCATCTCAAGGTTGATGATGAGGCTACGGGATTCACCTAAGTCAAAGTTGTCTTTAAAGTGCAGGATGAGATGGCTGTCGGTGTCCCGTTCCAAGTCCCACCATTTATAATGCAGGCTTCCCGTACCTTCCAGTTGTGGGAGCTTGTTGCCATCCATCATGAGGTCTCCCCATGGGGTGGTGATGGAGGTTATGCGCCAGTCGCCGCGTGTTAGGTCTATCTGCAGGGTAGAGGCTTCGCCCTTCACGGTAGTTTCCTGAAAGGGCGAGAGGCGGATTTCATCGCTATCATTGCAAGCCGTCAGGCCGCAAAGGAAAAGAGCGAACAAAAGGATGGATTGGAATAAGTCAGTCGTTTTCATGTTGGTTATTATTTGATTATGTCCATTGGACGTGGCATTCTTTGTAAATGCTGCACGACAAAGATAATTATTTCCTCTTTACGCTGTATTCTCCGAAAGAAAGAAGTACTCTTTTTTGCCGGATAATACGGGTTTTATTAACTTGCGCACAAATTATCGCTAATCATTAACCACTAACCATTAATTCCATGAAATACCAAGTTGCCATTATCGGTGGAGGTCCTGCGGGATATACTGCTGCCGAAGCTGCCGGAAAAGTAGGATTGAGTGTCGTACTATTTGAGAAGCAGAGTCTCGGTGGAGTGTGCCTGAATGAAGGGTGTATCCCTACCAAGACCTTGTTGTATTCGGCCAAGACCTATGACGGAGCCCGCCATGCTGCAAAGTATGCGGTCAGTGTGCCCGAAGTATCGTTTGATTTGCCCAAGATTATTGCCCGCAAGCAGAAGGTAGTGCGCAAGCTGGTATTGGGAGTCAAAGGAAAGCTGACTGCCCATGGTGTGACGATTGTCAGCGGAGAGGCCACAGTGACGGACAAGAATCATGTGGAGTGCGGCGGAGAAACCTACGAATGCGAGAACCTGCTGCTCTGCACCGGTTCCGAAACCTTTGTCCCTGCCATTCCCGGTATAGACAAGGTGCCTTACTGGACCCATCGTGACGCGCTGGACAACAAGGAACTGCCCGCTTCGCTTGCCATCATCGGCGGCGGTGTCATCGGTATGGAGTTCGCTTCTTTCTTCAACAGCCTGGGAGTGCAGGTAACCGTCGTCGAGATGCTGGACGAGATACTGGGAGGCGGTATGGACCGAGAGCTGGCGGGTATGCTCCGTGCAGAGTACGCCAAGCGGGGAATCAAGTTCATGCTGAGTGCAAAAGTAGTGTCTGTCATGCCGGATACTGCCGAAGCTTCTTCCCTTATCCAGGTGAATTATGAAACAGCCGACGGTCCCGGTTCCGTCGTTGCCGAACGGCTTCTGATGAGTGTCGGGCGCCGTCCGGTAATGAAAGGCTTCGGATTGGAGAATCTGGGCTTGGAAAGAACGGAGCGCGGAAATGTCTTTGTCAACGGACAGATGCAAACTTCAGTTCCCGGAGTATATGCTTGCGGCGACTTGACGGGATATTCCTTGCTGGCGCATACAGCCGTCCGCGAGGCGGAAGTAGCCATACATTCCATCATTGGCAAGAAGGATGCCATGAGCTACCGTGCCATCCCCGGCGTGGTATATACCAATCCCGAAATAGCCGGTGTGGGCGAGACAGAAGAATCCCTGCAGAAGAGAGGCGTTGCCTATCGTGCTGTGAAGCTTCCGATGACGTACAGTGGTCGCTTTGTAGCAGAGAATGAAGGAGTGAATGGCGTCTGCAAGTTACTGTTGGGCAGTGACGATACCGTATTGGGGGCACATGTCTTGGGTAATCCCGCTTCGGAAATCATCACGCTGGCAGGCATGGCTATTGAACTGAAACTTACTGCCGATGAATGGAAGAAGATTGTCTTTCCGCACCCCACGGTGGGAGAGATATTCAAGGAGGCATTGTAGAACCCATGACTATTGTTTCATATAAACATAAAAGATGAAAACCGTAAAGCTAATCACCTGCGACGATGCCTTTCAGGCACATGTTATTCAGGGTGCCTTGAAGAATGAGGGCATTGCGTCTGTTTTGCATAATGAAAACATGTCTTCCGTGATGCGCGGATATGTCCGTGATGTCACGGGAGTGGATATATTTGTCTATGAGGACGAATATGACAATGCCCTCCGTCTGCTTGAACGGAACCAGATGATTCCGGAACAGTTGAGGTACTGCCCCCATTGCGGTTCGGATGAGATTAAGTTTGTGCTGAAGAAGAGCCATCGGGTGCGTGCTGTGGTGGCTGCTGTTATTGCGGCATTGTCGGCCGCACCTCCGGGCACTGAGCATTGGGAGTATGTATGCAGGAAGTGCGGCACTCATTTTGAGAAGCCGGTGGCGAAAGGAACAGTTGAAGAATAATCAGGTGTTTATTCTTTTAACCGCTTTTCAATCCAGTCCCGGTTTTTACGTCCCAATCGGCTTTCCGCAAAATCCAGGAAAGCCGATGTGTCTGTTATATGGGCTTGGATGACACCTGCCAGAAAGTTGAAGAAAGGTTCTTCACCCACTCGGACAAGCAGGTCGGCGAGTAGTACTGACCCTTTCCTATAGAGGGCAAGATGCGCTTCGCGGTCGTTGCGGTCAATACCCCAGATAGGACGGATATGGCGTGTTTCCTTACGGTAGGCGTCGATGTAAGCGGCATAGGCTTTTTCGCCGCGGGCGTGGCGTATGTATTGCAAAGCACTGAATTCGGCAAAAGATTCGTTCAGCCAGTCGTGCCAAGATTCCACCGGAGCCTTGTTCCACCAGAAGTGGCCGATTTCGTGGGCGGTGTTCTTGAGTACATATTCATTGAATGTTCGGGAACTGAGCATAATGAAATTTTTACGGCTGTACCCTCCTGAGGTGCCGGAAGCTGAAAGCAGGAATTTCATGTAAATATCCTCATCTCCCGCAATTTTATAAAGGCGTCGGAAGAATTTCAAGGCATTGTGGCAACATTGAAGTGCCGAGTCTGCACCGGCATCCGGGAAGTCTGTATAGATAAGTTCAATGGTAGTTCCGTTATCATTGATGCGGCGGCTTTTCAGCATGGGTGAAGCCAGGATAACATTGTCGAAATTCTCCCAAGGTTGCTCCATTTCCCATATCCCTTCTTCTGTATGGGAAATAATACCTGAGCCGCTCACCGTATAACCGTCAGTGATGCCGATTCGTAAGTGCGAATAATCTGCCCGGTTACCGTTGCAGACAGGATACCATCCCGTATAGTAACCAAGTTCAATCCAATGGTCATTGAATGATTTTGCAGGGCCCTGCACTTCCTGCATGTAGAGTGTGTAACGGGTATTTATGCGGCAGCGGTCATCGGCTCCTGCCGGCCGGTAGAGGGTCAAGGTCCGTCCGTCGGGAATGAATTGGGCAGGTGCTGGGGCAAGCGTATCGAAACGGTAGGTTATCTCCCGGCTGCTGTGGCGTAGTGTGTCGATACGGGCATGGCGCCATAGTACCAACGAGATTGAGTCACTGTCATGGAAATCGACTTCAAACGAACCGCCAACTTCGACTTGTCGGTTCGGTACATCAATCTGTACGGTTAAGTCATAACTGACAATGCGCGGAGATTCTTGTGCCCGAAGCATGGGGGAGAAAAGGAGGCATATTGTAAAGCTGGCAATTGTAAGTTGTAGTTTCATGGTACATCAATTTTAGAGTGATAGTAACTGGGAGATTTTGCCTATGCAATCTATGCAAAAGTAGTATTTTTAAAGGAATATTAAGATGGATGGCTGGATATAATTTATGAAAAGACTACCTCGTTGTTGTTCATTTGTAAGATTGTCGTACTTTTGCCTTTAAAGATAAATATATTTATGAAAAGGATATTGTTGCTGTTAATTTTATCCGTCTGCCTGCTCCCATTATGGCCCCAAGAGACGGTAACTCCGGTGAAGCCGCTCTCTGCGCGGATTGATGCGTTGATAGAACACAAACTTCCCGCAGGCTCTAATGTGGCCATTTCGGTCTATGACCTGACTGCCGGAAAGCCCTTGTACGGCTATCAGGCGGACAAGCTTTCCCGTCCCGCTTCCACCATGAAGCTGCTGACCACCATTACCGCCCTTTCCCGTCCCGAAGCCGACGAGCCGTTCCGTACGGAAGTGTGGTATCAGGGAACCATTGAGCGCGATACCTTGCAGGGGGATATGTATGTGATAGGCGGTTACGACCCGGAGTTTGATGAAGAGGCATTGGATTCCCTGGTGGCTACCGTGGCCCGTTTCCCCTTCTCTGTCATCAAAGGCAAGGTGTATGGAGATGTCTCCATGAAAGACTCCTTGTACTGGGGCAGCGGCTGGTTGTGGGATGATACTCCCTATTCCTTCCAGCCCTACCTCTCACCGCTGATGCTGAATAAAGGAGTGGTGAAGGTTACCGCCACACCCGGCGAACGGGGCGACAGCGCACGCCTTGAATGCACTCCCGCCTCTTCCTATTATACACTGACGAACAAGACCCAAAGCCGTACCCCTTCTGCCGGACGTTTCCGTGTGTCGCGCGACTGGCTGGTGAACGGGAACAACATCACCGTGACGGGCAACGTCGATGCCCGCCGTGCAGGTACGGTCAATATATTTTCTTCGCAGGACTTCTTCATGCATACCTTTATGGAACGGTTGCAGGCACGAGGCATCCGGTGCATTCCGGCGGCAGAAGCGGAAGTCTCTTACCTCTTCGGTGAGTTCCGGCAAGACAGCCTCTCCGTACGGATGGCTTCCTACGAAACTTCCGTGCAGGATGTGGTGAAACAGATAATGAAGGAGAGCGATAATCTCAATGCCGAAGCCATGCTCTGCCGGTTGGGTGTGCAGAGCAGCGGAAAGAAGCGTGTCTCTGCCGAGGACGGGCTTTCCGCCATCCGCATGCTGATAAAAGAGATGGGATATAACCCCGATAGGTATAATCTGGCAGATGGTTGCGGCCTTTCCAATTACAACTACATTTCACCGGAACTCTTGGTTTCTTTCCTGCGATATGCCTACTCGCGTACGGATGTTTTCCAGAAACTTTATAAGGCTTTGCCCATTGGCGGCGTGGACGGTACACTGGAGTTCCGCATGAAGAAAGGCACCCTTTCCCACAGAAATGTACATGCCAAGACGGGTTCCTTTACCGCCATCAACTGCCTGGCCGGCTACCTTAAAGCCCGCAACGGACACGAGATAGCCTTTGCCATCATGAACCAGAATGCACTGTCGGGCAGGGAAGCACGCGCTTTCCAGGATGCGGTGTGTGATGAAGTGATACGTTGAGGTTTAGCCATCGTAAAGTTGACCTTTAGCGTCGTAAAGTTAAGGTTTAGCTTCCTAATGCAGACCTTTACGGAGTGAGCCCCAAGAGTAGGGGAAATCATTCCTCTTTCGTATTGCGGTAGCGTGCCGGAGACATACCCAGATAAGACTTCACATACTTCCCGAAGAAAGACTGGTTGGGGAAATTAAATTCTTCTGCAATCTCCTTGATGGACTTGTCCGAATGCTTCAGCCGGTACTTGATGTGCTCGATGGCACTTTCGTTAATCAAGTCAAGCGGTGTACGTCCGCATGCCTGCTTGATGACCTTCGAAAAGTGTTTGGGGCTATAGCAGAGTGCATCGGCATAATATCCTACAGAACGGTGTATGCCGTTGTCTTTGGACAACATCTCTATAAACTTACGCAGGATATAGTCGGACTGTTTGATGCTTTCTTTTGTATCGACTGTCATTTCTGAAGGGTTCACTTCTTTGTTGAGGTGTCCCAACATCTCACAGAAAATGGCAGAAAACAAGTATTGCATCACTTCCCTGTGATAGTGATGAGGCTCGTCGTTTATCTTTGCCATAAGCAGTTCTCGGTAGAATTTGAAGATTTCCTTGTCCCCTTCCTCCCCGACAGACTTTATGGGATTGTTGTGGATATGCATAACGGTATTCCATGTATCCTTCTCCATCTTGACCACGCGTTGTAGGAACTGTGTGGAGAATGCGGCAAGCCTTATCTTGTGCTTTGGGCTTACCATCGCGTGGCTGATAATGGTATTGGGAAGGCCGAGCAGTAAGTCGCCTGCTTCCAGTTGGTAGGTTTTGTAGTTGACGTCCAACTGGATACAGCCTTCTAGACAGATAGCGATAAGGAAGCATCCTAATCTTATTGTATCTTCATTGTAGGGGCTTCCCTCCAGACTGTTGATTATGACAAAGTCATTGTCTACATAGTCAAGGACATGTTCGCTGTTTTTAAAGTCCGCGATTTCTACGATTTTTATGTTCCCTTTCTCCATATTCTTCCTTTTTCGTTTTGCAAAGTTGGTGAATAATGGGAAATATGGGATGTTCCATTATGCGGCTTTCTTGTTCTATATGTCATTTATAGACAATTCATTATCCTTAAAAAAGATGAATGTCGAAAAAGGAACATCTTTGGAGTGTAATTGGTCATTATGGCGTTGTTCCTTTCTCCTACTTTTGCCACCAGTTTTAACAAAAAGACAATGAGAAAAAGTATGATTACATTGAACAGGAAATGGATACGGCTGATAGGGATTGTCGGTTGTACAATGTGTTTGGCATCTTGCAAGCAGGCATCGGATGCTTCCGGAATGAAACCTTCTTATGCTACCATGAAAGTGGAGGCGACGGACAAAGAGCTTTCCACTTCGTACTCAGCAACGATACGCGGACGGCAGGACATAGATATTTATCCGCAAGTGTCGGGTACCATCGAGAAGCTTTGTGTGACCGAGGGGCAGAAGGTGCGCCGGGGACAACTGCTTTTCATCATCGACCAGGTTCCCTACAAGGCTGCACTCAAAACGGCCGTTGCCAATGTGGAAGCGGCACGTGCCGCACTGGCTACTGCCGAACTGACTTATAACAGCAACAAGGAATTGTATGCGCAGAAAGTGGTTTCGGAATTCAGCCTGAAGACTGCCGAAAACAGCTACCTTACCGCCAAGGCGCAACTCTCGCAGGCCGAGGCCCAGGAGATAAGCGCACGCAACAACCTCTCTTATACGGAAGTGAAGAGTCCCAGCGACGGGGTGGTGGGGGCATTGCCCTACCGTGCAGGGGCATTGGTCAGCCCCAGCTTGCCGCAACCGCTGACAACGGTCAGTGACAACAGCGACATGTACGTTTACTTTTCCATGACCGAGAACCAGTTGCTCGCCCTGACACGCCAGTACGGCAGCATGGACGAGGCGCTGAAGAACATGCCGGCGGCAGAGCTGCGTCTGAACGACAATTCCGTCTATGACAAGAAAGGAACCATCGAGTCCATCAGTGGCGTCATCGACCGTCAGACGGGTACGGTAGTGGCACGTGTGGTATTTCCCAATGAATCGCGCCTGCTCCACAGTGGGGCGTCGGGCACGGTGGTGGTGCCTACCACTTATAAGAACTGTATTGTGATTCCGCAAGAGGCCACCGTGCAGTTGCAGGACAAGACAGTGGTATATAAGGTAGTGGATGGCAAGGCCGTTTCTGCCTTGATTACCGTGGCCGGAATAAATGACGGACGCGAATACGTAGTGCTGGACGGACTGGAAGTCGGCGACGAGATTGTTTCCACCGGTGCCGGACTGCTGCGCGAAGGGACACAGGTGAAATAATGAACTGCTATTTATCAACTATCAATGACCCATTAAGATGAAAGGAAATATATTTATAAAGCGGCCGGTGATGGCTATCTCCATATCCGTACTGATTCTGGTGATAGGGCTTATCTCGCTCTTTACGCTGCCGGTGGAACAGTATCCTGATATTGCACCTCCCACGGTGTACGTCAGCGCCAACTACACCGGTGCAGATGCCGAAGCCGTATTGAACAGTGTCATCATGCCGTTGGAGGAGAGCATCAACGGTGTGGAGAACATGATGTACATCAGCTCTACCGCCACCAATGCCGGTTCTGCCACCATACAGGTCTACTTCAAGCAGGGCACGGACCCCGACATGGCTGCGGTGAACGTACAGAACCGCGTATCCAAGGCGCAGGGACTGCTGCCTGCCGAAGTGACGAAAATCGGTGTGACTACCCAGAAGCGCCAGACCAGCTTCCTGCAAATCGGTGCTTTGGTAAGCACCGACGGACGCTACGACCAGACTTTCCTAGCCAATTACCTCGATATCAACGTGATTCCGCAGATTAAGCGTATCGAAGGTGTGGGTGATGTAATGGAGCTGGGCGATACATACAGCATGCGCATCTGGCTGAAACCGGAACGGATGGCGCAGTATGGACTGGTCCCTTCGGATGTGACCGCCGTATTGGGCGAGCAGAACATCGAAGCGCCTACCGGTTCGCTGGGCGAGAATTCAAAGAACGTGTTCCAGTTTACGATGAAGTATCGCGGACGCCTGAAGAGTGTGGAGGAATTCCAGAACACGGTGGTACGCTCGCAGAGTGACGGTTCCGTGCTCCGTCTGAAGGACGTGGCGGATGTGGAGCTGGGTACGCTGACCTATAGTTTCCGCAGTGAGATGGACAGCAAGCCGGCGGTACTTTTCATGATGTTCCAGACGGCAGGCTCCAACGCAACCGCCGTCAACAAGCAGATTACCGCACAGATAGACGAGATGAGGAAGAGCCTGCCCGAAGGGACGGAATTTGTGACGATGATGAGTTCCAACGACTTCCTCTTCGCTTCCATACACAATGTGGTGGAGACACTGGTCATTGCCATTATACTGGTAATTCTGGTGGTGTATTTCTTCCTGCAGGACTTCAAGAGTACGCTTATACCCTCCATTTCCATTATCGTGTCGCTGGTCGGCACGTTTGCCTGCCTGGTGGCTGCGGGGTTCAGTCTCAATATCCTGACGCTGTTTGCGTTGGTGCTTGCCATCGGTACGGTGGTGGACGATGCCATCGTGGTGGTGGAGGCGGTGCAGTCCAAGTTCGATGCCGGATATAAGTCTCCCTACCTTGCCACGAAGGATGCGATGGGCGATGTGACGATGGCTATCATCTCTTGTACCTGCGTGTTCATGGCGGTGTTTATCCCCGTGACGTTTATGGGTGGTACTTCGGGTGTGTTTTATACGCAGTTCGGTGTCACGATGGCAACGGCGGTGGGCATCTCCATGATTTCGGCATTGACGCTTTGTCCCGCCTTGTGTGCCATCATGATGCGTCCGTCGGACGGTACGAAGAGTGCGAAGAGCATCAACGGACGGGTGCGTGCGGCATACAATGCCTCGTTCAACGCCGTGCTGGGCAAATATAAGAAAGGTGTGATGTTCTTCATCCACCACCGCTGGATGGTGTGGACTTCATTGGCGGCTACCGTCGTATTGCTGGTTTACCTGATGAGTACCACCAAGACGGGGCTTGTGCCGCAGGAGGACCAGGGTGTCATCATGGTGAACGTCAGCACGTCTCCGGGAAGCACGCTGGAAGAAACCACGAAGGTGATGAACAAGCTGGAGGACATCCTGAAAAACACTCCCGAGATAGAACACTATTCCAAGGTGGCAGGATACGGATTGATGTCCGGTCAGGGCACTTCCTACGGTACCATCATCATCCGTCTGAAGGACTGGGGCGAGCGGAAGGGGAGCGAACACACGTCCGACGCTGTGGTGGCCCGTCTCAATGCACAGTTCTACGGTGTGAAGGAGGCACAGATATTCAGCTTCCAGCCGGGTATGATTCCGGGCTATGGTATGGGTAACTCCCTGGAGCTGAACCTGCAGGACAGAACGGGTGGTGACATGGCTACGTTCTACGAGGCAGTGATACAGTTTCTGGGTGCGTTGAACCAGCGTCCCGAAGTGGCTATGGCGTATACCTCTTATGCCATGAATTTCCCGCAGGTATCGGTAGATGTGGATGCTGCCAAGTGCAAGCGTGCGGGTATCTCGCCGGGTGCGGTGCTCGACGCATTGGGCAGCTATTGCGGCGGTGCCTATATTTCCAACTACAATCAGTTTGGCAAGGTGTACCGCGTCATGATGCAGGCATCGCCCGAATATCGTCTGGACGAACAAGCACTGGGTAATATGTTTGTGCGCAACGGTACGGAGATGGCTCCGGTCAGCCAGTTCGTGACGTTGAACAAGGTGCTCGGTCCGGAGACGGCAAACCGTTTCAATCTGTACAGCGCTATCGCCGCTAATGTGAATCCGGCGGAAGGATATTCGTCCGGTGAAGTGCAGAAAGTGATTGCGGAAGTGGCAGAACAGACATTGCCGCTGGGCTACGGTTACGAGTACGGAGGTATGGCACGTGAGGAAGCCAATACTGGTGGTGCGCAGACTGTCTTTATTTATGCCATCTGTATCTTCCTTATCTATCTCATCCTGGCATGTCTTTATGAGAGTTTCCTGATACCGTTTGCGGTCATCTTCTCCGTACCGTTCGGGCTGATGGGTTCATTCCTCTTTGCCAAGGTTCTGGGATTGGAGAACAACATCTATTTGCAGACGGGTGTGATTATGCTGATTGGCTTGCTCGCCAAGACGGCCATCCTGATTACGGAGTATGCCATCGAGCGGCGCCGCAAGGGAATGGGCATTGTGGAATCAGCTTATTCGGCCGCCCAGGTCCGTTTGCGTCCTATCCTGATGACGGTGCTGACGATGATATTCGGTATGCTTCCGCTGATGTTCTC
>OGXF01001908.1_pt1 | contig 13146 bp, 10 predicted proteins | sample 1576191 | NCBI WGS metagenome assembly OGXF01 (sample SAMEA3541545, study PRJEB24748) | human gut metagenome | biome: human gut; feature: human-associated habitat; material: faeces | place: China | collected 2012
TATTTTCCGAGCCGGCGGCGTGGACGCTGATGCCGACCGACGAGGGCAGCGGGCAGCTGCCGCTCACGCTGGACAAGGGCGCGTACACGCTTACCGCGGACGCGGCACCGACCGAGCCGGACGAAATGCAGGGTATGCTTCGTGTGTACAAGCTACGCCCGATTGCGCTGACCCTGACCGACAGCAGCGGAAACCATGCCGCGCTTTCCGTGTCCTACGGCGCGGACAATCTTGCGGTGCTGCAAAGCTGGGGATTCGACTGCCGCAGTGCCGGTGAGCCGACGGACAAGCCTGCGGAAACCTTCACGGTTGCCGTTAAAAACGGCGGCGGACTGCTGCCGAAGGGCAAGCTGGAGGTCTGGCGCGACGGCGATGCGCTGCGCTTTTTCCGTCGGGACAAGGGTCTCTACACGGGCAAGGGCAGCCTGCAGATGGGTGAGCTGCCGGTTCGTTCGATTCGCTCGGTAAAAGCAGCGGGTGAAGTGCGTCGAGAGGCTTATCAGGTACACGGCACAGAGGGCGGTCTTATGACCGGCAGAGCGATCGCGATCGGTTCGGCGCTGGCACTTGTCTTTGGCTTGTTCGGTACACTTCTGCTGAATATTGTCGGTCTGGTAATCGGCATCGTGATCGGCATAATCGTCGGCATTCAGACCAGTTTGCAGGAGGGTGAACCGGACCGTACGGAATACCGCGAGGTAGACGAGCGCAGCACAGCGGTAGAGATTGACGCACCGACAGGCGGTGCTGCAACCTTGTTCTTTGAACCGCAGGCAATGGAGAGCTTCGCTAAATTGCTGACGTTCGAGGAAATGCGCGGAGAAGCAAGGAAAACTGCACCCAAGGCGGATATGATCGACCAGTTGGAGCGGCTGGCTGGACTGCACGAAAAAGGGCACCTGACAGATGAAGAATTTGAGCAGGCGAAAGCGCGTCTGCTCGGGAAAATCTGAGGAATTTATGACCGAACAGGAAAAATACATGAAGGCCGCACTCAAACTGGCGCAAAAGGCGGCGGACGAGGGCGAAGTGCCGGTCGGCGCGGTGGTTGTCTGCGACGGCAAAATTGTCGGACGCGGACGCAACCGACGGGAAACAAAGAAAAACGCACTGCACCATGCAGAAATCGAGGCCATCGAGAAGGCGTGCAAAAAGCTGGGCGGCTGGCGGCTGCACCGCTGCGATCTGTACGTTACGCTCGAGCCGTGCCCGATGTGCGCAGGCGCGCTCATCAACTCGCGCATGAAAACCGTGTACTACGGTGCACCCGACCCGAAGGCCGGCTCGTGCGGCTCGCTGATAAACCTGTTCGCACTGCCGTACAATCATCAGCCTGCGTTGGTGAGCGGCGTGCTGGAGCAGGAATGCGCGGACATTCTGCGGAATTTCTTCCGCGAGCTGCGTAAAAAACGGAAAGAAATCCGAAAATTAGAGAAATCACGCGTCGAAGAACAATCATGACGCTTGATTATAGTATGTAAGTCGTGCCGATATTGCAGTTTGCTCAATACGCGGCACAGAAAAAAGGGGAAAAATAAACAATGCCAAGAGAAAGACTCGGCTCGCGCCTCGGCTTCATCCTGCTTTCCGCAGGCTGTGCCATCGGCGTGGGCAACGTATGGAAGTTCCCGTGGATGGTCGGTCAGTACGGCGGCGGCGCGTTCGTCGTGTGCTATGTGCTGTTCCTGCTCATCCTCGGTCTGCCGATCATGACGATGGAATTTGCCATCGGCCGTGCGAGCCAGAAAAGTCCGGTGCGGGCGTATCAGGCGCTCGAGAAGCCGGGCAGCAAGTGGCACATCCACGGCTATCTGGCGATGATCGGAAACTATCTGCTGATGATGTTCTACACCACCGTGTGTGGCTGGATGCTGTACTACTTCTACCTGACAGTCAGCGGCCGATTTGTCAGCGCGACCGGTGAGCAGGTGCAGGCAGCCTTCCCGGAAATGCTCGGCAAGCCGGTGGTTATGACGGTCTGCATGGTTGCGGTTGTTGTCATCGGCTTTATGATCAACTCGTTCGGTCTGCAGGGCGGCCTGGAGCGCGTTACCAAGGTGATGATGATCATTCTGCTGGCCATCATGGTCGTTCTGGCGATCAACAGCATCATGACCGAAGGCTCGGGCGAGGGCCTGCGCTTCTATCTGATTCCGGATCTCGGCCGTATGCAGGAGTGCGGCATCGCCAATGTTATCGTTGCCGCGATGAATCAGGCGTTCTTCACGCTGTCGCTCGGCATCGGCGCGATGGCTATCTTCGGCAGCTATATCGGCAAGGGCCGTGCGCTGCTCGGCGAGGCCGTCAATGTTGCGATTCTGGATACGTTCGTAGCATTTACTGCCGGTCTGATCATCTTCCCGGCGTGCTTTGCCTTCGGCGTGGCACCGGACAGCGGTCCGAACCTGATCTTCGTTACGCTGCCGAATATCTTTAACCACATGGCGCTCGGCCGCCTGTGGGGCAGCCTGTTCTTCGTTTTCATGGCGTTTGCGGCCTTCTCGACCGTCCTCGCTGTGTTCGAGAACATCATGTCCTGCTGCATGGACCTGACCGGCTGGAGCCGCAAAAAGACCGCAGCCATCAACATCGTGCTGATGATCCTGCTGTCGCTGCCGTGCGTGCTCGGTTTCAATGTCTGGTCCGGCTTCCAGCCGTTCGGCGCAGGCTCGAACGTGCTCGACCTCGAGGACTTCCTTGTGTCCAATATCTGGCTGCCGCTCGGTTCGCTGGTTTACCTGCTGTTCTGCACCTCTCGCTACGGTTGGGGCTGGAAGAACTTCAAGGAGGAGGCCAACGAAGGCGGCGGATTCAAGGTCAAGGATAATATCCGCTTCTATGTAAGCTATATCCTGCCGATTATCGTGCTCATCATCTTTGCACTCGGCATTAAGGATAAGTTCTTCTAAAGAAATGCGAAAAGCACCGCGAAAGCGGTGCTTTTTTCGTATGCGAAGAAGTAATTGAGAATAGAAAATGAAGAATTGACCCTGCGGTGAAGCAATGTGCAGATGGGTTGCACGGCGGGGCACCCCAGTGTGGCTTCTCTTGCCCTTAGGGCAATTCACCTTGTGCCGCGGGTGCGGCGAACCTCCCAGCCAAAGGTTGGCTCCAATTCCGCATCCGATAGCACGCATATAAACCCCAATCCTACCATGATCGGGTTCAGGCTGACGATCGTTGGGATTCCCAGTTCTTTGGCCATGCAGGAGGAAAAAAGCGCAGTCTATACCGTAATCTTAGGCGTATGCCTGTTCCTGTGCCTGCTGATGCTGGGAAATATGCTGATAGGCAGGGCGGATACCAGCACAGCGCCTGCCGCACCCGAGGAGGGCAATGCAATGGAATTTCACATCACGGAGGACGATATCGCGTCTGTGCTGATCGAAGCGCTGCCGTTTCCGGTCGAGGACACGGCGGTCAAAATCAGCCGTGACGGCACGATTTCCGTGACGGCAGCCGTAACCCGTCAAGCACTGACGGAAAGCAATCTGGTACCCGGCAAGCTGCGCACGGCGCTGCTGTTTTTGCCGGAGCGCTGCAAGCTGTACGGCGCGTGGAGCGCAGCTGTTTCAAACGGCAAACTCAGCCTTGCCTGCCGGACCATCAAGCTGGAAGGCTTCACCTTGCCCGAGCAGACCGCTCAGGCACTCTCCGATGCGTTCGCCGCACAGTGGAATACCCGCATGGAACAGCGGGACTTCACGCCGCAGACCATACAGTGGCAGGATGGGGAAGCGGTGCTGCTGGGATAACCGCTCTCAATAGGCAAAAGAAAATCCCTTCGGAAAACCGAAGGGATTTCTGGTATGTAACCTTACTCAAAAATTACGCGGCCTGCGCCCTGATAGCGGGTCGCATAGCTGCCGGTCAGCGACGAGTACTTAACCACATCGCCCGTGCTGGGTGCGTGGATGAACTGGTTACTGCCGACATAAATGCCTACATGGCTGATGGACGAGGTACTGCTGCCGAAGAATACCAGATCGCCCGGCAGAAGGTCGTCGCGGGAAACGCGGGTGGTGGCATCATACTGTGCCTGAGCGACACGCGGGATGGAGCCGACCGTGTTCTTGAACACATAGGAGGTGAAGCCGGAGCAGTCAAAGCCGCTCGGCGTGCTGCCGCCGTATACATACGGAACACCGAGGAACTGTGCAGCATAGTTCAGCACGCTCTGGCGCTTTGCGCTGATCGAGACAGAAGCTGCGGTGTTCGACGGGCTGATCGCCGTACCGGACGAAGCAGTTACGAGATAGTCCGCACTGATGTAGCCGGCCTTGCCTGCGTAGGATACCTTGCTCCAGCCGTTAGACGTGCTGAGCACGGTAACAGCGGTGCCGTTCTTCAGCTCACCGAGAATGGTGGAAGAGGTGCTTGCCGAAGAGCGGAAGTTTACGGTAGAGGAGCACTTAACTACTGCTGCCGTACCGGTGGACGCGGACGTGTTATTGGATGCCGAACCGGTGGTCGATACATAATCCTGCTTGATGTAGCCGGTCTTGCCGGAGCAGGTTACCTTGCACCAGCCGTTTGCGGTGCTGACAACGGTAACTGCGGTGCCGTTCTTCAGCTCTGCCAGAATGGAAGAGGAAGTATTGGCCTCGGAACGCAGGTTTACACTCGAGGAACACTTCACCTTACCGGCGGTGCCGGTCGTAGAGGTAACGGTGTTCGACGGAGCGATGGCGGTGCCGGCAGAGCTGCTTGCGAGCGTGATATAATCCGGATGGATATAGCCGGTCTTGCCATTGTATGTAACCTTGTACCAGCCGCTGCTTACGCCGACTACATTTACCTTGGTGCCGTTCTTCAGCTCACCGTAAGAGGTGGACGAGGTGTTCGGCGCCGAACGGAAATTTACACTGCTCGAGCACTTTACAGTGCCGGTGCCGAGTGCAACGTCGGTTGCGGTGGTGCCGGTCAGGTACTCGCCGCTGACGTAGCCTTCCTTGCCGTTTACGGATACCTTGTACCAGCTGGAGCTGTTATTCAGTACCGCAACCGTGGTACCCTTGGAGAGGGTCGTGATCACTGCACCGCCGGGGGACTGACGCAGGTAAAGCGAATCTGCGTTTACCTTGGCCTGAAATACTGCCAGCGAGTTCGGCAGGACCATCGACATCGCAAGTGCACCGGAAAGTGCGAAGCGAGCGAGTTTTTTAGAAAAAGACATGAAATTGAAGCCTCCGTTTCAAAATGGGAGAAAACAGCCTTTACACTGCCGCAGCAAGCTGCGGTGAAGTCTTACTTCGTGTGCAGTGCTCTGCCGAGCCAGATGGATGCAATATCCATCGCTGCCCACATGCTGTTCTTCTCGGTTTTCTTGACGATACGCTCTTTCATACGTACGTTGGGATCGGTCTGCTGAAGCTGTACGGATACACGCTTTGCAACCGGCAGACCCTTGTAATCACTAGATTCGAGGATCTGCATCATAATGATGTGAGAGTCACTCATCGAGCCGTAATAGATGATGTTTTCCTTACGCATCAGCGGGTGACCCTTGTATTCCAGAAGGTTATTCTTCTTGGTGGTAGGCATTATCTGCACTCCTTATAGTTACAAAATGGTTACATTCCAAAGTTACATTACGGTTACAGTATAGCATGCTTGAACAGGTTTGTCAAACATTGTTTTGAAATTTCGCATTTTTGTGATAAAATAGAGCCTGTCAAATGCGAAAAAAACGCAGGAATCGACAGCGAAAATCCACAGCGGCCGCACGCGCACGAGAGTAAGGTTACAAACGCTGTAACCCGATCGAACACCATAGGCAACACCGCACAATTAAAGCTGCGGCGCTTTGCGGTAATTTTGTGTCCTAACTTCGTTGTAATTTCACGGTAATACATCAAGTATTACCGCAAAACTACGCCTCGTTAGTACGCAAAATTCCTCGCAAATCGCTCTTGTTCAATTATGCGGTGTTACCTATTATATATAGGGGATTCGCAAGCGCGTAGCGGGCCGCTGAGAGCAAAGGAATGTACATTTGTGAAATTTGCTTTTTTCACCTTGGGCTGCAAGGTTAATTTATTTGAGACGCAGGCGCTCAGTCAGCTGGCGCAGGCGCGCGGACACGAAATCGTGGATAAGGATGCGGACGCCGTGATCGTCAACACCTGTACGGTAACATCGGTGTCCGACCATAAGAATATCCGCGCGTTCCACAAGCTGCGGAGAGACAATCCGAACGCGGTTATCGCGGCGTGCGGCTGCTTTGCACAGACCGACCCGGAGCGTGTCCGCGCCACCGGCGAGATCGACCTCATCTGCGGTACCAGGGACAGGGCGCAGGTGATCGACCTGTGCGAGCAGGCCGTCAGCGGACAGGCCATACAGGTGCGTGAGAGCGAGGACAGCGGCTTTGAGACTCTGCCTGCCGGTATCCCGCACGGCCGCACGCGCGCGCTGCTCAAGATCGAGGACGGCTGCAACAACTTCTGCACCTACTGCATCATTCCGTATGCGAGAGGGCGGGTGCGCTCACTGCCGGTCGAGCAGGCGCTCGAGCAGACGGTGCGGCTGGCTGACACGGGCGTGCACGAGATCGTGCTGACCGGCATCGAGATCGCGTCCTACGGCAAGGACTTCAAGCCGCAGGTGCCGCTCACCGAGCTGCTGGAGAAGCTGCTGACCGCGCAGCCGAACGTGCAGTTCCGGCTCGGCTCCCTCGACCCGCGGGCGGTGGACGATGCGTTTTGTGAACGGCTTGCCGGCTTTGCCAATCTCGCACGGCATTTTCATTTGTCTATGCAGAGCGGCTGCGATACCGTTCTCCGGCGCATGAACCGCCACTACACGAGCGAGGAATTTTACCGGTGTGTCGAGAGGCTGAGACGTGCGTTTCCGGACTGCTCGGTTACGACCGATTTGATTGTCGGCTTTCCGGGCGAGACCGAGGACGAGTTTACGCAGACACTGGCCTTTCTGGAGAGATGCGCGTTCGCGTCCGTGCATGTATTCCCGTATTCCGTACGCGAGGGCACAAAGGCGGCTGCCATGCCGGGTCAGCTCGATCAGCAGACCAAAACCGCCCGCGCCGAGCGGGCAAAGCAGGTGGCGGAGACACTCAGCGCTGCCTATCGAAAGCAGTTTGTCGGCCGCACGCTGTACGCGCTGCCCGAGCACCCGACCGGCGGCCTGTGGGCGGCGCACGGACGCTACGGCTTTCCTGTATACATAGAGGATAAGGCGGAGAAAAATCATCCGGTCACCGTAAAGGTTATCGGTCTGCACAAGGACGGCGTATTGGCGAAAATTGAGAATTGAAAATTGAGAATGGAGAATGTGTAACCATTTTCGGCCTCTTACCATAGAATGTAATGAAATCTTTGATAGGAGGAAATGACAGTATGTGTTCTTCTAACAGCTTCTGGGGCGAAAATTCCTGGTGGTGGATCATCATCCTGATCATCCTGATCTGGGTATGCTGCGGTCAGGGCAGCGGCGGCTGCGGTTCCTGCGGTACCTGTGGTGATAATACCTGCGGCGGCTGCGGTAATTGCGGCAACTGCTGCTGCTGAGCGGCCGACATATCCACAGAAGGGAGAGGCACCGCGTGAGCGGTGCCTTTTTCGTTTTCGCGGTATAGGGCAACCAAGGAAATGCGAACCGCGCAGGCGTTTTTTCGGCACCGACTGACCGGGGGACGCGAACTGCGTAAGCGTGTTCGCCCCTAACGGGCGAGAGGTTTTCGCTGAACCTCAGCGGGGAGTGCGCCTACCCGGCGGGGGCACAAGAGGGTAGACACCTGCGGTTTTCCCCCTCTTGCACCCTTAAACGCCTATATTACTGGGCTTTAAGTCGTTTTTTCGAGAGGCGTACACCAATGTTACACCTTTTCGCTACATAGCTTCAAGAACGTCTAACGCTGTCAGCCGTTCCTGTTCCATAGCGTGAATGTAGATATTATATGTGGTGGAAATACTGGCATGCCCCATCCATTTGCTTACTACGCTGATGCTTACGCCAGCATTTAACGCACGGCTTGCAAAAGTGTGACGTAGCTGATGGATCGTGAGCGGCTTGTCTATCCCCGTGTGCTTCAACATACGCTCAAGTAAATTGTGCATACGGTTATTAGTGAGGAAGCCGCCTTTTTGCGAACAGGCAACATATTTGCTTTTGATGCCGCATTGCCTGTAAATCATCTGCAATTCCCTAAGTGCGTTGATTGCTTTACTATTTAGTGGGATAATCCGGTTGCTGCTGGATGTCTTAGTGCCTTTTACCTGTAAGGTGCTTTTGGACGTATCTTTTCCGGTATCCCTGTTCTTGATCTTTGCCAGATTTTTATTTATGGATACCGTCTTGCTTTCAAAGTCAATATCAGACCATTCCAGCGCAAGCAGTTCACCACACCGCAGGCCGGTATGCAGCATAAATACGATCAGGTTTCCGTGAACAAAAAGCGGACGGCCTGTACCATACTTCTCTCTGGCTGCTTCCTCCAACCGTTTAACCTCTGCATCCTCTAATATCAGCATTTTCCGCTCTGGCTTAAACTTGCTCCGTTTTGCCATGATAACATTTGCCATTGGGTTTTTAAGAATGTCACCCTCAGTATAGGCATGTTGGAAAACCTCAGAAAGTATCTGCCGGATCATCTTGACGATAGTATAAGAATATTCAGTGCTTTTCTGGTTTAACAGTGTTTGAATATCAACCGCTTTGATATTCCCAAGTTGGAAGCCGCCAAGCGTCGGCTTGATATGCGTGTAATAGACAGACTCCAACCGATCAAAGCTGGTATTCTCCACGGCTGCGGCCTTGAAAGTATATAACCATCGCTCAATATAAGTGCTAAGCAATACTTTTCTACAATCCGTAATGCCATGCACTATTGTTTTCTTAAATTCACGCAATTTCCGTCTTGCTTCCGCTTCTGTCTTACCATAGACATAACGCGGTTTCAACATCTTTTCGTCCTTATATTTGCCGACCCAGCGGCCATCTTTCCGCTGATATACACTACCCTCCCCATATCCGCGGATTCTCTTAACTTTATTGATATTTTCTACTGTATTCATGCGTATCGCTCCTATCAAATAAACAGGGGCGGCAGCATAAACAGCTAACGCATATATTATAACGCCGTCCCTCTGTAAAGGCAATTCAATCAGTAAAATATCTCTTTCCCTTTATTTGCTTCAAACCACCGGTCAAGTTCACGTTCATTCGTCAAATAATCCCGTCCCACTTTCACCACAGGCAATACGCCTGCTTCCAGCAGGCATTTTAGCTTGGTTTTGCCAAAAGGGAACAACTCAAGCAAATCGTCCTGCGTCAAAATTTTATAATCCATAAACCACAGCCCTCCTGCGTATTGGTTATCATCTATGCAGCAACAATTTACTGCATCTCGTTTGCAATTCAAAATCCCCACATGGTTTTTGTGCGCCATGCCCGCTACCGGAACGGACAGCAACATGATATAATGAAACCATGATAAACTTTTCTGTTCTTTATTGTGGGGTATGACTTTATGAAAAAAGAAATCACATCTATCTTGTGTGCGGCAGCTATTACCTGTTCGGCAGGCGCCGCCAATGTTTCAAACTTTTCGGACGTCCGTCCGTCGGACTGGTATCACGATGCGGTCAACTATGTTTGCGAAAACGGGCTGATGAATGGTACATCGGATACGGCGTTCAGCCCGAACGCAACTACCAGCCGCGGCATGATCGTGACCATCCTGTACCGACTGGCAGGTTCACCTGATATGCCCGAAAGCAACTGGGGATACCCCTATGCAGACGTAGATACAAACGCCTATTACAGCGCGCCTGTCTACTGGGCGCGCATGAATGACCTCGTTACCGGGTACAGCGATACGCAGTTCGGCCCGAATGATGCGATCACCCGCGAGCAGCTTACGGCCATCCTGTACCGCTACGCGGACCACCTTGGCCTTGATACAGATACCGGCTTTATACCAGATAAATACTATGATTTCTCGGACTATCAATCAGTTTCCCGTTACGCAACAAACGCCATGAGCTGGTGCGTCAACAAGGGCATTGTCAGCGGCTCGGACGGAAAGTTAAATCCGCACGGGACAGCTACTCGTGCCGAAGTCGCAACAATGCTGATGAACGCGGAAAACATCTTGGACGCAAATGAACCGACGGAGCCGGAAACACCGGTTTCACCAGACGGACAGCCTGTGCCGGATGATACCGACAACGAAACCGCAGACGATAACCAGACCGTAACAGATGAAATCAGTCTACGCCCTATCGGCAAATCTGCGGTAGACGAGTACGGCGGCTATTGGGATTATGACCTGTCCAATGCCACCTTTGACGCCATCAACGACCTGCGCGAAGAAAACGGTTTGCCACGTCTGACTTACTCGTTGAAAGTACAGGAATGGGCGGACACTCGTTCCCGCGAAATCTGGATTGTTGACGAACGAGACGGGGATATTTCTCATACAAGACCGGATGGCTCGGTGTTCGCATCTGTTGGTTATGGATGCAATGCTGAAAATGCACTCATAGGTTTAATTACAACCAATGCGCAGGAAAACTTAAACAAATGGTATGGCTCACAAGGTCATCGAGAAAATATGCTCAACACCCGTTCAAAAACTACTGCTGTCTCTGCCTATGTCCAAGGTGAGAAAGTGTACGCTTTGCAGCTTTTTGATAAACTAACAATAACAGAATTAAATAATCGGTAAGCAAATCCCTCGTTTCACAACGAAACGAGGGATTGCCTTTTCCTATAAAATTGTTAAATCCAATACTCATTCCCGTCTGTGTCAAGCACATAATCGTGTTCGTGCGAGACTTCAGTAATCAGGTCCTCAGAAGAACCACTATCCGTGAAATATTGGATATGGCCGCTGTAAGCCGAGGTATCCGGGTCGGTATCCCGTCCGGTAAGCTGGCAAATCAGCTTGGCAAAATTCAGGCGGGACACATCACCGCTGAGCCCTGCATTCGTGCCAGTGATATACTTCACAAGCGTATTAAGCTGTTCCGAGGTAGCCCAGATTCGCAGATAGCCTTTTTCCGAAACCTCATAATTGATTTCGTAATCAACATCTTCGGTCATTTTCGTTGTGTCGAATACGCTTGCGGGCAGCACACCGATAGAGACAAAATATTTTGCTTCTTCGGGGATGCTGAACTCGTAGTCCGGCACCGTCACCGTGCCACGGTCCAGCCACGTGTTCCCGCCGTTGGAAATCAGACGATATGCTACGATGCACGCTTCTTGCAGTGAAATACGGTCTGCGGGTCGCCACATATTTTCGTCATAACCATTATAAAGCTGATAATGAATATCAGTTATCAAATCAGCAACTGAGCTGATAATTTCAACTTCCGGCGACTTTCCGATAGCATTGCCGTTATCGCCCTCTCCGGTCGCATAGTTGACGTAGGTCTTGCCGCCTGCATCGTTCTTAAAGCGGACGGTAAGCAAAATTTTATGCGATTGGCCGGGTGCAATGTCACCCAATTCCAGAGTGAATGCCTTGCCTGAAAAACTCCATTTATTACTTAGGACTCCGTTCACATAAACATTGTTTTGCAAAACAGGCGTTACCACAGAGGTATCCAGCGTATCTTTCAGCACGACGTTTTCCCACATTATATCACTGTGATTTCCAACAATAACCGTAAATGTTGCCGTTCTGGATACTTCGTCGGCATCCTTACTTACATCAACCACCGTCTTATCCACATCTTTTGTGACATAGAAGCCGGTGGCATCATTAGGGTTTTGCGGCTCAACCTCCGGTACGGTTACGCCGTCATCTGTTGCCGTGCCGATGCCGTTATCGCCGGTCACATCCACGCTGTTTTGAAGGGTCGTACCGGCCGCTGTGTCAAGTACCTGCACATCAAAGGAGATTACTACGCTTTCGCCTGCAGCCAAATCACCCACCAGCACGGACAGCGCGTTACCGTTCAGCTTATGCAGCGCCACCTTACCATCCAGATACACGTTGCCGATCAACTTCACGCCAGCCGGAAGCGTGTCGTATGCCACGACGTTTTTCCACGGCGCAGTAGCCTTATCGCCATTTTTGACCGTGATCTCATAGGTGAACATATCGCCAATATCAGCTTTGGTCACGCTCGCGGACTTAGTTACAATCGGGTCGGCTTCGCCCTTGTTGATCTGCACGCCTGCATCCGGAAGCGGCGTTTGCTCGTTGCCATCCGTCAGAATAGCCGTATTGACGATAAATTCGCCCTGCATACCCTCGTCTACCGTCACATCAAAGGTGTACACCACCTGCGTATCCGGTGCGATTGCGTAAGGCGTGAGCGTCAGCGTGCGTGAAGATGAATCGTAGGAATATTCCGTCGTTGCCTGACCGTCTTTCTGGACGTTGCCTGTGAAAGTCACACCATCCGGCAGAGCATCGGTCACGGTAACGCCGGTCCAGTCCGCCGTTGCCATTGCGCTATTTTCCAGCGTGATCGTGTAGGTGATTGTATCACCCACGCGCGCGGTCATTTTATTGGCTGACTTTGCACCCGCACGGCCGTCCGGCGTGCCGTTCTCGATGGTGACGCCGTCATCCGTGTCCTCCGTATCCGGCGCATTGCTGCCGGAAGCGACCGCCGTGTTCTCAATCATCATGCCGTAGGCATCACTGTTCACCAGCACATCAAACGAAATAGTTTTCGTCTGGCCGGGGGCGATCGCATCCAGCGGAACAGAAAGGGTTCGGTTTTCATTGTCATACTGATATACCGTTGAGTAGCCGTCCACTGTGACGTTGCCGCGGAAGGTCAGGCCATCCGGGATAGCATCCCGCATCACCGTGTCGCGGATATTTACCTCTGCACCCGCACCATTGGAGACTTGTACCGTGTAGGTCAGAGTATCACCGACACGAGCAGAAGATTTATCAACACTCTTGTTGATGGACAGGTCGGTCATACCGTCTGCAACGACAACGCCGTCGTCCTTGTCCTGTACCGGCTCGGTGTTGTCCGAAGTCAGGGTGGCAAGGTTCTGAATCGTCGTATTGTAGGCATCTTCGTTGACGGTCGCCACAAAGGAAACCGTGCGGCTGGTATCCGGCTCAATGCTGCCGACGTTTACCGTCAGCAGGCGGGCTCTTTTTTCATGAACTACAAAAAAGATGCTTTGCGAAATTCTCAGGTGTAAATA
>OGXF01001910.1_pt1 | contig 13117 bp, 9 predicted proteins | sample 1576191 | NCBI WGS metagenome assembly OGXF01 (sample SAMEA3541545, study PRJEB24748) | human gut metagenome | biome: human gut; feature: human-associated habitat; material: faeces | place: China | collected 2012
TGTAAGAAGCTTTATTATTTTATCACAGTTCTTTTTGTTTGTCAAGAACTTTTTTGATTTATTTTGTTGTTCTGAGCTGTTCTGCTCTGCAACAACTTTTGTATAATATCATTTCTGATCTCATCTGTCAAGAACTTTTTAACTTTTCTTTCAGATCTGATCTCTATTGTTCTGATCGTTCTCCGTCAGCAACTTTTATAGATTATCACATCTGATCACTTGTGTCAAGAAGTTTTTTTCATTCTTTTCAGAGTCAAAAACCGAATCTGATGTTATATTTTCCTGCCGCTCTTTCAGCGACGTTGACTATCTTACCATAGCTGTATACAGTATGTCAACAGCTTTTTTATGTTTTTTCGACAATTATTTTTGCCATCCATATATTGTGTTTTTCTTTATCAAAGCTACAATATATGGATGGCATTTTTCATTTTATAATAGATACGTTATATTTATGGTTCCTGAAATTTAAATACGCACTTTATTTTCCCTGCATGATACCTGTAAATCCTGCCTTCTAAAATATTTTCTTCATAGAATGGTTTCATTACCCAGAATCTGTCTTTTCCTGATTTTAAATAGAAGTTTGTCATCAGCTCATATTTTTTCTTTTTTGCATACTGCTTCATATCCTTTGAAAATTTTGCTATCTTTGGATAATTATTTTCGGATACGCCTTCCTTCTTCTTCAAATTTTCCAGATGATTTCCCTTTCGGTATGTTACCTCATCTTTCTTTAAATCAATGACTATACTCTTAAGTTCTTTATCATCTTTAGCATTGATTGTTTGATCTTTTGAATTATATCTGCATTCATTATAAATTAGATATTTTTCTCCATCTTTGGATGGATAAAACATTGTTGATTCTTCATTATAATAATAATTCATTCCATATGGATGCAAATCTATGATCTTATTGATCTTATATGTATGATTCTTCTTGTTCTCATTCAGCACAAGAAAGTAATTACCTATCACAGCTGTGATTTTCTGATCAGCAACTTGTATGATATCCAAGTCGTTCAATTCTTCCTCTTTTAGATTCTCGTAAAAATCCTCGTAGCTCATCGTCTCTAGTTTCTCTGTTTTTACAACCTTTGCATCATTTGTATTCGTCTTCTGCTTTGGCTTTGTTGTCTGATCCTTCTGACATCCTGCAAGTACGATGATCAGAAGTAACACTGTCATAGATAAAAATTTCTTCATAGTTAACTCCTTTCCTATCCTGCCTTTATTGTTTTAACCTACCATATTTTCATTATATCATTTCTATATTTATCCATCAACTTTTTTTACTTTTCATTCATAAGATTCTCCTATAAAATAAAAATGCAGTTCTGCATTTCCTACATACAAAACTGCATTTCTTCTATAATAAAATTAATTATAAATATTCTTCCAGCTGATCGATCGAACTTTTATCTGTTGACCAACTTGTTGCAAATCTCACAACCGTATGGTTATCATCATACTTCTCCCAAAAACCAAATTCTACATTCTTGCTCAGTTCTTTCATCTTCTCATTCTCAAGGATGATAAACTGCTGATTCGTTGGGGACTCTAAGAAAAATGTATATCCTTTCTTATGAAAGACTTCTTTTAATCTCTCAGCCATTGCAATCGCATGTTTGCTGATCTCAAAATACAAATGATCTGTGAATAGAGTATCAAACTGGATTCCCAACAATCTTCCCTTCGCTAATAATGCCCCTCTTTGCTTAATCTGTGTCACAAAATGTTTTGGTGTATTATGATGTGGAAATACGACTGCTTCTCCACATAATGCTCCTACTTTGGTTCCCCCAATATAAAATACATCACATAGTTCTGCAATTTCTTCTGGTCTCAGATCATTTTCTTTACTTTCAATTCCGTAACCTAATCTCGCCCCATCAATGAATAATGGAATTTCATAGTTTCTGCAGACATTTGAGATCTCTGTTAGTTCCTGTTTCGAATACAATGTTCCATATTCTGTAGGAAATGAGATATAAACCATTCCCGGATATACCATATGTTCGTGATTATCGTCTGAATAAAAATCTTCGATACATTTCTTAATATCTTCTGCTGCTAACTTTCCGTCATTTTCTTCTAATTCGATCACTTTATGTCCACTATATTCAATTGCTCCTGCTTCATGAACACTGACATGTCCTGTTTTTGCTGCGATCACACCTTCATAAGGAGCAAGCATTGTACTGATGATCACCTGATTTGTCTGTGTGCCTCCGACTAAGAAAAAGACCTCTCCATCTGGACATTGAAATGCCTGTTTGATCTTTTCTTTTGCCTGTGCACAATATTGGTCCGTTCCATATCCACTTAAGTTTTCCATGTTTGTTTCTAGTAATCTTTGCATAATTGCTGAGTGTGCCCCTGCGATATAGTCACTTGCAAATGAAATCATATTATTGTCCTCCATTTTTCTTTCTGATATCTATTTTAGCACAAATTTTTTGCAACGAAAAACTATAACTTTATTTTCCATGGTTTTTGTCCGGAGTTCATAATCCTCTATCAGATCCTGTATCTCCATTCTGGCTTCTGTAAGGCCTGCCTTTAATCCTATGCTTTTCACTGCTAACATCAATGCCAACAATCATTGTTGTTTCTTTTACTTGCTCAAATTTCTATATTTTATCAAAATTTGCAGAAAATTGATATATGATTGTCAAGAAACAATCCTGCTTTGTAGATTTCCTATCAAAAAAGCCTCCGAAAACTATCAAAATCATAGTCTTCGAAAGCTTTTTAACTAAACTATATTATTTTACTGTAACTTTTACTTTCTTTGCGCATCCGTTAATTGCATATACATATACATAGCATGTTCCTTTTTTCTTTGCTGTGATCTTTCCTTCTTTGGATACTGTCGCTACTTTCGCATTGGATGTAGCATATCTTATTTTTTCTGTATGTGCGATTACTGGAAGTTTCTTATTTTTCTTAACAATACTTGCTTTGATTTTTGCTGTTTTTCCTGTTGCTAATACATAAGAAGTTTTCTTTAATCTGATATTCTTTGGCTCTGTCTCAGATTTATTTTTTCTTCCGACTGCATGGAATAGATTTGTTTTTCCAATCTCCTGTTTCTTTCCTTTTACTATCTTGTATGCAACAACATAGCATTTTACATTGTTTTTCTGATTTATCTTTTTCTTGTCAAGCTTGCTGATCGTAACGGATGAAGATTTTGTTGATCTCACAAAAGTCATCTTATCCTTGCCACAGTATGATAAATATACATCATATCCATCTGCACCTTTTACTTTACCCCAGCTTACTTTGATTGACTTGCCCGTCTTGATACTGAATTTGGAATTTAATGTCAGTTTATTAGCTTTTACGTTAATTTTGTTTCCATCTGCTTTTGGTTTTGCTACAGCTTTTGTCTGTACTTCTTTTGTCTGAGTCGCAAATGCCTCATTGGTAAATGTTGCTGTGTAAGTTGTAATCTCTGCTTGTTTTTCAGATTGCTGTATTGTGACTTTAGAAGTCGTCTTCACTTCTTCTTTTTCTTTTACATCCTTGCATTTTTTACAAATGATCGTTGCAGTACATGTCGTATGATCGTTGCTCCATGTATAAATCGGATCTCCATAATCATGTCCACTTGCTTTGATCACAATATCAGATTCATTAAGCTCATTCGTCGCATTCTCATCTGCAAAGCATTTCTTGTCTTCCTTACAAATATAATATGCTTTATTTCCATCTTCTGCACATGTTACTTCTTTTGCTTTTACATATTCCAGATGACGTTTATGAAGATGCCCTAATTTGTTTGCAATGATCCAACCACACTCTGTACAGATCTGATCTTCATTTTCTGTTGGTTCTGTAATATTAGCTGTATGCGCTTTCTTATCTACTTTGGTGCAACCATCATTTTTACATACTTTCCAATGACCTGTTTGATCACTCTTCCATTCTCCACTAAAATCATGTTCTTTGGCAGGGATGAACACATAATCACATCTCTTGCATGTAACCGCTGTTGTACAATCTCCATCATCAGCATTTTGTGTATGACCTAAAGCTCCTTTGGTCTGTTTTCCTGTTGTCTGAGTTGCAAATATATTGTTTGTAAATGTTGCTGTATAAGTTGTAATCTCTGCGTCTGTACAAGATTGCTGTTTTGTAATGCTTGCTTTCGCATCAACTGTCTCATTAACCTTTTTGCCACAATCAGTACATACAGCGCTTGCTTTACATTTGCTGTTATCTTCATTCCATTCATATTTAATGTTAGAATATTTATGATCTGCACACACTTTTACTTCTTTTGTTGTGCTATTTCCTGCGACATCTACTGCGGTGATCGTATGTACTCCATCCGTTGTTAATTCATAAGTACCGCTATTTCCTAAAGAAGTTTCACCATCTTTTACATCCGCTAATCCACTGTCTGCATCACTCACCGTAAATCTTACAGAATCTTGATATTCTGTCTCTGATTCAATTCCACTGATCACTGGTGCTTTTGTATCTAATTTATAGTCTATGGAACCTTTATATACTTTTCCGGTACTTGTATCTTTTATGTAAAATACTCTTTCTGTTTCATTTGTAGAAAATTCAATACTTTCTTCAAACTGATCTGATGTTTTTCCAATCGTATAACCACTTGCTGCACGAACTGTAACTGCTCCTTTTGCCCAACCATTAGCATTAATGCCCATTGTAGAATACATATCCTTTGTTGCAGTTCCATAAGAAATTGTAAATGTCCATTTCGAATTTGTAATATCAGATGTTTCGTTATACTCGTCATTTCCAGAAATATCAACTTTTACTGTGTAAGTTCCTAACGCTTTCGGTGTTTCTGTCATTAATTGACCGTTTTCATTGTAATATTTTACAGTGATATTACCACATGTAATTCCATCTTTTCCAGTTACTGTCGCTGCCTTTTCTTTTCCATCATAAATCAAATCATTTGGTGCAGTAAATGTAAAATCACTATCTGTCACTGTTTTCTTCTTTGAAACATTATAGATTTTTGAAGATGAGCTTGTCCCCTTAGCTTTATATGCTGCTGTTTCTCCTTTTAAACGAATTGTCCCATAATTAAACTCTGCGGCGCTACCTGCTTCTAATCCATAACTATTCTCAGTGGCTCCGTCAGCGCTTGCTGTCACATTACCTCCATTTAAAGTAAAAGTTCCGCTACATTCGATTCCTCGGCTTGACCCCCCTGATGAAGTACTTGCCTCTGCGATCAATTTTCCTCCATTGATCGTAACTCCATTCCTTGCATATATTCCACTACTTCCGTTTGCCTCCTGACCAATCGCTGTAATCGTTCCGCTATTTATAATCAGGTTGTTTACAGTAATTCCATGACTTGTGTAACCTGTTCCCCCTGTAGTAATAAGACTACCACTTCCACTAATTGTAAGTTTCCCATTCACACGGATACCAGATTGCCAGTTACCACTTAAAGCTGAAGCCGAATTTGTAATCTCGTTCTTATTTTTCAAGACAAGATTCAAATCTCTGTATGAATGTATCACACCTTCACCAACTTTTGATTCCTGACAATTTAATCCATCCAACGTAAGTGTCTTTGTACTCGGATCATAACTCCATCCAACTCCTGACAAATTCTCATCCGTAACCTCTGTATTACCAATCCAGAGCTCATAAGAAGTTGCTGCCTTTACGTTCACCATCAAACCTGGTAACATCGTCACGATCATTGTGCACGCTAATAGACATGCCCAGATTTTCTTCATCATCTTTTTCATTTATTACTCCCCCTTTGTAATTTTTGTTTCGTTTCCGAACAGATGATCATAAACTTCTTTTTCATTATACTTGTTTACTCATCCGATTTTTCTATCTTGCGTGAAATGTCGTTTTGAAGGTGTGAACTGTATCTTGATTTCATTGAAAGTGACTTCATTCTATATTAAAATAAGATAAAAGCTAAATTGATACTACATTGGAGAAAAAACATGCTAAAAATCGCTATCTGTGATGATAGTCCATTATTTTTAGAACAAGCCAGATCTGCTGTTTTAAAATGGTCGGACGAAAACCAGATTTCAACTAAACTATACATTTATGAAAATGGGGATGAACTGATCGCTACCAATATGGCAGAACCATTTCATATTATTTTATTAGATATTCTTATGCCTCTTTTAAATGGCATGGACACCGCCCGTGAACTCAGGCAATATGACAAAACCGTGAAGATTATTTTTTTAACTTCTTCTCCGGAATTTGCGTTAGAATCTTATGATGTGAAAGCTTACAGCTACCTGCTGAAGCCTGTCACTTATGAGAAATTAGAAGAAACGCTGAATGAATGTGTTAAGACTTTTGCAATCGATCCAAAACATCTGATCCTTAAAACAGCTTTGGGATATCAAAAAATTTATTTTCATGAAATCGAATATGCCGAGGCACAGAATAAAAAAGTTCATTTTCACCTGCGTTCCGGAAATTCTATAGAATCCGTCGATCCCTTTCATTTCTTTGAAGATCAGCTTTCTTTGGAAGACGGTTTTTTCAAATGTCACCGTAGTTATCTCGTTTATTTGATGAATGTAGAACATTTTACTTCCTCAGAGATCACTACAAAATCCGGGAAAAAGATTCCCATTGCCAGAGCTTATTCCAAAGCTTTTAAAGAAGCGTATTTTGCACAGATGTTTCAAGATTCTTAAGAGAGGTAGATTATGTTTATTGGTGTGTTAAATATAGTTCATAATGCGACTACATTGTTATTCGGAGTCTTTGCGTCTGCGGCTTTTCTTGGTATTCGATTAAATCGAAAAAATAATCTCACTTTGTTATTATTTTCCTGTGTTTCTGGGGCAATTCATCTGTTTGTTTACCACTTATATGGAACTTCTTTTTCTGAGCAGCTTTATCCTTTGATCACGCACATTCCACTTGTTTTACTTCTTACATTATATTATAAGTATAATGCTGCGATTTCTATTCTTTCCGTTTTGATAGCATATCTTTGCTGCCAGATCAGCAATTGGATTGGTATCGCAGCTTTTGCGCTGACAAATCAACAATGGATTTACTATAGCGTCCGTATCTGTGTCACAGCGATCGTATTTGTATTGCTGATCCATTACGTCTCATATATCACAGCACAACTTCTTCAGAAGCCAACCCGTTCCTTAATGATCTTAGGATTTATGCCTTTTGTTTATTATATTTTTGATTATGTAACCAGCATATACACTTCTCTTCTTTATTCCGGTTTAGAAATTGTTGGAGAATTTCTTGGATTTGTCCTTTGTCTTACCTATCTTATGTTTTTATTTTTATATTTCAAAGAATACGAAGCTAATAAGGAAGCCGAACAACGCAACCAGATTATAGAGATGAAACGTGTCCAATCCGAAAAAGAGCTAGAAGCTCTGCATCGTTCCGAACGTGCCGTATCAATCCTTCGTCATGATATGCGACATTTTCTTCTCAGCATTTCTTCTTATATTGAAAATAACGAAAATGAAAAAGCTCTTGATTATATCAACGAAGTCATTCACACTTCTGATAAAACTGCGCTCCAAAGATATTGCAAGAATAATATCATAAACTTAATTCTTTCTTCTCATGAAGACGAAATGAAAAAGAAACAGATTACTTTTCAATACACGATTCAGATTCCTGAAAAACTAAGGATTTCAGATGTTGACCTGACTGCGCTTCTTTCCAATGGGCTTGAAAATGCGATTCATGCAGTTTCAGATTTACCTATGCCAAAGCGGATCATTAAGCTGGCTATGCATATGAATCATGATAAATTGTTGATTTCTCTAAAAAACACTTACGCCATCAAACCTCAGATCATTGATGGACTTCCTTATACTTCTGAAGTCGGACATGGATTTGGTACGAAGAGTATCTGGTATGTTGCTGAAAAACAGAATGGAAATTGTCAGTTTATGGTAGATGATAGGTTCTTTACGATGCGGATCATTTTATAAGGATTAATATTATATTTTACACTGAACCACTATACTTCTCTGCTTGTTCAATCTACGATAGCATGAATTTAGTGATTCTATAGCATTCGTAGTATAAAAAGCAGTACGGATATCCTTGGAAAACTTGAAGATTGGAGAAATAGCATCCCAGTTGTCATGCCAGCGATTCTTCAAACTGTTCAATACAGAAAGCCAGTACTTACTAGAGACTGTTTCAAGTTTTGTGTAAACACAAAAAACTGATATAAGATTAATCAATAGTTATGAGGGTTATGAGTCAAATTTTGACTCATAGCCCTTATCTGCATTATACAAAAGATTTTAGGCATGTCAAATAAACCTGTCTAAAAACACAGATTTTTAATACATATATTTTTCTAATCGTTCTTCAAAAAATATATCTAATTGTGCACGGATCTGGCTCCAGTCTCTTCTGCGACCAGTCCATTTTTTTGTGATGTCCATCGTTGCCAAATAAAGCATTTTTAATAAGCTGTCATCAGTTGGAAATACAGTTTTGCTTTTTGTCACTTTTCGCAACTTACGATTGAATCCTTCGATGGCATTTGTTGTATAAATAAGTTTTCTAACCTGTTCTGGATATTTAAAATAAGTAGCCAGTGTTGCCCAGCGTTCGCTCCATGATTTATAGATTTTTGGATATTTTGAGTTCCACTTTTCTCCGAAATCTTCAAGATTTTCTAAAGCGATCTCTTCCGTTGGTGCAGCATAGACTGCCTTTAGGTCAGCCATTACTTTTCGATTGTCTTTATAAGATACATATCTTGTGGTATTTCGTATCTGATGAATGATGCACTGTTGTATCTCTGTCTGTGGAAATACAGCTTCGATTGCCTGTGGAAATCCTGTCAGTCCATCCACACATGTGATCAGAATATCTTCAACGCCACGATTTTTCAGCCCATTGATGATAGAAAGCCAAAATTTAGCACTTTCATTATCACCCACATACATTCCAAGGACTTCTTTTTTACCATCCATGTTGACCCCAAGAGCGATATAAACAGCACGTTTTACAATTCGGCCTTCACTTCGCACATGATAGTGGATTGCATCCATATAAACAACTGCATAGACTTCTTCCAAAGGTCTTTCCTGCCATTCTTTTACGATCGGAAGGATCTTATCTGTAATCCTGCTGATCGTACTGTCTGATATATCAATGTCGTAGAGTTCTTTCATGTGAGATTCAATATCTCCGGTCGTCATGCCTTTTGCATACATGGAGAGAATCTTTTCCTCCATGTCCTGGGTAACAGTATTCTGATATTTTTTGATTAATCTGGGTTCATATTCGCCATTACGATCACGAGGAACAGCGATTTCCATATCCCCATAACTGGTATGCATGGTTTTCCCAGAATGACCATTGCGACTGTTATTGGTATCTTTATTACGATAATCATATCTGGAATAGCCTAGTTCCTCATTAAGTTCTTCATCCAGAGCACCTTCAAGGATCACTGACATCATATCACGCATGATTGCATTAACATCTGTTCCATTTTTTACACTGATATCATTGTCCTTTAAATATCCTTGCATTAATTGTCTTAATGCTGCTTTTTGTGGTGTGTCTCCTTTTCTTCTTCCCATAAAAAAACCTCCAAACTGAGTAATATTATCTTACATCAGTTTGAAGGTTTACACAAACTTTGGGATACTCCCTACTTACTATCCTACTTCTCCTCTCTATTTAAGATTTCTATTTCCCCTAACAACTCTATCTTCTGATCATTATAATTAGAAACATGTCAAAGACTTAAAAAAATACTTCCTCTCCCTGTTTTAAATAAATCCATTTTGTTTGTACCCGTTCTTTACTTTCCACAAAGTTCAATCCATAAATCAAATTCTTACTCTCAACATACTTAGCATGTAAAATCTCTTAATCATATCCATATCTATTATGCACTTTCAAATCCATTATATATACCCCAGAAATTACTATTGCAAATAAATAATTATGATGTGAATAATCTTGGACTGATTGAGCCATCTGTCCGACATGGTTGAGCCACCATTCCATTTTAGGCTGAGCCACTGTTCCGGATTCATTGAGCCGATTCCTTTATAATAGTTTTATACACTTTTATTAGGTGTAAATCTATTATGAAGGAGGTCCTAACGATGACCAAATATCGTGAGATTCTCAGACTTTCCAGTCTGGGATTTAGTAATCGGAACATTGCTTTAAGTGTTCCATGTTCTCGAAATACTGTTTCAAAAGTTTTAAAACGTGCTAAGGAGTTAAATCTTTCCTGGCCATTATCAGATGATCAGACAGATGCAGTATTAGAGCAGTTGTTATATCCAAAACTACACAACAGATCAAACCGTCGGATGCCTGATTATGATTACATCCGAAAAGAACTACTCCGCAATGGTGTCAGTAAAAAACTTCTCTGGACAGAATATATTGAAGATTGCCGTGCAAATGGAGATGAACCATTGATGTATTCTCAATTCTGTCATCACATTCAACAGGATGAGCAGAAACATCGTGCTACCATGCATATCAAACGTAAACCTGCAGAGCAGATCGAAGTTGACTGGGCTGGTGATCCTGCAATGATCATCGATCCAGATACAGGAGAGATCATCAAGGCATATATCTTTGTTGGTGTGATGACATACAGTCAGTATACTTACGTTGAAGCTTTTTTGGATATGAAACAACGATCATGGATTAAGGCTCATATTCATATGTATGAATATTTTGGCGGTGTTGCAAAGATCCTTGTGCCAGATAATTGTAAAACAGCAGTTATCCATAACGGAAAAAGGAAAGATCAACAGATCAATCAAACCTATCAGGAACTAGCTGAACATTACGGAACTGCGATCATACCTGCTCGTGTCAGAAGTCCTAAAGATAAACCGAATGCAGAGGGAACCGTTGGAAATATATCTACGTGGATCACAGCAGCACTTCGCAATGAACAGTTCTTTTCACTTGCGGAATTAAATCGGGCTATCAGAAAAAAACTTTTGACTTTTAACCAAAAACTCTTTCAAAAAAAGGAAGGTAGCCGGTTGGAGCTATTCCTTGAAAATGAAAAGCCTTTGCTATCCCCATTACCTGCTACCCGTTTTGAACTAAGCGACTGGAAAACCGCCACAGTTCAGTTCAATTATCACATATCTGTGGATAAAATGCTATATTCAGTTCCTTATGAATACATCAAAAAGAAAGTTGATGTAAAAATAACAGATAATACAGTTGAGATCTTTTATAATCACAATCGTATTGCTTCTCATCGTCGACTAAAAGGACGTCCGGGTCAATACAGTACTGTTACAGCACATATGCCAGAGGATCATCAGAAATATCTTGAATGGAATGGTGATCGTTTCTGTAAATGGGCTGAACAGATTGGAATAAATACATATCATGTAGTCAATGCAATCTTAACCTCCAAACGTGTGGAGCAGCAAACCTACCGAAGTTGTATGGGATTACTGAAGCTTGCAGAAAAGTACTCTGATACTTTATTGGAAGCTGCTTGTAAAAAAGCCTTATCCTATACTTCGTCACCGAGTTATAAGAGCATTAAAAACATTCTTGTGACCAGTTCAAAAAAACTGAAATCGGAAGCTGATCATACAGAATCCACACACAAAGCACACGGCATCACAAGAGGTGCTGATTATTATCGGAGGTAAATAACTATGACAAATCAAAGCACAATTGATAAACTAATTGAAATGCGACTTAGCTGCATGGCCGATTCATTTCGTAATCAGTTGAATGATCCTGAATTTAACGAAGTTCCTTTTGAAGACCGGTTCGGTATGATTGTAGATATCGAATATAATAACCGAAAAAGTAATCGATTAAAGAGACTGATCAAAAAAGCTGAGTTTGATCAGCCAGATGCAAGTATCATGGATGTCGATTATACATCTGGACGTAAACTGAACAAGGAATTGATCTCTCGTCTTGCTACATGTGAATATATATCTGAACATAGAAATATCTTTATCACAGGTGCAACTGGTTGCGGAAAAACGTACATGGCATGTGCCTTTGGTATGGAAGCATGTAAACAATACTTTAATACCAAGTATGTTCGGTTACCTGATCTTTTGATTGATCTTGAGCTGGCTCGTGACAATGGCAATTACAAAAAGATCATGGCTAAATATGCAAATCCGGTTCTTCTTATTTTAGATGAATGGCTTTTATTAAAGCCAACTGAATCAGAACAAAGAGATATTTTTGAACTTTTACACAGAAGACGTAAAAAATCATCTACCATCTTTTGTTCTCAGTATGAATTTGAAGAATGGTATGATCAACTTGGAGGTTCAGACAGTCCATTGGCAGATGCTATATTAGATCGTATTGCATATGACAGTTATCGGATCAATATCAGAGGTATTGATATTGAACATGATATTTCTATGAGCGAAGTTTACGGACTAGATAAATCATTACGCGAGTAAACTCGCAGATATTATAGTGGCTCACTCCGCCTGGACAGATGGCTCAGTCTAAACTGGACAAGCGGCCCTGCCGCATAAGAATATTCATAGAAAACGCAAAAATAAAACGGAATGATCCCATCTCTACACGTTCTTTACTATTTCTTGTACAAAATGTAACTAAGGATGCATACGCAATATTATTAGCAGTAAAGAATACGGCGTTTAACATTGTATAAGCGATAAAGAACCATGCATACTGAGCTGTTCTTCCAAGACTTGCAGGAATTGCAAAGTTTGCTACCAATGTAACAGTATATTCTAAAAAAAAGAATATATAATGCAGAGGCATTACTTCAAAATACACAATATAATATCAATGAAATCGCACAGATTATTGGTTATGACAATCCTCTGTATTTTAGCCGTATTTTCAAAAGACAAAAGGAATATCGCCTTCTGAATACCGCAAAAACATATCACAACGTGTATTCAATTCTCCTTCTTTATAAATTTTGTATAAAAAAATAGAGATACTTTGTAATTAAAGTCTCTATTTTTCAATAACTATTGCAAAATTATATCTTGTTTAAGAAAATATTTTAATTTTAAAGATAAAAAATTCTTCATCCTGCAATGCTTTATATTCTATATTGTAATTATTCAGAATATTACTTACAATATATAAACCTAATCCATTACTAT
>OGXF01001940.1_pt1 | contig 12910 bp, 15 predicted proteins | sample 1576191 | NCBI WGS metagenome assembly OGXF01 (sample SAMEA3541545, study PRJEB24748) | human gut metagenome | biome: human gut; feature: human-associated habitat; material: faeces | place: China | collected 2012
GATTGTGTCATTCTGCTGTCGGGATAATATCTGTCTGCCTGTGGATAGTAAAGGGCAGGCGTTGTGCCGAAAGCACCCTTGACAATCCCCATTCAGAAAGATAAATCGTAATCAGGCAGAAGTTAGATAAAATATCAGCCATATGCTGATTTTCCTAAAATAAATCTGTTTCAGGCGGTTCTTTGTTGTGATAGTTTTTCAATCCTTATCCCTCCAATACTTCTTTGATTCCTGCCATGATGTACTCCGCACAGGGTAAGGCGATTGCGTTTCCAAGTGCGGTACACCTTGCGTTGGCACTGGTCTGTTTTCCGAGATAGTCATACTTCGTCCAGTTGTCGGGAAGCCCCATCAGACGTTCACATTCAAGCGGTGTCAGATAGCGGATAACTCCGTCTTTTTCTTTCCCCTCATACCAGAACGAAAAAATATTGACCGCACCAGCTAAAAGAGTGGGAAAAGGGTCATCTGACCGTCCGAAGCTTCGTAAGAATCCGGGTATATCTCCCGATTTTGCACAGCTTCGCATTCGTCTTTCCTCAAAGGGACATAAGACAGGTATTTCCCTCCCTGTTTCAGCAGCAGATATTCCACCGGCTCTGGCGGAGGATAGCCCGCTCTCTGTGCCAGTGTCAGGAAGTGGGTACAGTTGACGGGATTTAAGTAATATTTCTGCGGCACGCTGTCCTCCAAAATCTGCCACGACAAAGACGCGCTTTCTTCTCTGTACGAGGGAGGGTTCTCCCCAATACTGGGCGTCCAAGAGGCGCCAGCAGACATCAGCGACACTCCCTCTAACCATTCCGCATTTTGCCCATCTTCCAGAATCAGGCATTGGAATCTCGGAATCTGTGAATGATTCCAGCACGAATTTAAAGTCCAGCCTGTGATTTGATGAAAACGCTCCTGCGACGTTTTCCCAAACAGCGATAACTGGAAATATGCCATTGGTCGCACACCTCATTTCTTTTATGATTCTGATTGCATGATAGAAAAGCCCCGATTTACTTCCTGCCAGTCCCTCACGGAATCCGATTGTGGAGAGATTCTGACAAGGTGAGCCGAATGTGATGATATGCACCGGAGGTATTTCAGAGCCTTTCAGCTTCGTAATATCCCCCAAGTGGAGCATATCGGGAAAATGCCTTTTCGTAATGGAAATCGGTACTTTTTCAATCTCACTCGCCCATACAGGAATAATCCCATGACGAGAAGCCGCAAGAGGGAATACACCGATTCCATCAAACAGGCTCCCAAGTGTCGGGCTCATTATCTGTTTCCTTTTCTGCCAAATCTCTTATATCCGGCAAAGATAAGACCAGCAGCAGAAATTCCCATCATGACGAACAATGCGACAAATGGCGTGTTGTCACCTGTTTTTGGTGAATCACTTGTCTTTGTTGGTGTACTAGGTTCTTCTGGTGTCGTAGGGGATTCTGGTTTTTCTTTGACAGTTACCGTCTGCCCCTCGTCCTTGATGTCCTTATGTTCAGCTACTTTGATAGGATTGTCTGGATTGGTTACGTCATATAATTCTTCAAAGGTCACAAGCTCTTTGCCGCCAAGCTCCGAAGCATTGAATGTAAACTCAATCTGAACCTCCATTTTAGAATCCTCGGCAGTAAAGGTAAGGTCATTTTCTACACGTTTACCACCCACGATAAGTTCTGCATTTTCAGACTTCACCATCTGCCAGCCTTTAAGGGTGTATTTCACGCCTTTTTCAAGTCCATCTAAAGTCACAGTATCAACGATAGTTACGTCCTTGCCAGCTTCGATTGTCTTTTTACCTGTTGCCTTGTCGGTAGCGGTTGTGTGCATAGTGATGATACGTTCCGTAATCGTCACCGTTTGCCCCTCGTCCTCAATATCTTTATGTTCCGCTACCTTTGTAGGCTCGTCTGGATTGGATAAATCGTGTAATTCTTCAAAGGTCACAAGGTCTTTCCCTGCAAGAGAAGAAGCATTGAATGTAAAGGCAATCTCGACTTCCATACTGGAATCTTCCGCAGTAAAGGTATAGCCACTTTCTACAGGCTGCCCGTCAATCAAAAGCTGTGCATTTTCAGACTTCACCATCTGCCAGCCTTTCAACTGATATTTCGTGCCTTTTGTCAGACCATCTAAAGTCACAGTATCAACGATAGTCACGCTCTTTCCAGCAACGATTGATTTTTCACCTGTCACCTTATCTGTGGCAGTCGTATGGATAGAGATTTCTGGCTCATAATCATCTGTCAAAGTACCCAAGTCAATAACTACATTATTTCTTGATACCACCACATCAAACGCCGGAATCAGTGTCATTCCCTTGTTGGAAACGCAGCGTAATTCTTCGATTGTGTAAGTATCATAGAGCAATGCACCTTTGCTGTCGTCTGGTGTGGAAGTACCGAACCAGATACCGTCCTCACTGGTCTTTCCAGCATTGGTATTCTGTTTATGAGATACCCAGTCAGAGGAAGTGGAAAACTGACCGTTTTTATCTGTCACAATGATATGGCTTTCACCAGTCGTCTTGCTTGTGATCCTAAAGGGAACATTCGCAAGTCGCTTGTGAGTACCATCACCAATTTTCACACCCTCCAAATCACCACGTTTAATCTGATTGTAGATGGAATGTGTTTCATCTGTTAAATCCACGATTTTGCCATCTTCTGTGATTTCAAATTCAATCGGTTTTGCACCATCTGTCAAATATCCCTCTGGTGCGTTGCTTTCCTCAATACGGTATTTTCCGTATGGTAATGTATCAGTGGCAGTTGCAACGATACCGTCAACACCTGTATGGATTGTCTTGACGACTTCATTTTTGCTGTATAGCTTGCCATCTACCAAGACAGCGTTATCATTTAAGGAAATGATTTCAAAGGCAGTATCTTTCAAAGTCGCACCGCCTTGTGCCTTTGTATCTTTGGTTTCAAGGTCACGTTTCTGGATTTTGACACCGCCACGGATAACCTTGTCTGATACGGAATACTGGTTGCTGCCGCTTAATGCTGCAAGCTCCCCATCTTCTGTAATCTGTGACACATAGACACCTTTTATCTGTTCAAAACTTCCGGCAGCCTGCATATAAGCACCCTCCAATAAGTAACCGTTTGGAGCTGCCTTTTCTTCTACAGTGATAGTACCAAGCGGCAAGCAGATAGTACCATTCTGTGTATAGAAACTGTCACCAGACACCTTGTAGGAATCCGCTAATCTTGTGATGTAATGGACTTCATTCTTGCTGTCTTTTTCAGCGATTGTCTTTGTCGTCCATGTGCGTGTTGGTTCTGATGGAAGATTGTCTTTTGCGGCACTTGGAACATCAAGCTGGAATGTAGTTGTAGCACTTACAATTGTATATACTCCAAACGTAGCGCGTACAGTACGTGCCAGTGCTATGGTTATTCGTGAGCAGACTTATGTAGAAGCTGCAAAAGTACAGGGAAGCGGAAATTTCAGAATCTTATGGAAACTGATTCTTCCGGGCGTTATTTCACCACTGACAGTTCAGGCTTCTTACATTTTTTCACAGGCAATTATTTCAGAAGCATCTCTTAGCTTCCTTGGAGCGGGTGTTCCGGCACCGGCAGCCAGTTGGGGAAATATGCTGGAAGCAAGTAAAGCAGTACTTTCAAAGGCACCTTGGACAATGATTGTACCAGGAGCAGCAGTTATTATATGTGTACTGAGTCTAAATCTTTTTGGAGATGGACTTCGTGACTTTATGGATCCGAGAACAAAAGGAGGCGTGAAAAAATAATGAATGATACAATATTAGAGATTAAAGATTTACACGTTCTGTTCCCAGTACATAAAAAGTGGCTTCCGGCAGTAGATGGCGTGAATTTGAAGATTGAAAAAGGTGAGATCACTGGCGTAGTTGGTGAATCTGGTTCCGGAAAAAGTGTTATGTCCCAGACAATTCTAAGACTTCGTGATCATGACACAAATGTCCGCTATGAAGGTGAAATTTTATTCGAAGGTGAAGATTTGTTAAAGCAGCCTTTAAATAAAATCCGTGATATAAGAGGTGACCGTATTTCAGTTATTTTTCAGGATCCATTGACTTCATTGAGCCCGGTTCATACTGTAGGCAGTCAGTTGAGTGAAGTACTGACTTTGCATAAAGGGTTAAATAAAGAACAGGCAAAAGAAAAAGCAATTGAAATGTTAAAATTGACAGGAATCCCCAATCCGGAGAACTGTTTTAAACAGTATCCATATGAACTTTCTGGTGGTATGCAGCAACGTGTCATGATTGCAATGGCATTATCCTGCGAGCCAAAGCTTTTGATCGCGGATGAGCCAACAACAGCACTTGATGTAACAATTCAGGAACAGATTCTGCAGCTGATCCGTGAATTGAATGAAAAGCTTGGAATGTCTGTGTTGTTTATTACACATGACATGGGAGCAGTTGCAAATTTATGCCATAATGTAAAAGTTATGTATCTTGGTCAGGTAGTTGAAGAAGCATCTACAGAAGAATTGTTCCAAAATCCGCAGCATCCATATACACAGGGACTACTGTCATGTATTCCGCACCTTGGAGTGAAAAAAGGAGAACCGCTGCCAGTGATTGAAGGATCAGTGCCTCCGTTATCTAAAGTACCGGTAGGGTGCCATTTCTGTACTAGGTGCAAGATGGCAGATCAGCACTGCATGGAACATGAGCCGCCAGCCTGTGAAGTTGCTCCGGGGCATGTAGTGAAATGTTGGAAATATGCCGAATCCGGAAAGCAGGAGGTGTAGAGATGAGTGAACATTTGCTTGAAGTAAAATATTTAAAAAAATCATATCCGGTGTATGATAATTCTGGAAAATTATTTGCAAAGAAGAAACATATGTGTGCGGTCGATGATATGTCGTTCTTTATTGAAAAAGGAGAAACTTACGGACTGGTAGGAGAATCTGGATGCGGAAAATCTACGACAGGAAGAACAATTGTTGGTCTGAACCATGCAGATAGTGGAGAGATTTTATACAATGGAAAGGACTTATGTAAATTAAGTGACAAAGAATTTCGCCCACTGCGTAAAGACATTCAGATGGTATTTCAGGACACTTTATCAGCGCTTAATCCGAGACAGAGAATCGGAGATAGTTTAAGTGAGACTTTAAAAATACATGGAATGACAGATAGTGAGAAGAGAAGAGAAGCTGTAGTTGAAATCCTGAAAAAGGTAGGACTGTCAGAAGAGCATTATTTTAGATTTCCACATGAATTATCAGGTGGACAGGTTCAGAGACTTGGAATTGCCGGAGCTTTGATTATCCAGCCGAAGCTGATTGTCTGTGATGAACCGGTATCTGCGCTGGATGTGTCTATTCAGGCTCAGATTTTGAACATGCTTGTGGAACTTCAAAAAGAATTGGGACTGAGTCTTTTGTTTATTTCTCATGATATCGGTGTGGTACGTTTTATTTCAGACAGAATCGGAGTTATGTATCTTGGAACTCTGATGGAAGAGACAGAGACAGAAGAACTTTTTGAGCATCCATTGCATCCATATACGGAAGCATTGTTTGAGGCGGTTCCTGATTCGTATATCAAACGTAAGGAATTAAAAGGATTAAGTGGAGAACAGCCGGTTCGAACAGAAGATTTCAAAGGCTGTGCGTTCTATACAAGATGCCCATATGCAACAGATCGTTGTAAAACAGAAAGACCGGAACTTAGAGAAGTGAAACCGGGACATAAAGTAGCCTGTCATAGATATGATAATGACTAGTATAAGCCCTTTAAATTAGCATATTAAATTAGAAAAAGCGTCACTCATATTTGGTATGAGCGGCGCTTTTTGGTACTATTGAAAGTATGTAGTCGTAATTATCTTTTGAGCAGATTATTTTGAAAATGTAGAATATATTTTTACCAGTTCTATGATCATGTCTACAACTTTCTCCATGCTTTGGGCAGAAATGTGTTCATAAGGACCATGATAAGCGTGTGCCCCAGTTCCAATATCAGGGCATGGAAGTCCGCGAAAACTAAGATGACAGCCGTCAGTTCCTCCGCGGATTGGAGAAACATTAGGAATAAGTCCAACTTTTTCACAGGCTTTTTTAGCATTTTCAATTAAGTGAATATTTTGTTCAATGATTTCTTTCATATTGTAATACTGATCGGTTATACAAAGCTCTACGGTTCCGGCGCCCCATTTTGCATTTAATTGTTCAGCAATGGAAACAAGGTGATTTTTGCGATTTTGAAACGCGTAGTTATCATGATCCCGAATAATATAATTTAAGACGGCATGCCCACAATCCCCATTCATATGAACTAAATGATAGAAGCCCTCATAACCTGCGGTATCGCGTGGTGTTTCTTGTGATGGCAGCAAGTTGTTGATTTCCATGGCAAGCAGACAGGCATTTACCATAGTATCTTTAGCAGAACCAGGGTGGACGCTTACACCATGAATGTCAAAAGAGGCACTGGCAGCATTAAAGTTTTCATATTGTAAGTTCCCCTCCGTAGAGCCGTCAAGTGTATATGCAAAATCGGCATCTAACAAATCTATATCAAAAAGGGAGATACCGGTTCCAATCTCTTCATCAGGCGTAAAAGCAATACAAATCGGGCCGTGAGGTATCTGCTGGGACTGCAAGTGTTCAACCAGTGTCATAATCTCAGCAATTCCGGCTTTATCGTCAGCTCCCAGAATGGTTGTGCCGTCGGTCGTGATCAGTGTGTGGCCGGTTAGAGCTTTGAGATGTTCAAACATATCAGGACTAAGAATAAGACCACTGCTTCCAAGGGGCAGATCTTTGCCATTATAATTTTCAGTTATGACTGGCTGAATTGCATGTTCGCAATAATCAGATACAGTATCTATATGAGCAATAAAACCAAGTGCAGGAGCATTTTCATATCCTTTCGTGGCTGGAAGTTTTCCATAGAGAAAACAATGTTCGGTGAGGTGAATGTCAGAAACACCGAGGCTCTGCATTTCGTCTTTCAGAAGATTAGCCAGGTCAAATTGACATTTCGAAGAAGGTGTTGTGTTACTGGTTTCATCGCATGGCGTGTTGATTGCGACATATTTTAATAAACGTTCATAAGCTTTCATAAGGATCTCCTTGTGTGTGATTTATATCAGATGGGAGATGACTCCCACCTCGCGGCAAGAATGCCGAGGCATTCTTGAATATATATCGTAGCATATTTGAAAATAATATGTGAGGTTAATAATGAAAAACTATAAAAGAGATAGAACTTGTAATAAAAATGTAATAATAGTTAGAAATATAATTTTTCAAAAACCTATTGACCTTTCCCTGAATATAGAGTAATATTTATGTAACGCAAAAACAGATTGCGCTCTATAATTTAAATTCTGTGAAGAGAAAGAGTAGAGATAAGAAATTTCCCTACAGAGAGCTGTCGGTGCTGCAAGACAGTGAGAGACTTATTTCGAAAATCATCTCTGAGAAGGAAAGCTGAAAGAATCACATCAGGTAAGTTTTCACGGGGATTTCCCGTTATAGAAATCACGTATGATTGTACGTAGTGAATATCACTTGTTTTAGAAAAACAGGGTGGTTGCGGAACTGATAATATGTCCGTCCCTATTTCAGGGGCGGACTTTTTGTATATATGATGCCAGTGACACAAGCTTTGCACTAATAAAAGCATAGATGTAGAAGAGTTAAAACGTGGAGTAATCTGTAGGCATCATACTTATACACAACAAGAGAAAGGAGAAGATGCATGAGTAATCACACAGAGATCAGATGGCATGGCCGTGGCGGTCAGGGGGCCAAAACAGCAGCATTACTGCTTGCAGACGTTGCATTTAAGACAGGAAAATACGTACAGGGATTTCCGGAGTATGGTCCGGAGCGTATGGGTGCGCCAATCACAGCGTACAACAGAATCAGTGATGAGGTGATCCGTGTACATTCTAATATTTATGATCCAGAGTTCGTAGTAGTTGTTGACGAGTCTCTTCTTGAGACAGTGGATGTAACTGCAGGACTGAAAAAAGATGGGGCAATTCTTGTAAACACTGCCCGTCCGAAAGAGGAGATCATCCCGCATCTGAAAGGATATGAAGGAAAACTTTACACGATTGATGCACACAAAGTATCGATGGAGGCTATGGGAAAATACTTCCCGAACACTCCTCTCCTTGCAGCAATTGTAAAGGTTGCAAATATCATGGACGAAGAGACATTTTTAAGAGAGATGCAGGCTTCTTTCAAACATAAATTTGCCAGCAAGCCAGAGGTTATTGATGGTAACATGAAAGCTCTTGAGATGGCACTGAAGGAGGTAAAATAATGGCTACAGATATCAGTAAATTAGGAGTTAAGACAAAATGGCAGGATCTGACAGAAGGAATGATCGTTGCCGGAGCAGGAACTTCAAAGGATTTCCACACTGGTGAGTGGACAAGCGTAAAGCCGGAATTTATCGAAGACAAATGTAAACAGTGCCTGTTATGTGTACCGGTCTGTCCAGACAGTTGTATTCCGGTTAAGGATATGAAAAGAGGCGCATTTGATTATGATCATTGCAAAGGATGCGGTATTTGTGTAAAAGCATGCCCATTCGGCGCAATTACGATGGAAGGAGTGAAATAAGATGGCAGGAAAAAGAGATCGTTTATCAGGAAATGAAGCAATAGCAATCGCTTTAAGACAGATTAATCCGGACGTATTTCCGGCATTCCCAATCACACCATCTACGGAGATTCCACAGTATTTCGCTTCATTTGTAGCAAATGGACAGGTAGATACAGAATTTATCCCGGTCGAGAGTGAGCATAGTTCTATGTCAGCAGCAATCGGAGCATCTGCAGCAGGAGCACGAAGCCTTACAGCAACTTCTTCCTGTGGACTTGCTTATATGTGGGAGGAACTTTACATTGCAGCGTCTAACAGACTCCCGCTTGCACTTGCACTTGTAAACCGAGCACTGTCCGGTCCGATCAATATCAACTGTGATCATTCTGACAGTATGGGAGCAAGAGATGCAGGCTGGATCCAGATTTACGCAGAGAATAATCAGGAAGCTTATGACAACATGGTTCAGGCTTTCCGCATTTCCGAGCATAAAGATGTACGCCTTCCAATCATGATCTGTCAGGATGGATTTATCACAAGCCACGCCGTAGAGAACATTGAACTTCTGGAAGATGCAGATGTCAAGAATTTTGTTGGTGAGTATGAGCCGGAAGATTATCTTCTGAATCCAGAGTGCCCGATGGCAGTCGGCCCTTACTCTATTACAGATTATTATATGGAAGCAAAGCGTAACCAGGCAGAAGGAACAAGAAATGTCAGCCGTGTCGTAAAAGAAGTGGCTGAGGATTTTGAGAAGCTTTCCGGCAGGAAATACGGACTTTTCGAGGAGTATCGTATGGAAGATGCTGAACGTGCAGTTGTTATCATTGGTTCCGCAGCAGGAACAACAAAAGATGCAGTAGACAGACTTCGCGAGCAGGGAGAGAAAGTCGGACTGATTAAGATTCGTCTGTTCCGTCCATTCCCGGCTGATGAGATTGCAGAAGCATTGAAAAATGTCAAGGCAATCGCGATCATGGACCGTGCAGAGAGTTATACAAATCACGGTGGCCCACTTGGAGCAGATGTGATGTCTGCATTATTCCGTGCAAGAAGCCAGGCACTCGCAATTAACTATGTATATGGACTTGGTGGACGTGATGTGCGTGTCGAAGATATGGAAAATGTATACGAAACACTGAAACAGGTCATTGCAGATGGTGATGCCGGAGAAATGTATCGTTACATGGGAATCAGAGAATAAGGAGGCGCGAAGAAGATGAGCTACAATTTTAAAGAGACAATGAACAAACCAGAGCGTCTTGCTCCTGGACACAGAATGTGCGCCGGATGCGGCGGAACAATCGCAGTAAGAAATGTCCTTCGTGGTATTCATGAAGGAGACAAAGCAGTCATCGGAAATGCAACAGGCTGCCTGGAAGTTTCTACATTTACATATCCATACACAGCATGGGAAGACAGCTACATTCACAATGCATTTGAAAATGCAGGGGCAACACTTAGTGGTGTAGAAGGTGCTTACAAAGCATTAAAGAGAAAAGGAAAATTACAGGATACAAACTACAAATTTATTACATTTGGTGGAGACGGCGGTACATACGATATCGGACTTCAGTCATTATCAGGGGCAATGGAGCGTAACCAGGATCTTGTATATGTATGCTACGATAACGGAGCTTACATGAACACAGGTATCCAGCGTTCTTCTGCAACACCAATGTATGCAGATACAACAACAACACCAGTTGGAAGCGAGAGCAATGGTAAACCGCAGAACAGAAAAGATCTGGCATCTGTAATTGCGGCACACGATATTCCGTACGTTGCACAGACTACATTTGTACAGAACTTTAAAGATCTGCACATCAAATCCGAAAAAGCTATCTATACACCGGGTGCAGCATTCCTGAATATTATGGCACCATGCCCGCGTGGATGGAGATACAACACACCAGACATTATGGAAATCTGTAAACTTGGTGTAGAGACATGCTACTGGCCACTGTTCGAGGTCGTAGAAGGAAAATGGATCCTGAACTATGAGCCAAAGAAGAAACTTCCAATCGAGGACTTCTTAAGACCACAGGGAAGATTCAAACATTTATTCAAGAAAGGCAACGAAGACCTTCTTGAGGCATTCCAGAAGGAAGTAGACAGAAGATGGGAAGACCTTCTGTTCAGATGTTCAAGATAAATGTAAGATGCGTTCATAATCTGCAGGTGTGGAGCGGCAATAGGTTCGCTCCAGGCTTGTAGATATAGAATATAGTAAGATTTATGAATTAGGGAAATGAGGTAAAGGCATGGGACTTGCAATACCAATCGAGACAAGCGCAAGGCACATTCATCTGTGCCGGGAAGATTTTGAAATATTATTTGGAAAAGGAAAAGAACTGACATTTAAGTCAGAACTCAGCCAGCCGGGACAGTTTGCCTGTGAAGAGCGTCTGGAGGTCCGCGGACCAAAAGGGGCATTCGAGAGGGTTGCAGTTCTTGGCCCTTTCCGTGGGGAGACTCAGGTGGAAATCTCTATGACAGATTCCAGAAAACTGGGAATCCCGGGAATGATACGTCAGTCCGGAGACACCGCAGGGACACCTGGATGTACACTGGTGGGACCGTGTGGAAGCGTGGAATTAGACCACGGTGTGATTGTGGCAAAACGCCATATACACATGACACCGGTACAGGCATATCAGTTGAATGTAAAAGACAACGACTCTGTGTTCGTCATTACACAGAGCTTTGAACGGGCACTGATCTTTGCGGATGTAATCGTCCGTGTCAGCCCGCAGTTTGCACTTGCAATGCACGTAGATACAGACGAGGCAAATGCATTCGCAGGAACCGAGAACCCGACAGGAACATTGCTCAAGCTCTTCGGAGGAAAATCCGAAGAACTACAAAGATGGGCAGATGAGATCCAGAGTGGTATTCATCGGATATAAAATTATATAATACAGGCACAAGAATAGTCCTATAAGGCACGCTCGCGCTACCTTCCGCTGGTAGCGGTACGTAAGCGACCAAAAGACGGTCGCTAAGTACCGACCGCTCCAGAGTACCTTTACGGACTATTCTTGTGCCTTATTTTATACTTTTAAGTCCTGGATTCGGGCAAGGAGGCACGCTCGCGCTACCCTCCGCTGGTAGCGGTACGTAAGCGACCAAAAGACGGTCGCTAAGTGCTGACCGCTTCGGAGTACCTTGTAGTGGAGGATTTTTTGTTATATACAATATTCTATATCTTGGATTCAGGTGGGGAGGCACGCTTGCGCTACCCTCCGCTGGTAGCGGTACGTAAGCGAAAACTGGTAGGTGCAAAAAATGCGACAACCATTATGAGTCAACTATCGCAAATTTTGCGACAATTGCTGAATATGGAATTGGAAATATAAGAAATGTACAAAAAGATCAGAGTATGGTAGAATTATAAGAAATATTCGAAGGAATTTATGATCATGGAACTTTTTAATCTTAATAAGAAAAAAGCCGATTTTATTAAAATAAAGGTAGAAAAACTGGTTGATTGGAATGAGTCCAATGGAGATGGCTGTGTAGTATCGGATAAAATTACAAAAGAAGGATTTAAGGTTGGCTATATGTATAGAGAGAAGCCAGAAGAAGGAAGACCGGATAGTGGTTGGAGATTTTTGGCTGGTAATGAAGACGAGGAATATATGAATGACTCGAATAATCATCATATATTTGCCGTTAATACAATTTGTAATTATGATAAAGATATTATTCCGTATATAAAAGCTAAGATAGGAAGCGTATATATAAGAGTTGATGGAAATAGTTTTGGAATAGATGACGGTTCGAAACCGATATTCTTAGATCGGCAGAATAGATAACTTGCGCTTGAAAGAGTTTGTGTGTATACTTGATTTAGAATATTTTGTGCGTGAGTGCTAAGAACAGGAGGTAGCGGTATGCGTGATTTTTTAGATAAGGTGAAGGAAGTTTTTGACCGTGAATGGTCAGGTGAAGAGAAGGTTCTGATTATGCTTTGTTGTGTTCTTTTAGGAGTGATTTATGGATTTTTAATTTCTCCAATTAAAAAAGGAATTTCCGTTGGCAATAACAATGGAAATAATTATAACGAATTTGCAGATGATTACTGGTTAGATGACGAAGAGTAGAATAAAAAGTAAGAAATATTGATGCCGGATCAGAGTGATATGTGCCTGAAAATTTGGACATATTTTATGAAGTAACTTAAACAAATGAGGATTTTCTGTGTTGGACAGGAGGTCTTCATTTTTTATGCAGATATATATCAGTTGGGAGATGACTCCCACCTCTAGGTGGTGAGAAACAAGCTGGTATCAGTGGTGGAGTCAATCCCCCAGCTGATATAGCCTCCGGCAGGGCGCACATTGTC
>OGXF01001945.1_pt1 | contig 12892 bp, 13 predicted proteins | sample 1576191 | NCBI WGS metagenome assembly OGXF01 (sample SAMEA3541545, study PRJEB24748) | human gut metagenome | biome: human gut; feature: human-associated habitat; material: faeces | place: China | collected 2012
GCTACCTTAACCCACCGTCTAAAGCCAGTGGGATTGCGGTAGCCTTATTTCAATTGCGTGTGCAAATTCCTCTTCTGTATCAACAAAATGATATGGTTCGTACTCACCATAGGCAGAAGGTCTGCTAATCGTCACAAGCTGAATCTTTTCATATCCAACTTTGGCTTCAATACTTCTTTTGAATTCTGAAAGATGCTTCCCATGTGTTGTTCTTAAAGCAACACACCCAACATCATCGATGTTTCTGGCTATCAGATAACACATATTTTAAAGCCTCATTAAAATCCTGTTCTGTCTGAATTTTAGCATTTTCATACATTTTTCGCAACTGTAATCCTATGCTGTTTTTGTAATTCTTTTTATAAACATACTTATGAATCCAGTTGTTAAACTATCTATCATAATAAATATCATAGATACTCAAAATTTTACAGATAAACGAAACTCCAAAGAGCCGACAACATAATAAAAAGCACTTACTAGTAAGCTTGCAGCACCTCCTTCACCGACCTCGCAATGCAGCATTCGCAATCAGCTTCGCTTTTCCTCGATATTTGGCTTTCGCCAAATAGAAATCTAAAATAGCAGGTCAGCCTGTGAGTAAACTCACTCTGCCTGCTATTTCTGCTTTCTGCTTGGGCTCAATGCTCCAGCATATCTTCAATAAATATTCCATATCCTCTTGTGGGATCATTGACAAACACATGGGTCACCGCCCCCACCAGCTTATCATTCTGAATAATCGGACTCCCGCTCATGCCCTGCACGATTCCTCCGGTTATCCGAAGCAATGCCTCATCTGTTACCCGAAGCACAATACTTTTATTTTTCTGGATGGGATTATATTCCACTTTTTGAATCTCAATTTCATAATCCCGCAGCTTTCCGGAAACATCGCTTCGAATCCATGCGGGGCCCTTTTGAATATCCTGACGATATCCGATTTCCAGAGGTTTTCCGCGCAGCATCCCTTTCATTTTTTCATTGACTGTTCCAAAAATTCCGTCATCCGTATTGAAGCTAATCGTTCCCAGCTCTGTCCCAGGACCGTAATAGATTACACCGGCCATGACTCCCGGCTTTCCCACTGCTCCCTTTTCAATTCCGAGAATTTCCGTTTCATAAAGACTCCCCTTTTCAATCTCTACTACCTTTCCTGTATCCATATCGCTGATGCCATGGCCCAGAGCCCCAAATTGCCCGTTTTCCTCTACATAGGTTATGGTACCGATTCCCTGGGTATCATCCCTCACCCAGGCTCCCAGCTTATACATTCCATCCTGAGTCTTTACTGGATTCATACGAATCTCCATATCTTTCCCCTCCCGCCTTACCCGCAGAAGGGCTTCGCTGTCTCCGATGGAGTTCAGACTGGTAATCAACGCTTCCTTGTCTGTAAGAGGCTGTCCGTTTATTGCCTCAATGTAATCGCCAGACTGCAAAAGCCCATAAGCAGGCTCCACCTCCTGGCCCTGGCTGTCTGTAAGCCGTCCCGTTCCCACTACCATAACGCCCTTTGACTTTAGATAAATTCCCACAGGAAGCCCGCAGGGAAGCGCATACCGGGAATCCACCACATCCACCTGAATATCTTTAAAATGAATGGCTCCAAACAGCTTCAGCCCTACCCGATAGCTTCCAAGCTTTTCCCCATACAGAGACAGAGGCTCTGCCCGGCTCAGGTGAACCTCACCGGAAGGAATATTGGAACGGTTTCCCAGAACTACCTCTTCACTTTCACTTTGAAGCGTTACGTCAAAGGGAAGATCTAGGCGGAATTCTTCCTGCTCCCGTGCTACAATGCTCAGCTGCTCTGGAATCTGCCGCTCCATATAGTACCAGATAAAACCAGCTGTAAATACCAGACTAATCCAAAAGGTCCAGACCAGGTATCTACGGAATCTCTGTTTTCCAGTCATTTCACATACCTCCTCAGCGTACTTTGGAGCTCCTTTTGTTCTTCCCTGTTTTCGTCAGGTTTACAGGAACAGAAAAAGGAGCCTTTTTAAAGCTCCTTCTTAGTATGTGAGAGTTTCTGAAAAACACTCTGTCATTTTTTAGCTGTCATTTTTAACCGTTCATTTTGACTAAATTTTTGATTGGAATCCGGCGCTGTTTTTCCATCTCAGTTTTCTTCCTTCTTTTTCAGCGCAAGCCTGGTCTGACTGGCCAGCTCCTTCATCTCTCTGGCATTTTGGAGAACAGCCTCTGTAATCTCCACACCGCCAAGCAGTCTTGCCAGCTCCTTGACCGTCTCCTCCTCCCTCAGACGGCGAATCTCCGTTTTTGTTTTTCCGCCCTCTGCTGATTTAGCAATCTCGAAATGGCAGTCTGCCATGGCTGCAATCTGAGGAAGATGGGTAATACAGATAACCTGATGGGTTCTGGAAATAATAGCCAGCTTTTCTGATACCTTCTGGGCTGTCCTTCCGCTGATTCCTGTATCAATTTCATCAAAAATCAAAGTAGGAATCTCATCACTGTCTGCAAGCACTGTTTTAATAGCAAGCATAATACGGGACAACTCTCCTCCGGAAGCCACCATGCCAAGAGAGCGGCAAGGCTCTCCCGGATTGGTAGAAATCACAAATTCTGCCTCATCAAAACCATTGGCTGTATAATGATCCATACGTCTGAATTCCATATCAAACTGGACATCCAGAAAATTCAGATCGATCAGTCCGTTGCGAATTCGAGCTGTTAAGGAAACTGCAGCCTTCCGGCGAAGTTCAGACAGCTGTCCGCAGAAAATCTCCAGCTGCTTCTGCGCCTTCTCATATTCCCGCTGCGTCTCCCTGCGATATTCATCAAAATTAGCCAGCTGATCCAGCCGTGTCTTTTTCTCCTCCAGAGAAACGAAAATCTGTTCAATGGTGTTGCCATATTTTGCCTGAAGATTGTGAATCAAATCCAGACGCTTTTCCGTCTCTGCCAGCTGCTCCTCGTCAAAGCTTACCTCTTCCATATATGCAGCAATGGCGTGGCGGGCATCTGACAGAATAGACTCTGCATCGTAAAGCTGATCCTCAATGGCCTTCAGGGCTTCATCAAAAGCCACCACCTGCCCCAGCTGACGAATGGCCTGTCCCAGCCCCTCTGTCTCCACCGCATTGTAAGCAGAGGAAAGACTTTCCAGAATTCTTCTTCCATTAGAAAACCTGCGGTACTGTTCCGCCAGAAGCTCCTCTTCCCCCTCCTTCAAGGCTGCATTTTCAATCTCATCTACCTCAAACTGCAGAAAATCCGTCTCTCGCCTTCTGCTTTCTTCATCTGAATTCATTTCCTCCAGCTGTTCCTGCAAAAGCCTGTACCGGCGATAGCAGCTTTCTATTTTTTCTTTTACAGGCAGGATTTCTGCTTTTCCATAAGCGTCAAGAATCTCCAGATGCTTGGAACCATGAAGCAAAGACTGATGCTCGTGCTGACCATGGATATCAATTAAAAGTCCCGTCACCTGCCTCAGCTTTGCGGCAGTTACCGTCTCATCGTTAATTTTGCTGACACTTCGGGCCGGAAGCAGCTTTCTGGAAATAATCAGAAGCCCATCCTCATCAGGAAAAACATCCATTGCTTCCAGAGCTGCCCGCTTTTCCTCTGTTACAGAGAAAACCAGCTCCACATAGGCATACTCTGCTCCGCTCCGGATAATCTCCCGCGGAGCCTTTTGTCCAAGCGCCAGACTGACCGAGCCAATAATAATGGATTTTCCTGCTCCTGTCTCACCTGTCAGGATCTCCAGACCGTCGCCAAATTCCACATCCGCCCGCTCAATCAGCGCAAGATTCCTTACATGTAATTCCAGCAGCATGACCGCGCCCTCCTGTCCTATATGAGTTTTCTGATTTTTTCCATAACCAGAATGGTGTCGTCCAGGCTCCGCACGGCGCACAAAATGGTGTCATCACCGGCAATACAGCCGACAATTTCATGAAAATGAATGGCATCCAGAGCTGCTGCAACCGCCATGGCCATTCCAGATACCGTTTTAATAACCAGAATATTCTGAGCCATGTCCATAGATACAAAGCCGTCACGAAGAATCCGAATATATTTATCGCTGAGCGTCTCCTGGGTCTGCATTACCATATACCGCTGCCGCCCGTTTTCGCCGGAAGCCTTCGTCAGCTTCAGCTCCCGGATATCCCGGGAAATGGTTGCCTGAGTCACCTGATAGCCCTCCTCCTTCAGATGCTCTGCCAGCTCCTCCTGTGTCTCTATCTCATATTTCCCAATCAGTTCTACAATCTTGCTGTGTCGCTCCAGTTTCATTTTTCTCCTCCATTCCTGCCGTGTGTTCTTTTTCCCGGACTTCAGATACGAGCCATTTTCTTTCTCAGATTTTCCAAAAACGGGGCATTGCCCAGCTGAATCAAAGAGGTGTATTTTCCGGAACGGCGGATTTCCACTGCATCGCCTGGTTCCAGAGCCAGCACCTGATCTCCGTCAAATACTGCCGACTGAGGTTTTCTTTCCACATCCAGAGGCTGAATCGTTATCACATCCTCTGCAGACAGCACAATACTTCTGGAATTCAGAGAATGGGAACAGATCGGTGTCAGCACCATCAGTTCTGCTCCCGGAGCCACAATCGGACCGCCGGCTGAAAGATTATAAGCCGTTGATCCTGTAGGCGTTGCTGCAATAATTCCGTCTGCCATATATTCATTGATGCATACGCCATTTAAATACACCTGAAAATTCAAAACCTGCAGCACATCTCTTCGTGTCAGAACGATATCATTCAGAGCAATTCCTCTCATCCGGCACGAATCCGTTCCGTTTCCTTTTTTTACAATCCGCCCTTCCAGCATCATTCGTTTTTCCAGTGTATAACGATCCTCAAGTAAGGCATCCAGAAAAGGGAAGAGTCCCTCTTCTCCGGAAACCTGGGTCAGATAGCCGAGATGCCCCATATTGATCCCCGCCAGGGGAAGCTGCAGCTCCACCAGATCTCTGGCTGCCTGAATCAGGGTTCCGTCTCCTCCCAGGGTAATCACACACTGGGTATCCTCCGGAATATTGCTGATACTGGTATAACCGCCGCCCGTTCCTGCTTCCGCTATTTCCCGTGTTTGCTTCTGATGGCTGCCTGTACAGCTGGCGCCGCGGCTCTGAAGGTATTCTGCAATTTCCCGCGCCAGCTGTCCTGTTCTCTCCTTCTGGGAATTGGCTATCAGATAAAAATGCTTCATTGCTTCCCCCTTATGCCTGCAGGCTTCTGTGGGCTTCCTCTACCACTGCCTTCTCGTCAATCTCATAATCCGGATACAGACTGCCCTCCGGATGATTCTGCAGGTAAAGAAGATACTCAATATTGCCCTCTGGTCCCTTAATCGGAGAAAATTCCAGATTCAGAATCTCAAATCCAATGCTTACGGCAAATTCCATTACCTTTTCGATAACCTCCAGATGAGTGCTCTTTTCCCGCACAACACCTTTCTTTCCCACCTTTTCCCGTCCTGCTTCAAACTGAGGCTTAATCAGACATACAATCTGTCCGTCCTCAGTCAGAAGAGCCTTTACCGGTCCCAAAACCTTTGTCAGGGAAATAAAAGACACATCAATCGAAGAAAACTGAATCCGATCTTCGATATCCGCCGGTGTTACATAACGGATATTCGTCTTTTCCATACAGACAACCCGGGGATCGTTGCGCAGCTTCCAATCCAGCTGTCCGTGTCCCACATCCACAGCATATACCTTTACTGCGCCGTTCTGAAGCATGCAGTCCGTAAATCCGCCGGTGGAGGAGCCCACATCCATACATACCTTGCCCTCCAGCTCTACGCCAAAATGAGTCATGGCCTTTTCCAGCTTCAGTCCGCCTCTGCTTACATATTTTAGAGTGACTCCCCGCACCTCAACCTGTGCCGTTTCCTCAAACATGGAGCCGGCCTTATCTTCCTTCTGTCCGTCAACATAGACGATTCCTGACATAATAATCGCCTTTGCTTTTTCCCGTGATGCCGCCAGCCCACGGCTGACCAGCATCATATCCAGTCTTTCTTTCATTCCTGTTCCTCTCTGTCCCTTACCTGTTGTCAGAAGCCCTGAAGCTGCCTGCCAAAGGCAGATATGCGGCCCGCATTGCCTTTATAATCGAATCGCTGTCTATCCCCAGCGTCTCCCGGAGAACGGAAACATTGCCGTGCTCCACATAAGCATCCGGAAGTCCCACAGTCAGAACCTTTACATTCGGATGCCGTTCCTGAACCCATGCCTTCACAGCAATCCCATAGCCGCCCTGAAGAACATTTTCCTCCAGCACAACCAGAAAGGAATGAGTGGAAGCCAGCTTCTCCACCAGTCTGTAATCAACAGGCTTGATAAACCGCCCATTAGCAAGAGTACATGAAAAACCCTCCGCCTGCAGCTTATCCCGGATATGCTCTGCTGTGCTGACCATGCTTCCCACCGCCAGCAGGGCAATTTCCTGTCCTTCAAACAAAATTTCGCCTTTTCCGTATTCAACAGGACTGTCAAATTCCTTCAGCCCCCGGTAAGCCTGTCCTCTGGGGTAACGGATGGCTATGGGTCCCTCGTGTTCATTCAGCGCGTAATCCAGTTCCCTGCGAAGCTCCCACAGATTCTTTGGGGCCATGACCGTCATATTAGGAATACAGGTCAAATAGGACAGATCAAAAATACCCTGATGGGTTTCTCCGTCGCTGCCCACCAATCCCGCCCGATCCAGGGCAAATACTACGGAAAGATTCTGAATGCACACATCATGGAGAATCTGATCAAAGCCTCTCTGCAAAAACGACGAGTACACGGCAACCACTGGCTTCATGCCTGCCGCCGCCATGCCTGCCGCCGAAGTCACTGCATGCTGCTCTGCAATTCCCACATCAAAGAAACGGTCCGGAAACTGCTTTTTAAATGGCTTTAATCCCGTTCCGTCCGGCATCGCTGCTGTGACAGCCACAATCTTCGGATTCTTCGCCGCCTGGATACAAAGCTCTTTGGAAAATACATCTGTATAGCTGGGATATTCTTTTTTCTTTAATACGGTTCCTGTAGCTGCATCAAAAGGCTCGATTCCGTGGAACCGGGCCGGATTTTTTTCTGCCGGGGCATATCCCTTGCCCTTTTTTGTAATCACATGAACCAGAACTGCATGATTCATATTTCTGGCTTCCCGGAAAACCTTCACCAGCTCCTTCACATTATGTCCGTCCACCGGCCCCAGATATGTGACTCCCATATTTTCAAACAGCATTCCAGGAATCACCAGCTGCTTAATACTGTTTTTTGTACGGCTGATCTTATCTACCAGACTTTCTCCCACTACAGGAATCCTGGAAAGAGACTCTGACACCCGCCGTTTCAGATTATTGTATTTTACATTAGAACGGATCCCGCTTAAATACCGGGACATTCCGCCCACATTTTCAGAAATAGACATATTATTGTCATTCAGAACAATAATAAAATTTTTTTTCATATGAGCGGCATTATTCAGCGCCTCATAGGCCATACCGCCTGTCAGAGCTCCGTCTCCAATGACTGACACAACTGCATAATCATCACCCATCAGATCCCGTCCCTGAGCCATACCCAGACCAGCGGAGATAGAGGTGGAGCTGTGTCCAGTATCAAAGGCATCATAGGGACTTTCCTTCCGTTTGGGAAATCCACTTAATCCGCCGTACTGACGCAGATCGGAAAACATTTCCCGCCTTCCACTTAAAATCTTATGGGTATAGGACTGATGCCCTACATCCCAGATCACCTTGTCCTTCGGCAGATCAAAGGCCAGATAAAGGGCAATCGTCAGCTCTACCACGCCCAGATTTGATGCCAGATGGCCTCCTGTTACGCTGATTTTATCAATCAGGAACTGACGGATCTCCGAAGCCAGAACCGTGATTTCCTCTGCGCTCAGGCTTTTTACATCCCATGGTCCCTCAATATGTTCTAAAATCATGGTTTTTACCCTCTGTTCTTTCTGTTACCGGATCAGTTTTCCCGGTTTATCAGCATATAAATCAAATTCTCAAGAAATGGATTGCTGCCTGGAATTTCGTGAAGCAGGGAAACTGCTCTTTCTGAAATCTCCGCCACATCGCTTCTTGCCTGGTCAATGCCTTTCAGAGTCACATAAGTAGTCTTATGATTTTTTTCATCACTTAATACCGGCTTACCCAGCTGCTCCTCTGTGCTTGTCACATCAAGAATGTCGTCCTGAATCTGAAACGCCAGTCCGATAGCCGATGCCATCTCCTCTACCTTTTTTAACTGTTTTTCTTCTGCGCCTGCAAGCACTGCCCCAATCATCATGGATGCCTCCAGAAGAGCCCCTGTCTTCAAACGGTAAATAAAATCCAGCTTTTCCTCCGGAATGGGCTTGTCTGTCAGCTCCACATCTACAACCTGACCGCCAATCATTCCGTAAATGCCTGTTTTTTCCGCCAGAAGCCCTATCGCGCGTCCTACCCGCTCCCCATGCTCTGTCATGGCAAATGCTTTAGCCGCCGTTTCCACAGCATAAATCAGCAGTGCATCTCCTGCCAGAACTGCCATGTCATATCCGAATTTCACCCAGGCTGTCGGCATTCCTCTTCGAAGCTGATCATTGTCCATGCAGGGAAGATCATCATGGATCAGAGATGAGGTGTGAATCATCTCGATTGCTGCCATAAAGGGCTCAATCTCTTCCCCCTTGCCTCCAAAAAGCCGGTAGGTTTCCTGCATCAGCATGGGGCGAAGCCGTTTGCCTCCGGCCCTGACGCTGTAGTTCATGGCCTCCAGTACGGTTTTCTGATATCCTGATTCCTCTGGCAGAAACTTTTCCACAATCTGCTCAACTTCTCTGGTTCTCTGCACTAATTCTTCACGCATCTCCATCCGCTTCCTCGCCTCCCTGCAGAATCATCATCTGTTTTTCTACTTTATCTATCTTATCGCTGCAGGCCTTTACCAGCTTCATCCCGGCCTCGTAGCAGGCAAAGGATTCCTCCAGAGAGGTGTCCGAAGCCTCCAGCTTTTCCAGAAGCTCATCCAGCTGGGCAAAGGTCTCTTCAATGGACTGATCCTGTTTTTTCTCACTCATGGTTTATTTCCTCCCGCTCAGTTACCCGGGCCTTCAAACGTCCGTCTGTAATTCGGATCGTGATCAAATCTCCCGGCTTAACATCCGCTGCATGTTCAATCCTGCGGCTGTTCTCATCTGTAAGGAAGCCAAAGCCGCGGCTAATCTTCTCCAGAGGCGAAAGCCCGTGAAGACGTCCTCCAGCCAAAGCCAGCCTGTGCTTTGCCATGGTAAGCTTTCGCTTCATAGCCTCCTCCATCTGATCCTGCAGATCCGCAAGTCTCTGCCTCTGCTGGCGCAGCATACTCATGGGATCGCGGAGCTGAAGCCGCAGACGGTACTGATCTGCCTGAAACCGGCGTCGCTCCACCTGACGCCCCATCGCCCGCCGCAAAGCCGCATGGTAGGCAAGCAGCTGCTCTTCAAACTGTCTGTAGTCAAATACAGCCAGCTCTGCCGCCGCCGAGGGAGTCGGAGCACGCAGATCCGCCACATAATCGGCAATGGTTACATCTGTTTCGTGACCTACAGCAGAAATCACCGGTGTCCTGCAGTTAAAAATTGCCCGTGCCACCGGTTCTTCATTAAAGGCCCACAGATCCTCAATGGATCCGCCGCCCCGGCCAACGATCAGCACATCCAGTCCCATCTCATCCAGTGTCTGTATTCCACGGACAATACTGGATGCAGCCCCGGCTCCCTGAACCAGAGCCGGATATAGAATAAGCTGAACGTAAGGATTCCTTCTGGCTGTAATATTCATAATATCCCGAATGGCCGCCCCGGTACTGGCTGTCACTACTCCCACAGTCCGGGCATAGCGGGGAATCGGCTGCTTATACTCCGAGGCAAACATCCCCATTTCTTCCAGCTGATCTCTCAGTCTCTGAAACCGCAGAAACAAATCTCCCTGGCCATCCTGTTCAATTTTCCTTGCATACAGCTGGTATTTACCATCCCGCTCATAAACATCCACCGTTCCGGTTACTACGACCTGCTGTCCTTCCTGCAACTGAAAAGAGAGACCCCTGCGCTGTCCGGCAAACATTACCGCAGCTAGGGTCCCGGTTTTATCTTTCAATGTAAAATAAATATGCCCGGACGTATGGTACTTGCAGTTGGATACCTCGCCCCGCACAGAAATCCGGCTCAGGGCGAAATCCTGGGCAAACATATTCTTGATATAAGAATTCACCTGTGAAACCGAATAAATTCCTGCCATATTACTCTGCAGTCACCAGCTTTGCCAGTACTCCGTTAATAAATGCTGCCGAGTCCCGGCCGCCAAATTTTTTGGCCAGATCTACTGCTTCGTTAATTGCCACCTTTTCCGGCACCTGATCGTCATACTTCATCTCATACAGTGCCTGACGCAGAATGGTCAGCTCCACCCGTCCCATTCTTCTTGTTTTCCATCCGTAAGCAACCTGGTTAATCTGATCATCCAGCTCGTCACGCTTTGCCGCAATGGCCTCCACACGTTCAATCAGGAAGCTGCGCTCCTTTTCCTGCATCTCAACCCGGTGAATAATCTCTGTCTCACCTTCTGCAGTAATATCATCCTCATCCGGAGAGTCGAAATACTGACGAGTCTGTTGTTCAACCTCCTGGGCAGGGTAAAATTCTGCTGCAAACAGCATTTTAAAGCAATGCTCCCGCATCTTACTTCTTGTCATCTGAATATCCTCCTGGCATGGAACCGGCTCCATGCCGATTTCCTCTGTTCTGTCCTGTATTTTTCCTATGTTGCTTCTGTATCGGAAGAACACAGCTTTGCATTATCATATCACATTTTTTTCTGTTTCACAATGACTGGATTGAAAATCCAGTATCTGCTCTGTATAACTTTTCTCCATTTCGGGTATTCTCTTCCTGACAGATATTTTAACAAACGGAGGTTTTTTATGTGGGGAATTGTCATTGCACTTGTATCCGGCGCTCTGATGAGCTTACAGGGGATTTTTAATACAGAAGTTACCAAACAGACCAGTATCTGGGTATCTGCCGGATGGGTACAGTTTACTGCTCTGATTACCTGCATTCTGTTCTGGTTTTTTTCTGATCGAAGCTCTGCCGCCATCCTCCTTCAGGTTCGCCCCTGGTACATGCTGACCGGCGGTCTGATGGGCGCGTTTATTACGTTTACCGTCATCCGGAGTATGGACGGCCTCGGTCCTGCACAGGCTACCTTGTTCATTGTAGTTACTCAAATCCTGGTTTCCTATGGAATTGAGCTTCTGGGACTCTTCGGCGTAGAAAAAGCTGCCTTTGAATGGAAAAAACTGATTGGCGCTCTCATTGCCATTGCCGGAATTATTGTTTTTCGATGGGAAAAGTAACCAATACAACGTTGAAAACCTCCTCTTCCTGAGCTATAATCTCAGGGAATGGAGGTTTTAGTATGACAAATGATATGACAAGAGGACGGATTCTGCCGCAGCTGATCAGCTTTACCATTCCTCTGGTTTTAGGCAACCTGTTTCAGCTGACCTACAATGCAGCCGATTCCATGATTGTGGGAAGGTATCTGGGCGGTCAGGCTTTGGCTGCTGTAGGAACTGCCGGGCCTATTATGAATCTGGCCATTCTTTTTATCAGCGGAATGTGCATGGGAGCCGGAATTTTGATGAGCACCCAGTATGGAGCAAAACAGCAGGATGTACTGGAACGGCAGATCAGCACCACGCTTTTAAGCGGACTGGTCTTTTCCTTTTTTGTCACCCTTTCCATGATGGTTCTGGCAAAGCCTGTTTTAACTCTGATCCGTGTGCCGGAAGAGATTCTTGACAGCGCTTGCGGATACCTGCGGATCATTTTTACCGGATTTCTTTTTACCTTTGCCTACAATTTCTTTTCCAGTACCCTGCGGGCCCTGGGAGACAGCAAGGCTTCTCTGTATTTTCTTGTTATAAGCTCTGTTTTTAACATTGCAGGGGATTTGCTCTTTGTAGCAGTTTTCCGGTGGGGTGTCAACGGCAGCGCTCTGGCAACCGTTTTAAGCCAGATGATCTGCTGTCTCTGCTGTATGATTTATATCCAGAAAAAAGTACCTCTTCTGCGCCTGGGAAAACGCTGGCTTATTTTTGATAAATGCCTCTTATCCCGCACCTTTTCCTTTGGCATTACCAGCGCCCTTCAGCTCATGTGTGTCCAGCTTGGCAAGGTCTGTGTCCAGTCTATGGTAAATATGCAGGGGATTGCTTTTATGGCTGCCTTTACTGCAGTCAACCGGGTCGATGATTTTGCCCTGACGCCGCAGCAGAATATTGCCCATGCAGCCACTACCTTCATGGCTCAGAATAAGGGAGCCGGACAGGAAAAACGCATGAAGCAGGGATTTTTCTGCGGCGTTCTGGTGGAGCTTTGCTACACTGCGGCTGTAGGGAGCTGTGTGTTCCTGTTTGCAGAGCCTATTATGAAGCTGTTTCTTCCTGAAGAATCAGCAGAAGTCATTGTACTTGGCGTCACCTATCTGCATCTGATTTCCTTTCTCTATCTTTTATCCGGATCTGGCAATATTGTTCAGGGATTTTTCCGGGGAATCGGTGATTTGAAGGTTACTCTGATTAGCTCTCTTCTGAACATTTCTGTTCGAGTGATTGCAGTTTTCTTTATGCTTCAGGTATCAAACGGAGGCTTTGGATGTCTGGCCTGGGCCTGTTGTTTTGGATGGATCTCCATGAATCTTCTGGAGATTCCGCTGCTTATCAAAAAAATACGGAGTATGAAATAGCTCCATGCAATATAACCTATAATCCTTCTACCTAAAAAATCCTGTGGAAACCAGATATGGATTTCCTACAGGGAGTATCCCAAAGTTTGTGTAAACCTTCAAACTGATGTAAGATAGACTTACCA
>OGXF01001952.1_pt1 | contig 12848 bp, 9 predicted proteins | sample 1576191 | NCBI WGS metagenome assembly OGXF01 (sample SAMEA3541545, study PRJEB24748) | human gut metagenome | biome: human gut; feature: human-associated habitat; material: faeces | place: China | collected 2012
TTCGTTAGTGTCATTAAAGCCTTCAAGCCTTCAGAGGGTGTTGACAGAACTTCAAGCCTGCCATATCGTTGTTTGCATGGTCGCCTGCAACGATCATAAGCGGCTCAAGAACAACCTTCTTGTACTCGCCCTCGCCAACCTTCGCAATGACATCTTCCAGGCTCGGTGTAGCCTCTACAGTACCTACATAGTAATTCTTGTAACCCTCGGAAGCCAGCATATCCTGCATCTTTGCGTAAACTTCGTTGGAGTCAGCCTCGGTACCGTGGCCCATAAAGCAGATTGCGGTCTCGCCGTCATCATACTCTGCAGTTGCCTCGGTAATTGCCTTAATGACTGCCTTAAAATCGTCATCACTGGTTAACAGCGGCTCACCGATGGCCACTTTATCAAATGCGTCGGAATACTGCGCTATCTCATCTACCAGATCCGTGTACTCCAGACCATTCATCAGGTGAGTCGGCTGGATTACCAGGGTCTTTACCTCGTTATCAACGGCGCGCTTTAATGCCTCGCCTACGTTATCAATCTTCACATTATCTCTGGATTTTACATGATCAATGATGATCTGGCTGGTAAAGCCTCGTCTTACGGAGTAATCCGGGAATGCCTTTTCCATTGCGTTCTCGATAGCGCCAATGGTAAGACGGCGGTTATCGTTGTAGCTGGTTCCGAAGCTTACTACCATAAGCTCCTGATCTCCAATCTCATCCTGATTTCTTGCGTTGTCCATAGATGCGTCTCCAGTGTCGTAATTCTCTTCGTCTTCTTCCTCCACCTCGGTCTCTTCGGTCTCGGCTTCGGTGGTTTCCTCTGCAGCCTCAGTGGTTGTCTCCTCTGCTGTGGCTGCCTCGGTCTTCTCTGCTTTTCCCGCACAGCCTGCCATCATCGCAGCAGAAAGCGCGGTCACTGCAAATAATGCTGTCAGTGTTCTCTTTTTCATGATACATCCTCCTCTAAAATGGTATGGTACAAAGCCACCCTTACTGACACAATCGATTTTGGAATACCGGGACATACCACGAATAATGGACATGAAAAAGCCTGAGAAAATCTTTATAAAGATCATACGGCACGACCAAGTCCTCGTGGTCTGGAATGCTCCTGTACCAACAACCGGCAGGTTTCCTGGCTCGCAGCTCCCCACACATAAGATTGCCTTCCCGGTCTCCAAAAACCAGTGGCTGCCATGCCCCTCAGGCATGCGCATAATCCAGTGCTCCCTGCTTACAGTGACGAGATCGCGCAGGTCTTCCACCTGCTTCCCTTTTACCCTGAGTCTGCATCCACAAACCCCGGCACCGATTGCCCTATTTTCGATATGCATCCATCATACCATTCACCCACAGAAAAGGCAACGGAAAACCATTATTTTCTCAATTCCGCAATCCGGCGGTTTAAGGTACTTCGGGAAATAGAAAGCCTGCTGCAGATCTCCTTCTGGGTCCTTCCCGCATCCAGAAGCTCCCGGATTTTTTTCAGCTCATATTCTTTTGAGGAAATGTTTGGAAGCTCTGACGCAGAGCGCACATATCCGTCATGCAGCACAGCCATTTCCAGCTGGATATTCAGCTCATTGATCTCCATAGCCATCAGCCTCTCATAATCTGAGGGCGGTATCTCCACCGCAAGTCTGATTTTTTTGTAAATGCGGCAGTAATAATCCAGCATGTTTTCCGCGTAGCGCAGAAACAGTTCCCGGTCGGTATGGACCGTGTGGACCGGTTTCAGGCTCTGATCCTTCATGATCTCATACAGTCTCTGGCTGAACACTCCCGCCTGACAGCGCTCCTCCAGATTCTGATCCGTACAGAAAATGATCCGCACCGGCTCCAGATCCCTCTGCTTTTTCCGGTTCTCAATCACTTCTGCCAGCCGTTTCTGATAGTAAATCTGCATCCGCTCCGGATAATTGATGATGATGGTTCCGTCATGGATGTTTTGCAGCAAACCATCTGCCCCAAACAGATACTCACACAGATAGTCCTGGTAAATGCTGGAGCTGTGCATGATCAGAATATCCTTCAGCTTCCGGCTGGATTCGTTGTGAATCGCCTTTGCCACCAGCTCATTGATCTCCGCATCATCGGTATTCACCAGAATGATGTTGCGGTTCTCTCTGGCATAGGTTCTGGCCCTTTTTAGCAGCTCCATATCGCAGATATCCTCCAGGAAATCGAAGGTAATATAGCTTCCGTTCGTAAACTGCACGGATTCCTTCTGGATCTCGCTGTATTTGCGGAAGGTAAACAGCATGGAGACGCCATGTTCCTGCTCATAGATTGGCTTGATGTTGATGATGCCGTAAAAATGATTCCACTCAATGGCGGCTTTCATCATCCTGCTCTTCCGCTCCTGTGCGCGAAACGTCTCCTGGACCGACTCATATGGAAACAGTTCCTGGATCCGTTTTCCCAGAAGCGGCTCTGTGATCCAGAACAGCTTCCGGAAGGACTCATTGGCAAACAGAATATTTCCATAAAAATCAGTGTAAATCAGCGCCGTGTCATTGGCATCCAGGATTCCCTTTAATTCATCATTCTTCTCTTCTATAATCCTGGAATACTGACTGTCCGTAATCTTAGAGGCAATCAGATCGGCCATGCTGTGCATGAAGGTAACCGTGGACGAAATCTTTTTAAACAGGGCTTTGCCCCGGTCCTTCGGCAGAATCAGGGCAATCACGCCTATGGTCCGGTGATCCAGTCGGATCGGCACACCCACAAAGGACTCCATCTTGCAGTTATGATACTCCGGGCACTGCCTACAGCTTTCCTTATCCCGCTTATGCTCCAGTAGCACATCCTTATTGGCGTAAAATACCTCCGCAATCAGCGAACCGATCTTAATATCCTGATACAGAGAGAAATACTGGAACGCGCTTCCGACCACGTTCATATCCGCATCCGTGATGATGACATCGGTTTCCAGGACATCCGAGATGGCTCGCGCGAAATCATCGAATTCTGTTTTTAACTCACCCTTAAACTTCATAAAAACGCACCCCATTATGCAGAAAGGTCCGGGAAACCACCTGCGCGGCTTTCCCGGACCTTTCCATGGATCTCATCCTGTTATTTTGTATACTCAGCCGCGATCTTGCGGATCAGCTCTAATCTCTCCGGAGCAATGTCAGAAGAAATGGTACAGTCAGCGCCGATTGCAACGCCCTTTGTGCCTGCCTCGTCGAGGATCTTCTTAATCTCAGCTCTTAACTCTTCCTCGGTTCCGGTGTAGAGAATGCTTCCCGCTGCGTTGTCGAAGCCACCGATTACCGGCTTATCGCCAAGAATCTTTTTGCCTTCGCCAAGGGTAATGTTCTCAGAATATACAGCCCAGTTGTAAGCTGCTACCGGGTAATCCTTATACCAGCTTAAGTTGTTGGTATATTTTCCATATCCGCAGATATGAAGGATGGTCTTATTAGAAAACTCATTGATGTAATTTAATACATCCAGATCCAGCGGCTCTACCAGCTTCTTGTGGCCTGCGTGGGTCAGCATCTTATCCTGTACGCACTGTACGCTGTAGTAAATGCCGTCGATGGAAGTCTCCTCAAACAGCTTCTTAACCAGAATCTTGGTATCCTCAGCGATGCATCTTGCAGCCTTCTCCATAACCTCCGGGCTCTCATGGAACAGTCTTACGAATTTCTTGAAATCCTCATCGTACTCCTCGAAACGAAGTCTGATATACTGAAGCGGGGAGAAGATGTTGTAGTATTTGTATACATCATCACCGGCATGCTCGCAGATCTCTTTTACATACTCAACCTGCTTGGTGATCCACGGATGATCCGGTCCAACGGACTCTACCTTATCCAGATCCTCAACAGAAGTGATGGTCTTGCGGCATACAGACGGATGACCGAAGAAACCATCGGACATGATCTTTAAAAAATCCGGTTTTACTTCGTCGATATACTTTTTCTGCTCAGCAACTACGGTGTTGTAGATTTCCGGATCTGCTCCGCTGTAGTGGTTATGGAAAGATACGAAATGATGCCAGAAGGCAGCCGGTACTCTCTCCTCGGTCTCGTTATTTAAAAATGCGTCAATTACCGCTTTTCTATCGTCTTTCATACAATTCTCCTTCTCTTTCACCTGTCTGGAAATCCAGTGGATTCTTCCGTCATTGATGTTATTCGGAATGGAACAGTCAGCGCCCATGATGTAACCGCGGTGTCCGTTTTCCTTAATAAGCTGGTCTACAAACTTGCAGACTTCCTCTTCGCTTCCGCTGTCGATCAGGGTCTGTGGGTTATTATCAAAGCCGCCCAGAACGCACTTGCCCGGGAACAGCCTGCGGCCTTCCTCAATGGTAACGCCCTCTGTAAAGGTTGCCCAGTTGTAAGCCTTAGCCTCGTAATCCTGATACCAGCTTAAGTTGTTTTTGTGATGCGCGTATCCGCAGATATGAAGAATATTGTAATCACTCAGCTTATTTGCGGTCTCCAGCACGCCAATTTCCGTCGGGCGGATCAGGCGGTCATAGGTCTCCCGGTCATACATCTTGCTCTGAATATTCTGGACACAGTAGTAAATACCATCCAGCTTTGTTTCTGTCAGAAGCTTAGATACCAGGGTCGTGATATCTTTCTGGATCTCCATGCCGGCCTTGTGAAGCTCCTCCGGGAAATGCTCTGCAAGATATACAAAGCGGTCATATTTCAGGTCATAAAAGTCCAGACGGATACGGATGACCTGCAGCGGCGCAAACACATTGTAGAATGTCATGACCTTATCACCAAACAGGTCTACCAGGCGGCGCACATGCTTTACCTGCTCCGTGATCCACGGATGATCCGGGCCGATGCTCTTGATGGCAAGAAGATCCTCCGCGGTCTCCAGGTTGTTGTTCATAACCGGCGGATATCCCATAAAGCCCTCATTCATAAGCTTCATCATATCCGGCTCAATGGTCTCAAAATAGCGTTTGTGGCCTTCTACGATCTTGTCCAGAAGCTCCGGACGCTCCAGTCCCTGGAACTGATCCTTTCCAAGTACAAAGTGATGCCAGAATCCCATCGGGATCCGGTATGTCTCTTTATTGTCCATGGCATCTTTCAGAAGCTGCCTTCTATTCTCGCTCATATATACTGCGACTCCTTACTTTTATTATTCGGTAATTTTTCCTGCTGCGTAATCCATCAGGGTAGCGATCTGGTAAGACATGGTAACAGCACCCGGATCCAGATGTCCAAGGCCACGGTTTGCCTGATAGCTTGCACGTCCTCTGATTGCTTCCATGTTCTTGGTATTCTCTGCGCCGTCCTCTGCAGCCTTCTTAACCAGATCACATAACTCTGCAGACGGGGTTCCGTTTGCCAGGCACTCTTCATACTTCTTAACTGCAGGTGCCAGGGAATCGATCATGGTCTTGTAGCCTTCCTTTGCCTGACCTCTCGCTACGATGGCATCCAGCATTGCCTTCAATACAGTGCACAGCTCTGCATCATGAAGAACCTCAATTCCCTTTAACGCCTTTGCTGCAGCAATGTAAGCACTTCCGTATAATACGCCTGAAGATCCGCCGATTACAGACATCATAATCTTACCGATCTCTTTGAACTCATCAGAAAGCTCCATGGTTTCCAGACGATCAACATTTTTTACAAGATTCTCAAAGCCCATATTGATGTTGGTCCAGTGATCACCATCACCGGTCACACTGTCCAGCTCTGTGATATAGTCACCTTTGGAATGGATCAGCTCATAGGCCAGCTTGATATATTCTGCGTAATCCTTTGCGGTTAAAGTAAAGCTCATCGTTTATTCCCTCCTTCAGATTTTCAGTGCCGGGGTGTCACACGGAGCATCCAGCAGTTCTTTTAATTCATCATCCAGCTTCATCAGGGTAACAGAAGCACCGGTCATGTCGATCGAAGTGCAGTAGTTTCCTACAAAAGTGCGGTATGCCTTAATGCCCTTTTCCTCCAGGATCTTCTGTACCTCCAGATTCAGGATGTAAAGCTCCATTAACGGGGTACCGCCAAGGCCATTTACCAGAACTGCAACTTCGCTGCCGGAATAATCATAATCATCCAGAATGCGTCCTACCAGAATCTCTGCGATTTCCTTTGCGCTCTTGATCTTGGTAGTCTCAACGCCCTGCTCACCATGGATTCCCATGCCGATCTCGATCTCGTCGTCTGCGATCTGAAAACCAGGCTTTCCAACTGCCGGAAGAATGCACGGTGTCATGGCAACACCCATGGTACGGATATTGCGGACTGCCTTTTCTGCTGCTGCCTTTACCTCTGCGAGGCTTGCCCCCTGCTCTGCCTTTGCACCTGCGATCTTATGTACAAAGACGGTTCCTGCGATACCTCTTCTGCCTGTTCCCTCTTCTCTGTCCGGAACTGCAACGTCATCCTTTACGATAACCTGGGCAACCTCAATATCGTCCATCTCTGCAAGATCTGCAGAAAGGCCAAAGTTCATAATATCACCGGAGTAGTTTTTGATTACCATCAGTACGCCTTTTCCGCAGGAAACCTGCTCAATGGCACTGCCGATACGGTCCGGGCTCGGAGAAGAGAATACATTTCCGGAAATTGCTGCATCCAGCATACCTTTTCCTACAAAGCCTGCGTGCAGCGGCTCATGGCCTGCTCCGCCTCCGGAGATCACTGCCACCTTATCCGTCTTTTTCTCTTTTCTGCTGATGACCTCCATCTTCGGAGTGTAAACCAGCTTATCCGGATAAGCTGCCTGCATTCCCATCAGTGCCTCACTTACTACATCAGTCGGATTGTTGATAATCTTTTTCATAACATACATCCTTTCATAGTTTTATGCCATACCGAGATAAGCTTTCTTTACCATCGGATTGTTTGCAATGTCACTGGCTTTGCCAGACATACTTACGAGACCATTCTCCAATACATAGGCTCTCTGCGAAACCTGAAGCGCCATATTTGCGTTCTGTTCGATCAGAAGAACCGTAACCCCCTGTTTGTTGATCTTTTCGATCATGCCGAAGATCATCTCTACAAAGTTCGGAGCAAGTCCAAGGGACGGCTCGTCTAACAGGATCATCTTCGGGTTTGACATCAGCGCCCGTCCTACAGCCAGCATCTGCTGCTCACCACCAGATAAGGTACCGGCCTGCTGCGTGATACGTTCTTTCAGACGCGGGAATAATTCATAAACCCTTTCGTAGGATTCTTTAATCTTGTTCTCGTCTTTTACAACAAATGCACCAATACGCAGGTTTTCTTCTACGGTAAGCTCTGGGAACACCTCACGTCCCTCTGGAGAAATACCGATTCCTTCTTTTGTCATTGCATGTGCAGGTACATGCGTAATATCTTTTCCATCAAATGTAATCGTACCGCTGCTCGATTTTACGATGCCGACGATAGAATTTACAAGCGTTGTTTTTCCGGCGCCGTTACTGCCGATCAGGCAGACGATCTCTCCCTCATTTACTTCCAGGCTGATTCCCTTTAAGGCGTGGATCGCGCCGTAGTTGGTGTGCAGATCCTCAATTTTTAGCAGCATTATTCGAACCTCCCAGATATACGTCGATAACCTTCTGATTCTTTGCGATCTCTTCCGGAAGTCCTTCCGCGATCGGTTTTCCATGGTCAATTACATAAATACGGTCTGAAATATTCATAACTACACTCATATCATGCTCGATCATAAGAACAGTGTAACCCTGCTTTTTCAAAAGTCTAATGAATTCCATCAATTCGTGGGACTCCTGCGGGTTCATGCCTGCTGCCGGCTCATCTAACAAGATCAGCTTTGCGCCGGTAGCGATCGCACGGGCGATTTCCAGCTTTCTCTGATCACCATAAGGCAGGTTCGATGCATAATCATCTTTTCTGTCGTAAAGCCCTACTTCCTTCAGAACCTTCAGCGCATCATAGGTAATTGCATCTTCCTCTTCTCTGAATTTCTTTGTTCTGAAAATGGAAGAAGCCAGGTCGTACTTTGTTTTGATATGTGCACCTACCAGTACATTTTCGATTACTCTCATATCCGAGAAAAGGCGAATGTTCTGGAATGTTCTGGAAATACCTTTTTTTACAATATCTCTCGGGTTAATGCTCTGGATTTCCTCACCCTTGAATTTGATCGTGCCCTCATCAACTTTATAAACTCCGGTCAGCATGTTGAATACGGTCGTTTTTCCTGCTCCGTTCGGTCCGATAATACTGATGACTTCACCCTCGTGAACCTTGAAGCTTACATTTTCCACCGCAACAATGCCGCCGAATCGTTTCGTTATTCCATTGACCTCTAATAACAAATCTTCTCTAGCCATTGTGCCTCCATCCGTTACCAACTCGTTCTTTTACGCGTTTGCCTCTTCTCCGTTTATCTTCGCCTGAACCTTTTTGGATAATTTATAAGGTAAGGAAGATTTCCAGCCCAGCAATCCTTCCGGACGGAAACGCATCATCAGGACTAAGATAACACCATAAAGAACGAAGCGGTATTTCATAAGGCTTCTGGAAACCTCCGGGAAAGCAACCAGAACGATTGCTCCTACGTACATGCCTCTGAGAGTTCCCATGCCGCCTAAAATAACGATACTTAAAATCAGGGTTGAAACATCAAAGTTAAATGTATTCGGATCGATGTAACCGATCAGGGAAGAATACAATGCTCCGCCCAGTGCACAGATCATGGCAGAAACAACAAATGCCAGGATCTTGTATTTTGTGATATTGATTCCCATCATGGTGCTGGCCATTTCATCTGTCTTGATCGCTCTGAGCGCTCTTCCGGTCTTAGACTGGATCAGTGCCTTACAGAACAGGGAGATCAGCACGATCATGATCAGAATCAGGAAATACATACCATTGTTTGCCACCGTAAGCTTAATACCGAAAATCTGCGGCTTCGGGATATTTTTAACACCAAGTGTACCATTCGTTACACTCTGCCAGTTCATCAGAACCATCTTGACGATCTCACCAAATCCCAGGGTGATAATAGAAAGGTACGTTCCGGTTACACGTAAGGTAGGCAGTCCGACTAATACACCGATCACTGCGGCCAGCAGCATACCTGCCAGCATAGCCGGGAAGAATGACCAGCCCAACGTTACAGCCAGAAGAGAGGCCGTATAAGCACCGATTGCAACAAAGCCTGCATGTCCCAGAGAAACCAGGCCGGTATATCCAGTCAGGATATTCAATCCAAGTCCCAGGATGGCATAGCATCCGATTTTCGCAACAACAGTCAGAAAATACTGGTTCTTTACCACAAACGGCAGCGCAATAAGAATGACAGCCAGAACTCCCCAAAGGATCTTTGCATTCTTCGAAGTAAACTGTTCAAACGAAGAAAGCATTGTTTTATTATCTTTTTTCATCTCTATCCTCCAAGTTTCGTCACTGTGTCTTATACCTTAGTGATACCCTTCTTACCGAACAGACCGTTCGGACGAATGATCAGCACCAGGATCAAAATGATAAATGCTACAGAGTCGCGGTAGGTAGAACCAAAGAAGGTAACTGCCATACACTCAGAAACACCGATGATCAGACCGCCAAGGATTGCACCCGGCAGGCTTCCGATACCTCCAAGAACTGCAGCCGCGAATGCCTTTAAGCCGGCCATAAATCCCATATTCGGGTAAACAATCTCATAATAACCGCCAACCAGAGCACCTGCAAGAGTTGCAGATACACCTGCGAGGAAGAATGTAAAGCTGATAACAAAGTTTACATCGATTCCCATCATCTTTGCTGCTTTTGCATTCTGCTGACTGGCTCTCATAGCCAGACCAATCTTGGTTTTGAATACGATAAATACCAGAATCAGCATCAGAACAACAGAAACCACACACATCATAACCTGGGTCAGAGTAATGGAAACTTTGCCAAGCTTGATCATGCCGTAACCAAAAATGTTCGGGAAGTTTCTTTTTTCTGAACCGATAAAAACAATCAGGAGATTTGTGATAATGTTGGAAATACCGATAGTGGTAATCAGAGATGCGATAGGCGGTGAGCCTTTTTTACGAAGAGGTTCCAGTGCGATCTTATCAATCATGATGCCCAACGCACCAGTTACTAACATACTTAAAAGAATCCCTGGTACAATGCCGAATTTCATGCTGACAATGAATACCATTGCAATTTCCGCGCCGAACGCGTAAATGGAACCATGTGAGAAATTGACCAGTCGAAGGATTCCGAATACGAGCGAATAGCCGACTGCTATTAACGCATATCCCATTCCCAGGGCTAAACCATTAAAAACCTGTTGAGCAAGCATTGTGGCTCCTTTCAAAGATACCGGGAGCCGGAAAGCACGCTTTCCGGCTCCCTTAGATGTACTTACATGAATTGTCGCTTTCGTTTATTTCATTTTTACGAATTTGCCATCTTCGATGGTTACTTTTACGAATTCCTTATCTACATCACCGTTGGAGTCAAACTTGGTCTGACCGGTAACACCCGGATAATCAACATTGTAAAGTGCGTCTTTTACTTTGTCAGACTCGGTAGTTCCTGCATCCTCGATTGCGGTAAGCAGCATACCTACGGAATCGTATGCCTGAGAGGTCAGTGCAGACGGTGCGCTGCCGTAAACATCGGTGTACTGTTTTACATATGCCTGGATCTCAGGATCATCGGAATCTGCGAAGAAGATAACCGGGAAGCATACGCCGTTTACTGCGCTTCCGCCCAGCTCAAGAAGCTGCTGGCTGTAAGCGTTGGAGAATGCAATGATAGTAACATCCGGGTTAACCTGCTTGTACTGCTTTGCAACCGGTGCTACCAGGTTGTACATACCACAGCAGATAACTGCCTCTGCGCCAGCTTCGTTCAGCTTTGCGATTGCTGCGGAGTAGTCATCAGAACCCTCCATAACTTCCTCGTGAGCTACAACCTTAACACCCTTATCACTCATACCATCAATGATGTCGGTGATGATCTTGGAGGTATTGGTTCCCCAGTCAGTCATAATGGAAATGATACCAATATTTTTCTTTCCAAGGTCATTCACTGCAATGTCAACACTCGCACCACCCTCTTTAGAAATAACGGTGTTGTTTCTGAAAATATAATCACCGATAGAGGAATAATCCGGATGGGAAGAGGACGGGGAAATTTCGATCACGCCGTTCTCCTGATAGATCGGAGCTGCTGTCATACATACGCCGGAAGCGAAATGTCCGATCACACCTGCGATGTTATCTTTGTCAGATACGATCTTCTGTGCGATGGTGGTTGCTTCCTCTGAGGTGTTCTTATCGTCGTACTCTACGATCTGAACCTCTCTGCCAAGGCATCCGCCGTTATCGTTCCACTTCTGGGCCATAAGCTTTGCTGCGTTTGCGAAGCCGATACCATACTCAGAGTTATCTCCAGTCATCGGTGCTGCGACTGCAATGGTGATCGGGTTGGAAGTATCCAGATCACTGCTGCCGCCCTCTGCTGCTGCAGAAGTATCGGCTGCTGCATCCTTCTGTGCTGCAGTGGTTTCCGGGGTGCTGCTGCTCTGTGAACCGCCGGAGCAGGCTGTGGTCAGCGCCATAGCTGCCGCGAGTGTCAGTGAGACTGCAAGATTTCTTTTCTTCATACTTTGTTCCTCCTTATTTTATGGATCACGTTGTCCAAATTTTTATTTTCGATGTTTTAATTTTACAATTTCGCATCAATAATGTCAATGTCGTTTGTGCATTTTGTTCACCTTCGTGGTTTCTGCATGGTTTTCATTTGTTTTATTTGCATGATTTATTGCATTCTCACAAAGTCTTTTCATATGTTTGTGTCATTTTGAGACACAGTGGATCATGGGCTCGCAAATTAAGGCGGCAATTCTTCAATAAACGTTCCTCCTGTCATAAAAATCCTGTTATTATAAAAAAACCGCCATGCTCCCGTTTCCAGAAACATGACGGCATTGTCTCCTCGCTGCAGTTTTTAATTATGTCAGACAAATTAAATTTCATCGTTGTATCTTTTATACATCATTTATTTTTTTCTGTCAAGAACTCGAGATGTAAATTATTATCTTTCTATTTACCTACTGATTTACAGGTTTTTGTCTCTGAAACTGGTCCTGCTGTTTCCGGCATCCGCGCCAGTTTTCTGATATACGGAATAACCATTGCTGCCGCAACCATCAGTGATGTTACTTCAGCCACGGGAGTTGCCCAGGCCACACCGCGGATCCCGATTAAATGGTTAAACAAAATCATAAATGGCACATCCACCGTTCCTTTACGCAGCATGGAAAGAATGATCGGCTGTCTCTTTTTTCCAGTGGCCTGAAACACAGTCAGCGCAAAGAACGTCATGGTCGTCATGGGACTGGCGGAACAGATGATACGCAGGAACCGGCAGCCATATGCCACCGTCTCGCTGTTGTTGATAAACAGCCTACTCACAGCGGGAGCCTGTATATACAAAAGCACTGCAATGGCCAGTGCCACAGCAAGACTGAATACAAACAGAGTACGGATTGCGTCCAGCATGCGCTTTTTGTTCCCAGAAGTATAGTTATAACCAATGAGCGGCAGTGTTCCCTGGGTAATACCCTGCCCCACGGCAAACGCCAGCATATTGAGTTTCTTTGCAATTCCCATTCCGGCCACAGCCACATTGGAATAGCCGGCAATAATATGGTTGAGTACCATATTGGAAACCGTACCCATCATAGAAATAAGGAAACTCGGCATTCCTACGCTGATGACCTCTGCCGGAATGTGTTCTCCCAGCGTATACATTTCCGGAGAAAGCGTCAGCACGCTGACACCACGCATTTTCCAGATAAATGCCAGGAAATAAATCATTGCGGTTGCGTTGGAAATCAATGTTGCAACCGCCGCTCCGGTGATCCTGCGGTTCCTGATTCTGATCCTGTACAGTTTCC
>OGXF01001968.1_pt1 | contig 12726 bp, 10 predicted proteins | sample 1576191 | NCBI WGS metagenome assembly OGXF01 (sample SAMEA3541545, study PRJEB24748) | human gut metagenome | biome: human gut; feature: human-associated habitat; material: faeces | place: China | collected 2012
AATTTTCAGGGTTTTACATACTGTTTAATCTTCAATTATCAAGGTTCTTTGTTGTCTTGTTTTCAACAGCTTGGTTATTTTATCATAACCTTTTGTGCTTGTCAAGAACTTTTTAAATTATTTTTTGCTACTCATCAGCAACTCAATCAGTTTATCATGTATCATTGCCTTTGTCAACAACTTTTTTATTTTTCTCAAATTCTTTATTTGAGCCATTGTTTTCACAACGGAATTATAATATAACATTATACCCCGCTATTGTCAAGAGGATTTGTAGATTTTTTTACACAATTTTTCCAGCTCTATACATTGCTGTTTTTTCAAGTATTTATCTTGTTTTTCAGGAAAGGATAAACAGCACATCGTTTTGTAAATAACTGTACTGATCGCGTAGGATGCGGATCCGGGTGTATGGTTTAAAGACACAGGTGCAGCGGGCTGCGCTGAGTTTTTTAGTCCTGCGCAACCAGATTCGCAGACAAGTGCGTAGTACAGTCATTTCGAAAACGATGTACTAACATTAATATAAAATAAATGGTCAGGGAACGTTTAAATAGACACGCTTCCTGGCCATTTATTTTTATTGTAGATTTTATTTCAATCATTTTCATCCTGCACTGTAACTGTACACGGATCAGCTATAAAATCCCCTTTATCAATCCGCCTAACAGCAGGTTCATAAGATTATAACGGTATATCAGAGAAAGCCATATGCTTTTATTTATCTGTTCTTCCAACATCTGACCCACAGGTGTTTCTGTAAAAAAGCTGAGAACAAAGCCTGCGATCCATAAGATCAGGAAACCTTCAGCCAATCCCACAACACCTCCGGCCATCTGGTTTAAGCCACATAATATGGGAAGTCTTGACAAAAGATCCAGCCATCGTATGACCAGATGGATCGCTACATAACTAACCGCAAATACCAGGACAGATCCCACTGTATTGATCAGCATGTCTGCAAGACAGGTGCTGATATACTCTTCGAAGCGATCCACTCCTAACAGTTTATAAAATTCGCTGTTATTATTTTCCAGTAATACATTTTTTACAGACTGCGGCAGCTTCATTTTTTCAATAGCCATACGCTGTGCTGCCGGTAAAACGCCTGCATCTTCTACAGGCGGCTCCCATCCGGATACTTCAATAATAAAATCAGCTGCATTTTCCCTTACCGCAGGATTTGCTTTTATAAAATCAGCCACATAGGGCGTTGCTATTTTTACCGTGATGATTGTTAATATCAGTGCTCCTAAGGAAACGCACTGACGCAGCAGGCCCCGGTAATGACCATATAGCATCGTCCCCACTAAAAAAACACCTGCTGCGATGGATAACCAATGTTCTGTCATCATTCTTCACTTGATCCAAATATAAATTTTCTGATTGCAGCTGCCACACCATCCTCATCATTATTGAGAGTAATGGTATCTGCTGCTTCTTTTACTGTATCCAGGGCATTTTCCATGGCTACACCAATACCGGCAGCTTTGATCATAAGAATATCATTTTCCCCATCTCCAAAGGCCATTGTTTCTTCTCTGGAAATACCCAGATGATCTGCAAGCCACAACAGCGCTGATCCCTTATCAGCACCTTTTGCATTTACTTCCAGGTTATTATACATAGAAGAACTGATAGAAAGCTCCGGCATTGCCATTAATTCTTTACGCAGGATTTCCCTTTCTTCCAGATCAGCCATAAAAATATTGATCTTTTCTGCCTGAGCACCTGTAGTTTTTACGTATTCCATTACATCCGGAACTACTTCCCTGGTATCGCGGATCAGTTTCTGCATCTGTGGACTGAGACCAAATTCATCCATATGATCAATGGAAGAAGGCTGGGTAATGGCCCTTCCGTCAATGAAAGGATCCGTTGCGGAATGATATTTTTTTGCAATATTCAAAATGCGCTGGACCATTTCATTGGAAAGTCCGCAGGTCCGGATAGCCTTATTGGTTTTCAGATCCGCTATGACCGCCCCATTGGTAGTAATGGCATAGTTTGCCCCTGGAAGCTCCCGGATCATAGGCGGAATACCGCCTACGCCTCTTCCTGTAGCCGGTACGATCTGGATACCTGCCGCCTCACACTGCTTTAAAGCCTCATAATTTCCCTGAGGAACCTTTTTCTCCATGTTTAAAAGGGTTCCATCCAGATCCAGAGCGATCAATTTTATTGTTTTCATAAGAAATGTTCCTCCTTCAGTATCAGGAGTCCTTCTTTATCATATTTTGAAGAGAAAATACCTGTGAGTTTCTTAAAGAAAGATGGATTTTCTGCTCTGTCTGCCGCCTCTTCGATCAGATTTTCTGCCTCTGCTTTTGTGAGTGCAATCCCATCTTCTTCCATAATCTCAATGCGCTCATAGAGAGCCAGCATGCTCTTACCGGAGATGCTGCAATCGATCTTTCCAGCATACTGGCAGGCATATTTTGCAAACTCATCAATATCCATTTCCACTTCTTTTGGCTCTTCTGCCGGATGCTTTGGTTCTTTTACTACCGGCGCCTGTACCATACTTTTCTGAGCCTGTGGATTTGCAGCCTGTTTCTTTTCCGGTTGTGGGGTTGGTTTTACAGCCTGCTTTGGTCCAACAGTTTTTTTAACTGGTTTTTCAGGTGATTTTTGAACCATTTGCGGCTTTACTGCCGGCCTTTCAGAAGGCTGTACCTTCTTTGTGGTTTCTGGGATTTTAGCTGCCGGTGCCTGTGGTTTTACAGCAGCTGCCAGCTTCATTTCTCTTACAGGCTCTGCCTCTTTAACAGGCTGTTTTTCTGCTTTTTTTGCTTTGATACTGTCAGAAGTACCAATGCATTCAAAACGTTTTGCAAGCCCTGGATATACCCGGTGAAGTTCTTCTAAACGCTTTGCAGTATCGATCAGGACAACATTCATTCCTGTCTCATCTCTTGCCATCAGCTGGTTTAATTCCTGAAGAATGGCTTCTGTCATATCACCTGCTTTTTCGATGATCAGGTCCTTTCCTGTCAGTTTATCAGCCAGGGCAAATACACCTCTGCGGTTTAATTTTTCCCCGGAGATCTTTGCAGCCTGGTTTTTTACACCCGTTTCTTTATGTACCTTGCGCAATGCTTCAATAGCCAGTTCCAGCCCTTTTTCAGGAACCTCAGCCTCGATCATCAGATGGTTGGAGCCTGTGTAAACCGGACCTTTGCGGATCTCTCTGATATCTGCAAGAGCTCTTGTCTGTGCCATTTCATCTTCCGGAATATCTTCTTCCATAGCTGTAACAGATAATTTTGACATTTCTCTCGCAAGATTTTCCTGTGCCTGAGCTTCATGGAAACGGGCACGGATATCTTCATCTGCGGCAGCTGTCTCATAAATAGCCTCATCTTCAGAAACCTGTTCTTCTTCCGAAACAACTTCCCTATCTTCACCAGCTTCCGCTTTTTCTGATGTTGGTTCCTCTTCTGTCACATCATCTTCCTGAATGGTAACTGCAGGTTCCCGTACCGGTTCTTCCGTAAACTCTTCTTCATATTCTTCCGGTTCTTCTTCCTCCGGATATTCCTGCTCATAGCCAGCATCCTGATCCTGTGTTTCTTCTGCATAGACCATCTCATCTTCTGCCTCTTCTTCACGATCCAGCTGACGGCGGTCTGTATTTTCTACAGGCTGAACAAAGGATGTGCCCTGGCGGTATTCCTGCTCTACTGCCTTTAATTTTGCTTCATATTTGTCTTTATTTTCTACCAGATCCATCTGGTACTTATTCAACGGTGCATACTGAAGCTTTAACTCCATAGCCTTGTCTACATATTTTCCAAGACCAAACATAAGCATGATCTTATCGCAGGTCATAACGCAAAGCTGCTCCATTCCAGCCTTGTTGTACAATTCTGCCAGCTCATACATCCATTTTTCATCCAGCTCTGCATTGCAATACTGCTCTAAGGTATGGATCAGCTGTTCTGCAGGTGCACCTTTGGCCTTTAAGATCATATATCTTAAAATATACTGACGCGCATCATCTGCAGCCAGGTCGCAGAATTCCTTATAATAGTCCTCCGCCTCTTCTATACTGCCTTCCTTTAATGCCAGCTCTGACAATTTATAAAGCAGGCGTTTTCCAATAGGCGCACGTTCGAAGGCCAGAAGCAGGATATCTTTTGCTTCCTGGAACTCTCCATTTTTCTCATAAATGCCTGCAACCATAGACAAAATATTTACATTGCGGACTCTTCTCCAATCAATGGTATCCGCGATCTTCATAGCTGTCTCATAATCGCTTTTGTTGATCAGTTTTTTAATCTGCTCAACTTTAATATTAAACTCGTATTTATCCATCTTTTTTGTATCTCCCTGTGCTTTTCCCCGCAGCTACAGCTCTATTCTGCCTTCCAGTGCTCTTAAAAGAGTTACTTCATCAATATACTCCAGATCTCCGCCAACCGGCACTCCGCTGGCGATCCTGGTGACTTTAATGCCTGTTGGCTTTATCAGCTTGCTGATATACATAGCCGTAGTTTCACCTTCCAGACTGGAATTTGTGGCAATGATCACTTCTTCCACATCTGCCTGAAGGCGGTGCATCAGTTCCTTTAATTTAATATCATTCGGCCCGATCCCTAACATAGGTGAAATAGCGCCATGGAGCACATGATATACTCCGTTGTATTTCCCGGTCTTTTCATAGGCCGCCAGATCCCTGGTATTTTCCACTACCATAATAGTCTTATGGTTTCTCTTGTCACTGCTGCAGATAGGACAAAGTTCTTTGTCCGTCAGTGTAAAACATTCTTTGCAGTAACGTACATTATTTCTGGCACCGGTCATGGCGCCGGCCAGTTCATCTACCTGCTCTTTCGGCATATTGATAATATGAAAGGCAAGGCGCTGAGCAGACTTTGCTCCCACTCCCGGAAGCTTAGATAATTCTTCGATCAATTTGCTGATCTGACTGCTGTAATAATCCATTAGAACGGAAAGCCTCCGCCTAAGGCGCCGCCCAGTCCGCCTGTAAGTCTGGACATAGCTTCGCTGTTTGCAGCTTCCATCTGGCGGAATGCTTCATTAGTTGCTGCCACGATCAGATCCTGCAGCATCTCAATATCATCCGGATCTACTACTTCTTCTGATAACTTAATGGAAACTACCTCTTTTTTACCAGATACAGTTACAGTAACGGCACCGCCGCCTGCTGCTGCTGTGTATTCCTTCTCTTCCAGTTCCTTTGTTGTCTCTTCCATCTGGCGCTGCATACGCTGTGCCTGCTTCATAATATTGTTCATATTTCCCGGCATACCGCCTGGGAATCCGCCACGTTTTGCCATGGTGCGTTCCTCCTCATGATCATTTTGAATTTTTCTTAATTTTTAATCTTCATACGTAATATCCATATGGATCTTATCTTCTAAGTCTTCTTTTGTAACGTATATGGTATCTAAGCGCTCTCCACGTCCGGCCAGCCGGGTCTTAAAATAAATGGATTTTCCATAATTATCCTGGACCAGCTGTTCTAACTGGCCTATTACAGTAGGACGCCTTCCCATATCATAGCTCATAGAGTCAAGAAATACAATGGTAAGACAGCCTTCTCCACCAGGTTCTACCACTGTATCCCTGAAGCAGGCTCTTGCACTGCCTCCTGCGCTCCGTATGATCTTCGCCCATTCATTTCTGATAAGATTTAAGTCCTCTAACTGGGCCGGTGGAAGACTGACCTGGTTTGGCGGGACAATGCCTGCTGCTTCAGAAGCATTTCCTGATGGAACACCCGGCGTGCCTGCTGCCTGCACCGGGATAGCTGCCATTTGGGGCTGCGCTCCCTGCGTACCTGCATTTGCCGGTAACATTCCCACCTGGGGCGGCATACCTGCTTTTGGCATAAATCCACCTACCTCCAGATCTTCTACAGCTGCCTCTAACTGCTTTAACCGCTGGAGAACAGAATCCATATCCGGCTCCATAGACGGTCTGGTCAGCTTGATCAGGGCAACTTCCACCATAACACGCTTCTGGCTGGCATAACGCAGCTGGTTGGAAAGCTCAGAAAGCACACGGATATAGCGCATCAATGTATTTCCATCTGTTTTTGTGGAATCTTCTTTTAACTGTTTTAAATTTTCTTCTGACATGTCCAAAAGGCCTTCTGCATCATCTGTGCTCTGGACTAGCAGCAGATTTCGCAGATACCAGATAAAATCAGTGACAAACTGGCCTAATTCACGGCCCTGGATCACGATCTCCTCCAACTGTGTAATACAGTCTTTAGTACGTCCTTCGATCACAGCATTGAACATGCTGCTGAACACACCGGAATCTACTGCCCCAAGGACATCCAGTACATTTTCATAAGTCAGAAGTTTTCCATAGTGGAAAGCTACGCACTGGTCCAAAAGGCTTAGGGCATCTCGCAGGGAACCATCTGCTGCCTTGGCAATGTACATAAGGGCCTTATCTTCGGTCTCAATGTGCTCCGCTTCTGTCAGCTGGCGAAGTCTTCCTGCAATGGTCTCCAGGGAAATCCTCTTAAAATCGTATCTTTGACACCTGGAAAGAATGGTGATGGGGATTTTATGGACTTCAGTCGTTGCCAGTATGAAGATCACATAAGATGGCGGCTCTTCCAGAGTCTTTAATAAAGCATTAAATGCACCAATGGATAACATGTGTACCTCATCGATGATATAGACTCTGTATTTTCCTTCTGTAGGCGGATACTGCACCTGTTCCCTGATATCACGGATATTTTCCACGCCATTATTGGAAGCCGCATCGATCTCCACTACGTTCATGGAGGTGCCTGCTAAAATGGACTTACAGGAGGCACATTCATTACAGGGGCTTCCGTCTACCGGATGCTCACAGTTGACCGCTCTTGCATATATTTTCGCAATACTGGTCTTACCAGTACCTCTTGTCCCGCAAAACAGGTATGCATGGCCAATGCGCTCTGATGTTATCTGGTTTTTTAAGGTCTGGACAATAGGGTCCTGTCCCTTTACATCTTCAAAAGAGACAGGACGCCATTTTCTATATAATGCCGTATACGACATTTTCTTACTCCTTGCTTTTACTGATCACTATTACTCATCACCAAAGCTGATACCGATTCGTTTTGCTTCCCTGATCATGGAGCAGTCCGGATCTACAGTCTTTAATTTTCCGGCCACTTCTGATAATGGCACTTTGGTGATCTCATTATTCTTTACAGCTGCCATATAGCCATATTCTTCATTTATAATAAGCTCTGCCGCTGCAGCGCCCAGTCTGGTTGCCAGCACACGGTCATATGGACACGGTTCTCCGCCCCGCTGCATATGGCCCGGAACGGTGACTCTCACTTCACTGCCTGTAACTTCCTGGATGCGTGCTCCGATCTCGTATGCAACAGATGGATAGACAACGCCGCTTTTCTTCTTTTCTTTTAATTCCTTTTTAGACATGGCAGCATCTTCTTTTGAAATAGCCCCCTCTGCCACTGCAAGAATAGAAAAACGTTTTCCGGCTTTAGTCCGCTTTGTAATGGCATCGCAGACTACCTGAATATCATAGGGTACCTCTGGAAGAAGGATAATATCCGCACCGCCTGCAAGTCCTGCATATAAGGTAAGCCAGCCAACTTTATGTCCCATAACTTCTACAATAAAAACTCTTCCGTGGGAAGCGGCTGTTGTATGGATACAGTCAATGGCATTGGTTGCCACATCTACTGCGCTCTGGAATCCGAAGGTCATATCTGTTCCCCAAAGGTCATTATCAATGGTCTTTGGAAGAGATACTACATTTAAGCCTTCCTCGCTGAGCATATTGGCAGTCTTCTGGCTTCCGTTTCCGCCTAATACCACCAGACAGCTTAATTTCAGTTTCTTATAGGTATGTTTCATGGCTTCAACCTTATCCAGACCATTTTCATCCGGAAGGCGCATCTGTTTAAATGGCTGTCGGGATGTTCCCAGAATGGTTCCGCCCTGAGTAAGGATACCGGAAAAATCCGCTGGTTTCATAATCTGATAATCTGCATACATAAGGCCTTTATATCCGTCTTCAAATCCGATGATCTCCACATCATCCAGCATATTGTACAGGGACTTTGCCACACCTCGCATAGTCGCATTTAATGCCTGGCAATCACCGCCGCTTGTTAAGATACCTATTCTTCTCATATCGCATTTCCTCCATAATCAGAAATCTGGATTTTTCGTTGTTGCCCATAAGAATGATTCTATTATACCCATTTTGTAATTATAGCGCAAAGGTTTTCAAGGGGCAAGCGCATTTTCTCATTCAAACCAGCGCATGAATGAACTGCAACGGATAATAATAAATGAACAGAATCTGGATTTTAGCTTGTTTTAGACAGCAAAAAACCCACAGATAATGGAATGATCTTTCCAAAACCTGCAGGTTTGAATTTATGAGTTAGAGATCCACGCGCCTTGCTTTGTACCGGCATCACAAACGTTACTCATGCAGTTAACTCAGTCCAGGCTGCCTTACGGCACACGAAAGGTCCTGCTTAGTGCTGCTGCATTCCTGCCCTGACACGGTTCACAGGTTTCCGTTGCGTAAGACCCAAACGTCAACGCCACTTACACAAGGCAGCTTTGCAATGGTCGGTCCGGGGCAAGGCATCACCTCTGCTGGAGCGGATTGCAGATACAGGGCACCGCTATCTCCCCGGCTGCGTGGAAACTTTATGACAAATTTATGCTTATCCAGTATACCTGTGGGGCGTGTTTTTGTCAAGTTCCAGTTTGCAGTCCACTTATCTCATCCAAGTGATCTGCTTTTTTCATAATACTGTCTGCGCACTGCTTCCGGTACCAGTCTGCCACCGGTGGCCCAGGCAATATGGGCTGCGTGTTCCATTTTATCTTCCAGTCCATGCTCCTTTAAAAACTGTTTTCCCTCTTTGCTGGAACAGATTTTTGCCGGTCCCATAAAGGCAGCACAGGAACTTGGCTCTATAAAGATATCTTCTGTCTCTTTTAATGCGCCCATGAAACGATACAGTTTTTCATCTTCTACTGTAAATTCTCCTGCCAGCATAGGGGCAATGGTCTTTCCTACAAACTTTGACGGTCGTCCTACTGCCAGACCATCTGCCTCTGTTTTTCCGGAAAGTCCAATATCCTGAACGCAGATATCATTATGCAGACCCGTCATAACGCCTAAAAGCATACAGGGCGCCTGTACCGGCTCCTCAAAGAAGCAGTATACATTATCCCCAAATACCTGTTTTAAACCGAAAGTCACACCACCTGGCGCGCCGCCTACTCCGCAGGGAATATATACAAGCAGCGGATGTCCGCTATCTACGGACACACCAGTTTCTTCCAGCTGCTTTTTCAGGCGTTTGGCTGCTACGGAATAACCTAAAAACAGATTTACGGAATTTTCATCATCCACAAAATAGCTCATGGGGTCTTCCTCTGCCAGCTTTCGTCCCCGTTTTACTGCTTCACTGTAATCAGAGGCATATTCTACCACATTAACACCTTTCTGGCGCAGAAGATCCTTTTTCCACTGTTTTGCGTCCATGGACATGTGGACTGTTACATTATATCCAAGTGCCGCACTGATAATGCCAATCGATAGACCTAAATTTCCTGTGGATCCTACGTGAATGGAGTGTCTGCTAAAAAATTCCTTAAACTCCGGAAGCGCAAATTTTTCGTAGCTTTCTCCTTCTTTTAACATTCCTTTTGAAAGAGCCAGGTTTTCTGAATGTTTCAATATTTCGTAAATACCGCCTCTGGCCTTTACGGAACCGGCTACTGCCAGGTCACTGTCCATTTTTAGCAACAGACGACCGGAAAGCTCTGCTTTCCATTTTTCATTCAGCCGCAGTTTCATTTGTGGTATTTCTTTTAACGGGGACTCGATCAATCCTCCTGACACTTCTGTTTCCGGGAACGTTTTTTTAATAAAAGGGGCAAAACGTTCCCATCTGCGCTCTGCATCGTCAATATCTGCCATAGAAAGGGTCTGTCCTTTCATGGCATCTTTCATATCAAGCAGTCCCGGATTGATCCATATTACCTCCTTGGCCTGCTCCATATCTTTTATCAGGGGAAATTTATCTTCTATTTCCCTTATATTTTCCATCATATCTTGTTTTATCCTTTCAGCTGGTCTCCCATTATGTCATTTACATATTTTCTCGTATACTCCAGCAGTTCCTTCTGCCAGGATACTTTGTCATAACCATGGGTGGCTCCAGGAACTACATGGCGGACTGCGCCTGGGACTGTTTTTTCATAATTGGCAGAATTATACACCAGTACATCCTTATCTCCATCTCCCTGGATCAGCCGCAAAGGCTTTTTGAAATTTTTGATCGCTGCCAGCGGGTCAATCTGTGGCGCATCCAGATTTTCAAAAAATTCATGGCATACCAGATCTCCCATAAAATCTACGTCTTCCCCTTTAAGTCCCCGATCAAACAGATCTGCGCCTAACAGATGACGGAAATTCTCATATGGCTCACTGCAGGGACTCCAGAGCAGAATACCATCTAACGGTACTTCATTACACAGTACAGATGTAACAATACCACCCATACTGTAGCCTAATATCATAAATTTCTCTGGCCTGATATTCTCTTTGATCCAATGAAGTACTACTTTTGTATCTTCGATCTCTCCGTAAATCGTGGTGTAATGGCTATCACCTTCACTGTCTCCGGCACCTGCACAATCAAAACGGCAGATGGTATATCCTTCTTCCTGCAGTTCATGGCTGGCATTTACCATAATGCGGTGAGGTGTTATCTTGTTCCCAAAAAATCCATGTTTATAAAGGACCACTTTCTTTCCGCGGACAGAAGGATCTTTGTATTCTAACAGGCACACCATATCTTTTCCACGGCTCTTTAATGTAAACGCTTCGATCATTGTATCTTCCTCCTTTAGCAGCCCATGTTCTCTCGGAATCTTTCTGTGCCTGATTTTGTGAGAAGATTTTTTGTCAGTTGTGTCCAAATTTCTGAGGCGTTGGCGTTGCTTCCGCCTCTGAAATTCGGGTGCAACTGGTGGAAAATCGGCCACAAAAGCAGGTTCAGGAAAGACTCCGAGAGGACATGTCTCAATCTTCTGGCTTTTCTTTTACCGGTCTGCCATCTTCACCTTCATAAATACGGCCCCATCCAACTAAGATAGCAATCAGCATTACAAACCATAAAATGCATGGATAGAAGCAGGTAAATAAGAATGCGTTTGGCGATAATACCTCTACAAAGTCGTAAGTAGTAGACAATGTTTTCATAATTCCTAATAACAGGAGAACGCTTCCACCAAATGGCATGCAGGCGTTAAAGGAGTCGCAGGCTACTGCCAGGAAATTAGCTCTTCTGTATGGATGAAGCTTTGCTTTCTGTCCTACTGCGTTTACTAATGGAGAAGCGCAGATATTTGGAATGGTATTGATAGCGCTGATCAAAACGGAAAATACAGTGCTGAACAGGAAGATGAGCAGTTCTGCGCCTCTGGTGGTCTTAATATTTCTGCTGAGGCGGTCTACTAATTCGCCCATATAACCGCTGGTGATAAGCAGAGAACCCATAGAAACAACTACCATTAACAGGATGCAGACACTGAGCATTCCGGCAACACCGTCCGGGAACGCGCCCATTGCTGTGCCATTTTCAATGCGGAACAGATCTGAAATGCCGAAAAGTCCGCCGCCCAGACCTACAACCAGTGCAATAACAATACCAACTGGAAGTGTTACAAACAGGTTATTTCCTGTAACTGCCATTCCAATAACGATCACCGTAGGGATCAGCATCAGAAGACCTTTTGGATTCTGGTTTTCAGCCAGTAATGTTGCTGCAACTGATGAATCCAGTCCCTGACCGGATTTTGCTCCGCCAAAGATAGCAAACAGGATAACAGAAAGGATGAAAGCAATAATAACATACTTGGAACGGTCTTTTACTGCTCCGCCGATCTCTGCGCATCCTGACTTTTTCGTGTAGGTCTGTCCTGTAGTAGAAACGATGGTGGTATCAGAAACAGGCGCGATATTGTCGCCAAAAAGTCCGCCTGAAATAATAGCACCACCTAAAACTGCAGGATTACATCCCATAAGGATACCTACTGGATACAGGATATAGCTCATTGCTGCCACTGTACCAAAAGCAGCGCCTGTAGCCAGAGCAAAGGTTGCTGAGAATAAAAAGCTTGCTACACAGAAACCTGCGCCTGATAAGTGGAGTTTAACACTCAGCCATACAAGGCCTTCTACCAGGTGACCCGATTTCAGCACAGAACCATAAATACCTACTACCAGCCAGATAAGCACAGCTGTCATTGCCATCTTATCTCCCAGACCTTCCAGTACAATGTCCCAGTATCTTACTTTATCTTTTACCAGGAACATACCTACGATCAGGCCGATCACACCGGAGGCGATCATCATGTTCAGATCTGCCGCATTGATAAATGATAACCCTATTGTAATTACGATAAATACAATAAAAGGTATCAGTGACATTCCATTGCCTCCGTAAAACTCCAGTTTCTTTCCCTCTTCCATACCTTGTGCTCCTTTCTTTTGTTTGAACTTGGTTTGGATTTGTTAATTGCAACTTAATTATATATTAATCTATACTTTACATTTTGTAAAGCGTGTTTATTTATATTTTACATTTTTGTGAATGTAACTATATTTTTATGTGCAAATATAACAAAAATGGGCTGTGAAAAAAGAATAGTCCCCCAAAAAAGAAAGACCAAGAGTTTATAATGA
>OGXF01001970.1_pt1 | contig 12723 bp, 16 predicted proteins | sample 1576191 | NCBI WGS metagenome assembly OGXF01 (sample SAMEA3541545, study PRJEB24748) | human gut metagenome | biome: human gut; feature: human-associated habitat; material: faeces | place: China | collected 2012
GTGGTGCGAGGACTCCACGGACTACCGCCTGCCCGTCCTCCCCGGTGACCCGCTCTCCCTGGTAGCCCGGACCTCCCGGGGCTGCCTGATGAAAAAAAACGGCGTGACCGGCTGGTATTCCGGCCGCCTGACGGACACACTAGAAAAACAGATCAAACAGTGAGGATTAGAATTTATGTTGGATTTTCACCCGTTACAGCTGGAGGACCTGCCTAAGCTCCGCAACTTCTTTCAATACAGCGGCAGCCGGGTCTGTGACACAACTCCGGGTACCGTCTTTATCTGGCGGGACCTGTACAAGACGGAGTGGGCGGTCTATGACGGCTCCCTCTATTTTAAGGTGGACTACCCTGGTTTGGGCCCCACCTTTACACTGCCCCTTGGGGGCGGACGGCCGGAGCACTACCGGCAGATCGCGGACTACTGCTGCCGCCGGAATATGCCCATTGCCTTCACCCCAGTCCCAAGGGATGAGCTGGACCGCCTGCAGGAGGCCTTTCCCAACAGCGCCGCCATCGCTAACCGGGATGCCTTCGACTACCTCTACCGGGCGGAGGATCTGAAATTTTTCCGGGGTAAGAAGCTCAGCGGCCAGCGCAACCATGTGAACAAATTTTTGAAGACCTACGGCACCTGGTCCTTCCGGGTGATCACCCCAGAGGACGTCCCCCAGGTGGAGGCGTTCCTGGACCGGTATGCCGCAGGGCGGGATAAGGCGTCCGCCTCTTTCCACGAGGACCTGGCCAAGACCCGGGAGGTGCTGGACAACTACGACACCTATGATATGCTGGGGGGGATGCTCCTGGTAGACGGCCAGATTGTGGGCTTTGCCCTGGGGGAGATCGTGGGGGATACCCTGTTCACCCACATTGAGAAGGCAGACCGGGACTATCAGGGCTGCTATCAGATGCTGGTGGCCCAGTTTGCCCAGCAGTTTGCCCATGAGGGCGTTCACTTTATCAACCGGGAGGATGACGCCGGCGACCTGGGCCTGCGCACCAGTAAGCTGTCCTACCACCCGGTGACTCTGCTGGAGAAGTACACCGTCACAGTGGACGAGCCCTGTAAGTTCTGCGCCTTGGCGGAGTAAACCCAATCAGAACATGGCTTCAGAATGGAGCATGACCAAAGTGCCGGACTTACCGGCGCTTTGGTGCAAAGTAAAGACTACGCGTAAAACGCGTGGCTTGAACAAGCCCTAAAAGGGTATAGGGTTTTCGTACTCGCGTTATCCTCGATTTGATCCGATTTTCTATTGCCCTTGGATGTACTTCCTCAGGGCCATCTCTTGGATACCTATGGTGCTCATATAGTAGCCTGTCGACCAGAAATTCTGGTTAGCAAACTAGCCATAGGGATACCCTCCACCAATCAACAAATACACACAGACAGGCCGCCGCTAAATTGTAGGGATTTGCTTCAAAAAACCGCATAAATCCGCCGTTTTCGGATGGTGGATGTTTCAAAAGGTGTTGCTTTCGGGCAGCGCCTTTTGTTTTGCCGGTCTGAAAGAAAAGGGGGTGAAAACATGGCCGAGCCGGGTGCATTGGATTACTTTTACGGAACCGAGGCAGAGCAATATACCTTTTACCGGATTCCGAAGGTGTTGTTTACCGACCCCGGCTTCCGGCGCATAACAGCAGACGCGAAAATCCTGTATGGCCTGATGTTGGATCGCATGGGGCTGTCCATACGCAATAACTGGCTGGACGAACAGGAGCGCGTGTTTATCTACTTCACGTTGGAAGAAGCAATGGACGCGATGTGCTGCGGCCACAACAAGGCGGTGTCCCTGTTCACCGAGTTGGACAAGGTAGGCCTAATCGAGCGTAAGAAGCAGGGCCAGGGCCGCCCCACAAAAATCTACGTCAAGAACTTCATCCGGAAAGAGGAAGTCAAGACTTCCGAAAATCGGAAGTCTGCACTTCCAGAAAGCGGAACTCTTGACTTCCGAAAATCGGACACAATCAATACTAATAAGAATAAGACTGATCTGAGTGATACTGATCCATCTATCTATCCGGCGGTACGACCTCCGGAAGATAGACCGCCTACGGCGGCTGATACGATGGATACGATACGAGCCTATCGGGAGATTTTGAAAGAGAACATTGAGTATGACCATCTCCGAAAAAATCTTGGCTACGACTATGAACTCCTGGATGAAATTCTGGAAATCCTGGTGGACACGGTATGCAGTACCCGAAAAATGATCCGCATTGGCGGCGAGGACTTCCCAAAAGAGGTTGTGAAAAGCAGGCTGTTGAAGCTGGACTCCAGCCACATCGAGTATGTGATCAGCAGCCTGCGGGAGAATACGACAAAGGTACGGAACATCCGCGCTTACCTCCTAACCTCCCTCTACAATGCGCCTACTACCATCAACAGTTACTACACCGCACTTGTCAATCACGATATGTACGGCAGCGGGTAACTGTTTTTTCATACTCAAATGAGGGCGGCGAGCCGGTCTTATCCGGCCCGCCCTGATTACCCATCAGCAAATGAACGGCACTGTGTCAAGAACGCGCACGGTGCGCGTTCATTTTATTCTTGACACGGGGTCGTTTGTTTGCCACCCGGCATGAAGCCGGAGAAAGGAGCGACACCGTGAAGAAGCCATTTGCATATATTTCTGCCGCATGGAGCGGTCAGGAATTTACCGACACCGACCAGGCTGCGGTCTACTGCCGCAAGGTCTATCTGGCCGGTTTTAAACCTCGCTCCCACCCGGCAGCGGCTTGAAAACGATGTGTTCACGGTGAGCGGCATCGCACAGAAATACAACTGCGCCCTGCGCCGTCTGGATTGGCAGCAGGAGCAGGGCTTTGTGTCCTCGCTGGTGCTGGGCTACAACGGCATTGAGATCCAGCGGGGCATGACCACCAGCTCCACGGCCATTTTCATTCCCTTTATGACCCGGGAGCTTCGTATGGATGGACAGGCGCTCTACTACGGCATGAACGCCCTTTCCAACAATGTCATCATGGCTGACCGCAAAAAGCTCAAATCCGCCAACGGAATGTACCTCGGCTCTACGGGCAGCGGCAAGAGCTTTGCCGCAAAGCGTGAGCTGATCAATGTGTTCCTCGCCACCAACGACCGCATCATTGTCGTTGATCCGATGGGCGAATATGCCCCACTGGTGCGGCGCTTGGGCGGGCAGGTCATTGAGATCGCCCCGGACAGCCCGCACCACATTTCGCCTATGGACTTGCAAATGAACATCAACGACGAGGACAGTCCGCTTTCCATGAAGGCGGATTTTCTGCTGTCATTGTGTGAGCTGATCGTGGGCGGCAAGGAGGGCTTGCAGCCCATCGAGAAAACCGTCATTGACCGCTGTGTGCGGCTGGTGTACCGGGAGATGGCGCTGGGGCTGGAAACGGCAAAAACGCCGCTGCTGCAAGATCTGTATGAGGAGCTGCTGCGCCAGCCGGAGCCGGAGGCGCGGCGTGTGGCAACGGCGCTGGAGCTTTACTGCACAGGCTCTCTCAACCTGTTCAACCATCCCACCAATGTTGACCTCAATTCCCGTGTGGTCTGCATCGTCCTAAAGGGCTTGGGTGAAAACCTCCGCAAGATCGCCATGCACACCACCAACGAATTTGTCACGGCGGCGGTGAACGCCAACCACGCCGAGGGCGTGGCGACTTGGTGCTACTTTGACGAGTTCCATATCCTACTCCGTGATCCGTTGACGGCCAGCTACTTTGTGGCGGTATGGAAAATGCTCCGCAAAAAGGGCTGTGTCCCCTCGGCGCTGACGCAGAATGTGAAAGACCTGCTGGCCAGCCGTGAGATCGAGAACATTCTGGACAACACGGATTTCATGGTGCTGCTGTCGCAGGCGCAGAGCGACCGTGCGATCTTGGCAAAGCAGCTCGGCATTTCCGAGCATCAGCTCTCCTATATCACGCACTCCAATTCCGGCGAGGGCTTGCTGTTCTATGGAAATGTCACCATCCCGTTTGTAGACCGTTTCCCCCGTGGGGAGATCTATGACCTGCTGACGACCCGCCCGGAGGATCTTGCCCATGAGCGAACAGACGAGTAACCCCACTTCGGGACAAAATGTCCCGAAGTCCAAGTTCCGCAGAAAAAGCCGACAGGAGCAGACGGCGGCGTCCAAGCTGCGGATGGAGCGCCGGGGTGAGAAGCTGGACGCCGCCCGGGAGAAGCTGGCAAAGCAGAAGCCGCCGAAAAAGCCCGGTGCGGTCAAGCGCCTTGCCCATACTGCCGGACATGGCGTCCACGGCTTTGTGCATGGCAAGCTCTATGAGGTCGAGCATGAAAATGTCGGCACGGAGGGCGCACACCGTTCCGAGCTGGCGGCGGAGGCCGTGTACCGCTTCGGCAGGCGCAAGCTCCGCAAGGCCATCCGGGAACACCCGGCAAAGGCGGTGGAGCGTGCCGAAAGCAAGCATATCAAGGCCACGGCGGACTATTACTACCGCAAGACCGTGGAGGAACACCCGGAAATGCAGGAGAGCGGCGCGGTGTCCCGGTATCTGCAAAAGCAGAAGATCAAGCGCCAGTACGCAAAGCAGGCGAGGGAGGCGGCCAGACAGACCGCCAAGGCCGCCGAGGGTGCGGCGTCCGTCACGGGCAAGCTGACGGAGAAAGTGTCCGCCTACATCAAGGAACACCCCGGCGGGCTGCTCCTGCTTCTGGCGGCGTTTCTTCTGCTGGTGGTGCTGCAATCGTGTATGTCCTCGCTGGTGACGGTGGGCAACGGCGTGGCCGGAGCCATCGGCGCGTCTACCTATGCCGCCGAGGACGCTGACCTGCTGGGGGCGGAGGCCGCTTACTGCGCTCTGGAGGACGAGCTGCAACGCTACCTCGACACCTACACCCGCACCCACGACTACGACGAATACCATTTTGACCTCGACACCATCGAACACGATCCCTATGTGCTGCTGTCCATCGTCTGTGCGCTCCATGAGGGCGAGTGGGCGCTGGACGAGGTGCGGGGGACGCTCCAAATGCTCTTTGACCGCCAGTACATTTTGACCGAGGATGTGGTGGTGGAACGGCGGTATTACTTGGAAACGGACACTTGGACAGACGAGGACGGCAACACCCACAGCGACACCTACCGGGTGTATTACGATTATTACATCTGCACCGTGACGCTGGAAAACTTCAATCTCTCCCATCTGCCTGTCTACATTATGGGCGAGGAAACCCTGTCCCGGTATGCCTTATACATGGCGACGCTGGGCAACCGTCCCGACCTGTTCCCGTCCTCGCCCTATGTGGGTAAGTACACCAGCAAGCCCCCGGCACATGAGATCCCGGAGGACTACCTTGCCGATGAGACCTTTGCCGCCATTCTGAAAGAAGCGGAAAAGTATGTGGGATACCCCTATGTTTGGGGCGGTAGCTCTCCGAGTACCTCTTTCGACTGCTCCGGCTTCGTCAGCTATGTTTACAACCAATGCGGCTGGGACTTTGGACGGCTGGGGGCGCAGGGGCTATACAACATCTCCACCCGGACGAGCAGCCCCAAACCCGGCGACTTGGTATTTTTCACGGGGACTTATGACACGCCGGGGATTTCCCATGTGGGCATCTATGTGGGCGATGGCTGGATGCTTCATTGCGGCGACCCCATCAGCTACGCCAACCTCAACACAAGTTACTGGCAGTCCCATTTCTACGGCTACGGAAATTTGTTTTGACAGGAGGTTTTTATGGCTATCTCCAAAAGCGCAAAAATTCAGGCCGAGATTGAAAAGGTCACGGCCAAGATCAACGAGCAGCAGGCACGGCTCAAGGAGTTGGAACAGAAGAAGCTGGAAGCCGAGAACAGCGAGATCGTGGAGATCGTGCGCGGCATGAGCGTTTCGCTCACCGACCTGCCCGTGCTGCTCCAGACCATCAAGAGCGGCGGCACTTTGGGACAGAATGTCCCGAAGGCTGCGGATAAGGAGGACAGCGAATGAACAAATGGATGAAGAAGCTGACGGCGGCGCTCTGCGCCGCTGTTTTGATGTGCGGCATGGCGGTCACGGCCTACGCTGGGGGCGGTGAGGAATGGGACGGGCTTGATCCTGTGGAGCCGCCGCCCATGGAAACCGTTGACCCCGGCGAGGGCTTCACCGAGGACGGCAACCTTGTGACCCGTGACCTGCTCTACTGGCATGGGATCGGCTGTATGTTCTGTTATCGGGAACAGCTCAAGCCCAAGACAGGGGGCAAACATGAGCCGTGAACTGACCCGGCAGGAAAAGGCGGAGATCTGCAAGCTGGTGACAAAGTGGTGCGCCAACTACGATAAAGACTATGGCTGCTTGCCGCTGGACTGTCCCTGCTATATGCTGGGGAAATGCTGGACGGGGGCATATTGCCGCTATTTCCGTGCGGCGGTGCTGCCCCTTGACCCCGTGCTGGAAAGGTCGCTGACCGTGGAGCGTATCACGGAAACCCGGCCTTGCCCGGTGTGCGGCAGGGCCTTTCTCCCGGACGGGCGGCAGCGGTACTGCTCCCCAGCCTGTGCTGGGGCTGCCCTGCGGGAGCAGAAGCGGGCATATATGCGCCGCAAACGGAGGTAGTGCGTGGAAAAATAGCCCCGAAAAACGCCTGCATTTACAAGGCTTTTCCGGGGCACTTTTGGGGTGGGCGGTATGTTTTCCCGTCCGCCCTCGTTTTCAAAAAAATGCTTTCCACATCCAAGCGCCGGGGCTTTGGGACATTTTGTCCCGAAGTCCCGGCTGAAAGGAGGAATTATGCCTAAATATTATGAGATCAGCGAGGCGGCGGCAAAGCGGGCAAAGGACATGAACAGCTATTCCGACTATGCTCCCGGCTCGGCCACGGCGGGCTACCGGACGATGGTGGATGAAGCCTATGCGCTGGCAGAGAAGCAGAAAGCGCAGGTCGATCCCATGTACCATGATAAGATCGACGCCCTTGTTGACCGCTACGCCCGCAGGCTGGCGGAAAATCTCAATGAGCGCAACGCCATTGACGCCCGTGTGCCGTCCATTCTGATCACCGGGGGCGGCAATTTCCCCGTGGCGAAAAAGGCCAAGCAGAACGCCGCCCGGGATCGCAACTACGGCGAGTACGCCGAAATTGAAAAGCTGCTGGACAAGATCCGCTCCACAGGCCGGGTGGTATCAGCGCCGACGATGACCTCGCCGTGGAAAAGCTCACGAAAAAGCTGGAGGGGATGGAGTCTCAGCAGGCCATGATGAAGGCGGTCAATGCCTACTACCGCAAGCACAAGACGCTGGAGGGCTGCCCCGAGCTGACGGCGGAGCAGGTGGAAAAGATCAAGGCGTCCATGTCCCAAGACTGGAGCAAAGACCCCGTTCCGTTTCCGTCCTATCTGCTCACCAACAATAACGCCAATATCCGCCGTGTGCGCCAGCGCATCGAGGAGCTGAGCCACAAGGCGGAGTTTGTGGGCTGGACATTCCCCGGTGGGGAGGCCAAGGTCAATGAGGCGGAGAACCGCTTGCAGCTCATTTTTGCGGATAAGCCGGACGCCGATACCCGGCAGGCGCTCAAAAGCGAGGGCTTCAAATGGGCGCCCAGCCAAGGGGCATGGCAGCGGCAGCTCAATCAGAACGCCATCCGTGCCGCCGCAAGGCTGGACTTTCTGCGCCCGGAGGACGGCAAAAGCCCCTATCAGCTTCAGCCCTTTGCGAAACGGGCGGAGAAAGATGTATCACGGTGAGGAGGGTTTATGGACAAAAACCAAGGCTATGAGATCATAAAGGCTGTCATGCTGGAAAACGGCAGGGGTTTTGCGCTTGGGCATAACCCCGCAGCGCCCTCGCCCTATGTCACATGGGCTTGCTATGATGACAGGGACGGTCAGCGGCAGTATGAATGGGGGCATTACGGCAGCGACCGTGCCGCTCTGGAACAGGACTTTGCGGCGCGGGTGCAGGAGTATCAGCGCCTTTACAATGTCGGTGTCAAACGGGCCGAGGCTCCCGGCCTTTACAAGTATTACTCCACCCAGCGCCCCGTGGACATTGGGACATTCCCAAAGCCGCCCCGTAACGCCCCGGACGAAATTGTCAACTACGATCAGCGTGTCCCGGTTGAAAATGGATCATTTCTGGCGTGGGGGCATTTGACCTATACACGGCCATTGACGGCAAAACAGGCAGATGACTATGAGCTGCGGCCTGCACCTAACAATCCCGACAGGCTCCGCCCGATCCGGGAGCAGATGAAAACCGCCGCAAAGCTGGCCGAGGCTGACCGTGTGCAATCCGCCCCAAAGAAAAATGCCCCTGACCGGGGCGACAGATAGGAGGACATTTATGGATCAGGAACGCAATCCCAACAAAAACGCCGAGCTTTCTATGGAGCAGAACGGGAACATGATCGACGGCACCATCAATAACCTGCCTGTGCCGCCCCCGGAGGAGAAGCCGCTGGATAAGGTGCGGGAACACCCGCCCAAGCACCGCAGCCGGGAGCGTGAGGAGCGTTGACAAAAAAGCGGCGGCGCTTCGTCCATCTTCATGTGATGGTAACGCCGGAGGAGCAGGCATTGATCGCTGACCGTATGGCCGAGGCCGGGATCTCCAACATGGGAGCCTATATGCGGAAAATGGCACTCAACGGCTATGTTCTCCATGTTGACCTCTCGGACATCCGGGAGCTGGTGGCCTTGCAGCGGCGGTGCGCCAACAACCTAAACCAAGTGGCCGTCCACGCCAACACCTACGGCATCTATCCCTCGGAAATCGCGGCGCTCCAAAAGGACTATGCCGACCTTTGGGAGCCGCTGTCCGAGCTAATCAAAAAGCTTTCGGAGGTGGTTGAAATGTGATAAGGAGGACAGGCATCTGCCTGTCCTCCTTTTGTTTTATCTAAACATATCCGCAAAAGCACCAAACATCGTTTCCCAAAAGCCAACCGGCTCTTTCGCTTTTCGTTCCAGTTTTTTATTTAATTTGTCAATTCGGAGAATTAGCGATTCCTTGCGATTGCATAACTCAGTATAGCCTTCAACATTTTTTCCTAAAGCTAAGGACAACCACTCGGCATATTCGCTTGCACTAACAGTAATCCCGTCTGGATAAATTTTAGCAGAATAGGTTGTAGGGTTTCCACCAGTAGTAAACTCAATCGCAGCGGAAGAATGCTCTTGCATCCGTTCAAACAATTTTATAGTTTCTTCGCGGTTATATAAGACACGATAGTTTTGCGGCCAAAAACTATTACAGCCGTTAGGGTTTGCTGTTTCAAAATGTGCGGTTTCATTGTCGCTTCTTTGATATTTCTTGAATGTATAACCATCTTTATACATCCCCATATCCGAAATGAGCGCCGCATGAATTTCAGGTATATGCTTAGTGAGGGCATATGAATAATTCATAACCTGCATTTCTAAATCTAAAGCTTCATCAGCAATTTTTTTCTTGAGGAACAGAATATCGCCCGATCTTTTAAGTTCTTTGACAGGAGGATAGTATTCCACAGAATATAATCCGCGCTCAACTTTTTTATAGCTTTCCCACGATTTGGGTCGATTGCGCTGCAAGCTTTCTTTGAGATCGGAGAAGTGGCTATATAAATCCCTATACAAGCCTTGTAGTGTTGCTCGATCAGCTTGGTTTTTTCCGGACTTTAATCCGAGAATAAAAGTTATCAAACTTACCATTAAACTGGTAGCCAAACTTAACAATACTGTTTGCCAAGTTTGTGACACATTACCACCCCTTCAATGTTTCTCTATGTTTAATTCTAATCGTAATAATCAATCGCGAAATCTAATTTAAGTGTATCATATAGTGCTATTTGGCACAAGTACGACTGTCCATCGACATCCTTGTTTGCATATATGGGCGGAGTTATAATTTGGTAGAAAAAAACCATCAACTTTTACAGGAGGTAGCTGCTATGATCGTTCTCAAAATCCTTGCCGCCCCCGTGATGGTGGCGCTGTCCCTGCTGGCCGCTATGGTCACATTTCTATTCTGCGTGGCGTCCGCCGTGTGTGAGCTGGGCTGCATCGTGCTGACGCTGCTCTCCCTGATCCTGTTCATCGGCGGGCAGACGGTGGGCGGGATCGTGTTCCTCGTCCTTGCGTTCCTCGTTTCTCCCTTTGGCGTTCCCGCCATCGCTGAGTGGCTGGTGGACAAGCTGCACTCGGCCAAGTTTGCCCTGCGGGATTTCATCATTGGCTGATACTTCGGGACAAAATGTCCCAAAATTGCAAGAGTCATTACAGATTACATTCATTTAAAGTTAGCCCTATTGAAGAATAAATAGTACTGACTGCTGATTGTCGCAACTGGTACTATTTTTCAAAATTTAATGATGGCCATTAGCACAGAAACAACAATACCAATGATTCCTATTGCTATCGATACAACATTTAACCGATTGTTCTTCTTTATGTCGGTCGATAACCTTAAAAACTCTTCTTCCGTTCTACTGATGATATTTTGCGCGAGAATCTCGTTCTCGGGAGTTCTCATCTTTTCTATGTCACACAGAATACTTTGTTGATATTTTTCACATTTACTAAACGGATTTTCCGCCTCCAAAAGGTCTCTTGCTTCTTTCAACGCCTGTATATACTGCTTCAAAACATTAGCTTTTTGGTTGCCGGAATCAATCCTAAAAATTATGGCATCAATCCATATGACAACATTTGAATAGAACCTTTTTAATTGAGGCATTTCCTGAGTATATTCGTTATAAAAGCGATTTAGCTCATTTGCAAGTTCTTTGCTGCTCGAAGTAGTGTTTTCGACACAAAGCCTTTCACATATGGTTTTTAATGATTTGTAAGATATATTTAAGTATTTGCTTTTGTCATTGGATAAAATATATACTTCGAATATTACCATTACAATAAGGAGGATTGCGTAAATAACTAAAAAAACTACAGCACCCACGAGAACACCTCATTTCTGCCTTTATACAATGAATTATAACATTTTGGGGTATAACTTTCAATTACTATACTCTTGGATAATCTGATTCTTATTCGGACAATTTGTTCCAAGGGTAGCACGACGGCGGCTGACCACAGCCGCCGTTTGTCATATCGGAAGGAGGGTTGCCTACGGCTACGACTTACTATAAGAAGCACAAAATCAGCAAGGGCGAAACCATCGCGCAGTCCTTGAAAGAGCGGTTTGACTACGGGCAAAACCCGGACAAGACCGAGGGCGGCGAGTTGATCTCGTCCTATGGTTGCGACCATATGACCGCCGATGCCGAGTTCCTTTTGAGCAAGGCCAAGTACAAGACCGCCACAGGCCGGGAGCAGCGGCGGGACGCGGATGTGCTATGCTATCAGATCCGCCAATCGTTCAAGCCCGGGGAGATCACGCCGGAGGAGGCCAACCGCATCGGCTATGAAACGGCGATGCGCTGGACAAAGGGCAAGTATGCCTTTTTCGTTGCCACTCACACGGACAAGGCACACATCCATAATCACATTTATTATAACTCGACCTCGCTGGACTGCACCCGGAAGTTCCGGGACTTTATCGGCTCTGGCCGTGCGGTGCGGCGGCTCTCTGACCGTATTTGCCTTGAAAATGATCTGTCCGTCATCACCAATCCCAAGCTGCACAGCAAGGGGCGCTTTCTCCATTATGGGGCATGGATAGGGGCGGAGCGGCAACCCTCGTACAAGGAGCGGCTACGGCTTGCCATCAATGAAACTCTTGCCAAACGCCCCGCCGATTTTGACGCTTTCCTCCGGCTCATGGAGGCGTCCGGCTTCATGGTCAAGCGTGGGCGCGGCGGTATGATCTCTTTTCTTGTTCCGGGGCAGGAGCGGGCTACCCGGTTGCGGGCATCCACCCTCGGGGACGGTTACGATCCCGAGGACATCAAGGCCGTCATCGCCGGGGAGCGCCCGATCCCGGAGCAGCCTGTTTCTGTGCCTGCGCCTCCTCGCCGTGTCAATCTGATCGTGGATATACAGGAGCACCTGCGCTCTGGCAAGGGTGCGGCCTATGCACGGTGGGCAAAGGTCTATAACCTTAAACAGATGGCGGCGGCACTTCAATTCATGCAGGAGCAGAATATCACCGAGTATGACCAGCTCTCCGCCAGGGTAGAGGATGCCGTTTCCCGTTTTCACGCTCTGACCGAGCAGCTCCGGCGGACGGAGGCTGACCTGTCCGCAACCTCCGAACTGATGGGAGCTGTGGTGCGGTACGCCAAGACCCGCCCCGTCTTTGACGGGTATAAGGCTTCCGAGTACAGCCGGAAATACCTTGCCGAGCATGAGACGGAGCTGGCAGACTACCGGGCGGCCAAGGCGACAATGGCCGAGCTGCTGGGCGGAGAGAAGCTGCCAAAGATGGCAGAGCTAAAAGAAAAGCGCCGCCAACTGGCGGCGCGGAAAAAGGCGCTCTATACCGAGTACCGCTCTGTGCAGGAGGAAATGCGGCAGGCCGTGGTGGTCAAGGCCAACATCGACCATCTGCTGGGTGTCACGGACGGCCAGCGCAAAAAGGAACAGGAGCGATAGCGCACGGTGACGCAGACAAATTACTTTGGGACAAAATGTCCCAAAGCCGGGTTTGGGGAGGTTCCCCAACAAGCGTTTTTGCATCTCGCCGGGATGCAAAAATAGCAAGTGTGGCTACACTTGCCCTGCTTGCCGTTAGTGCGTCCCCCGGAAATCCCACGGAAAAACGGAGGCAACGCCGTTTCTTACGCTCCCTCCGTTTCTCTGGCTTTTTGTAGTCCCTCTGCTGTGGCCTCCATGACCGTCAA
>OGXF01001974.1_pt1 | contig 12680 bp, 9 predicted proteins | sample 1576191 | NCBI WGS metagenome assembly OGXF01 (sample SAMEA3541545, study PRJEB24748) | human gut metagenome | biome: human gut; feature: human-associated habitat; material: faeces | place: China | collected 2012
CGATGAGTTAAAGAAACTGGAGCGATATTCGCAGCAGTATTATTTCTTGCGTGATTTTGATACTGAGATAACCAAGTGCTTGAGATACGAACGCAAAGCATTAACATATTTGCGAATATTTTGCGTTGGATTTTAAGGCGTATAGCTATACTTACGCTAATTTTGCCGAGTGGGAATAATTCGTTTACCAAGAAACATAAAGTCACCCCAAGTCTCGGGCAGCGGAAGGCTGTCCGGGACTTTCTCTATATGGTATTTTTAACCGAAAATTTTCTGATTCGGTCGATGAATTGCGAATTTTGACGAATCGGGTTAAAACGTTGCACAAAAAACGCTGAAAAGGTTGACAAACGCGAAAAATATCGCTACTATATATGTGCAGACAACGGAAAAGCAGGTGTCTGTCAACACTCCATTTTCTGATGAATCCGTTCCGTGAAGAAGCAGCCGGAACGGATTTTTATTTGTTTACAAGCGCATAATCGCGCATACCCGGTATCGCACCGCCGGAGACTTCCCATAGATACAGACTGGCCACGCTGCAGTACGGACTGAATCGCCGATGATATTTCTCAAACAGTTTGCGGTCAATTTTGCGGTGGTGATATACCATGCGCAGTCCGCGCTGGATCGCCAGATCATCGTAGCTGAACACGTTCGGCCGCTGCAGGCAGAACAGCAGGATCATCTCGGCAGTCCATACGCCGATACCCTTAAGCGAACTGAGTGTGCGGATTGCATCCGCGTCGCTCATGTGCTTCACGCTTTCCAGATTGAAAGCGCCGCTGCGTATCTTTTCGGCAAAATCCGTGATGTATTCCGCCTTGCGGAAGGTCATGCCGAGCGACTGCAGCAGGGGAACACCGGCTGCGGCGATGCTGTCGGCGGTTACCGTGCCGAGCGCGTCCTGCATGCGCTGCCAGATGGTCGCCTGTGCTTTTGTGGAAATCTGCTGCCCGATGATATGGTGCACGACCGAGGAAAACAGGTCGGTGTCCACTGTTCGGTCAATATGGCCGAGCCGGTCGATGACAGCGGCAAGTCTGCTGTCTTTGGCCTTGAGATAATCGGTTTCGGTCTGTCCGTACGCGAAATACATAGCTGTCACTTCCTTATGCAAACAGTATAACAGAAAGCGGTTTGCAAAGCTAACAGGAGAGGATAAAACTTGGCAGTTCCGCCTAAATTTTCGGCAGCACTACCAATTTTTGCTTTGCGATTTCGGTGATACTGCCAGATACTCTGTGCTTGACATTAACCGATTCGTTGCGTTATAATTTTTATGCAAAGTTTATTAGCCGAATCGGGGGCGTAGCTCAGCTGGGAGAGCGTTTGACTGGCAGTCAAGAGGTCATGGGTTCGATCCCCACCGTCTCCACCATACAAAACAGGGACAAGAGATTTTACCTCTTGTCCCTGTTTTGTTCTATCTTACCCGGAAATACCAAACAGCTGTCTGCCGTTTTCGGTTGTAATCCGTTCAACCTCTGCGGCACTTATGCCCTTGATTTCCGCGATAGTCTCAGCCATGCGATGCACATACAGCGAGGAATTACGGCGGCCGCGAAACGGCTCGGGTGCCATGTAGGGCGAATCGGTCTCGATCATCAGTCGCTCCATCGGCACTTCGCGAATGACTTCCTTCGCCTTTTTGGCATTTTTGAATGTGATAACACCGGTAAATGACAGATAATAGTTGAGTTTCAGCAGTTCGCGTGCCATTTCGACGTGACCGGCATAGCAGTGGTACACGCCGATCACATCCGGATACCGACGGGTGATCTCCATGCTGTCGGCGTGCGCATCGCGGTCATGCACGATGACAGGGAGGTGCAGTGCACGCGCCAGCTCCATTTGGCGGGCAAATACAACCTGCTGCCGCGCACGCGCACGCTCATCTTTTTCCCAGTAATAGTCAAGACCAATTTCGCCGATGGCGCGAACCTTGCTTTCGTTCTGTGCCAGTGCGCGGATGGTCTCCAGATCAGCCTCCCAGCCGTCCTCGATGTTCTCCGGGTGAATACCGACTGCCGCATATACAAATGGATATTTATTCGCGTAGCTGACCGCCTTGCGCGAGCTTTCCACATCACAGCCGGGATTGAGAATCAGGCCGACATTGTTCTCGGGCATGGAAGCCAGCAGCGTATCGCGGTCCTCGTCGAACCGTTCATCGTCATAGTGTGCATGTGTATCAAAAAGCATAGTAAACCTTCCTCAAATCCAGCCGAAATGCCTGCAGGCGTTCCAAAGTCCATCCTTATCCACGTCGGTTGTGATGTAATCCGCTTTCTCCTTGAGCGCGGCGCGGGCATTGCCCATCGCAATAGACAGCCATCCCTGACCGAACATGCAGATGTCGTTCATGCCGTCGCCAAACACCACAATATCCTCATCCGGAATGGATAAAAGCTGCTGAAAATAGCGAATACCTCGCTGTTTTTCCTTCGGTTCAACGAAAATCACATGGGGATTGTACCGCACAAGCGGCAGACCGCCCGCGTCAATATGATTCTCCTCATCAGGCGTGCAGACGTAGTAAACCTTGTACAGATGCTCCAGCCTGTGATAATCAAAATGCGGGTCCCACAGAACAGGGAAGTAGTTCTCCGGTGCATACGGAAGATAATTTTTATCTGTTGTTACGCATAGTTTCTCATTCTCCGGCGACACCGCCCACGGAATACCGGCCTGCTCGAGCCGCTCGATCAGCGCAATGCAGTCGGCCGCCGGCAGCGACTCCATCTCGACAATTTCGCCGTTGTGCGTTACGCTCCAGCCGCCGTCCGCTACAATGTCCGTGAAGCCGTAGCGCGCGGCAACGGCTGCCGCAGATGCCTGCAGCCGTCCGGTCGCAATGGCGGTAAAGTGGCCGTTAGCACGAAGCTGCGCCAGTGCCTTTACTGCGCTTTCCGGCATCATGGTGGTGAGACCGGTGGAAAGCGTGCCGTCAATATCAAAAAAGAAGTATTTTTTGTGCATGTAAAACCCTCAATAACAGAGTGAAGAGTGGAGAGTGCAGAAAACATAAATCTCCACTCTTCACTCTCCACTCTGTTCTTAACTCTTTTGCTTAAAATATATCACAGAATCATAAACAGCGTGCCTGCCGCAATCAGAATGCCGCCGATCACGCCCTTGACCGTCACAGTCTCGTGCAGGACAACAAACGCCAGAATCATCGTGATAACAACGCTCAGCTTGTCGATCGGAGCCACACGGCTGGCCTCGCCCATCTGCAGGGCCTTGTAGTAAAACAGCCACGAACCGCCGGTCGCCAGTCCGGACAGGGTAAGGAATACCCAGCTTTTGGCGCCGATTGCGCTTACGCCGCCCTGTTTTCCCAGCAGGAAGACCATGCCCCATGCCATCACGAGCACCACGGCGGTTCGGATAGCAGTAGCAAGCGTGCTGTCCACGTTTTCCACGCCGATTTTGGCTAAAATCGTTGTCAGTGCGGCAAATACCGCAGAGAGCAGCGCATAAATGATCCACATTGCATTTCGCCCTCTTGTCATAATTTTCGCTTCCTAAATTGTTGATTGTAGTGTGTGCGAAATTATACATGGGATAACACATCTGTTAACCCATTCGTAGGGCGGGCTGCCCTCAGCCCGCCGTTGCAACCGAGTGTTCCTGTTTATGTGCGGCGGGGTGAGGGCACCCCGCCCTGCGGAATCCGTTGTAAAGTGTGTTTATTTTAGCACAGCTTCGCGCCGGCCGGAATGCTGTCGTCCAGCATGAGCAGGTTGAGCTTTTCGTCCTTTTCGGCGGAAAGCAGCATGCCGTTGGACTCCTGACCCATCATCTTGCGCGGCGGCAGGTTGGTAACGGCGACGACCGTCTTGCCGACCAGCTCCTCCGGCTTGTAATACTTGGCAATACCGGACAGAATCTGACGCGGCGTGCCCGAGCCGTCATCCAGCTGGAACTTGAGCAACTTATTGCTCTTCTTGACGTTCTCGCACGCGAGGACCTTGCAGACCGTCATATCGACCTTGCAGAAATCGTCAAACGGGATATCCGGCAGGAACTCAACTGCGGGCTTCTGCTCTGCCTCGGCAGCCTTCTTTTCCTCCTCGATCTCAGCGAGCTTCTTCGGAATGTCGATGCGCTCGAACAGGATGGAGGCTTCGCCGACCGGCTGGCCCGGCTGCATGCCGTCAAACGAGGTCAGGCTCTCGACGCCCTTGTTTTCAACACCCAGCTGTGCGAAAATCTTGTCGGCGGTGTCCGGCAGATACGGCTTCAGCTCAACAGCGGCAAATCGGATCGCTTCGAGCAGGTTGTACAGCACCGTGCCCAGACGCGCCTGCTTGCTCTCGTCCTTGGCGAGCGCCCACGGCATGGTCTCGTCGATATACTTGTTGGAGCGGCGCAGCAGTGCAAATACCTCGTCGATGGCGTCTGCAACGTGCAGGGTGTCCATCTTTTTCTCAACAGCTGCCGGCAGACCGAGTGCGACTGCCTTCAGTTCGTCATCAAGCGCTTCCGGTGCGGTCGGCGCCGGAACAATGCCGCCGAAATACTTCTTGGTCATGGCAATCGTGCGGTTGACCAGATTGCCGAGCACATTTGCCAGATCAGAGTTAATGCGCTCGCAGATCAGCTCGTAGGAGAGCACACCGTCATTTGCGAACGGCATCTCGTGCAGAACGTAGTAGCGGATGGCATCCACACCGAACAGACGGACGAGGTCGTCCGCGTAGATAACGTTGCCGAGCGACTTGGACATCTTGCCGTCGCCGACCAGCAGCCACGGATGACCGAATACCTGCTTCGGCAGCGGCTCGCCGAGCGCCATCAGGAAGATCGGCCAGTAGATGGTGTGGAAGCGGATGATATCCTTGCCGATCAGGTGCACATCAGCCGGCCAGAACTTCTTGTAGTGCTCATCGTGGTTGCCGTCCGGATCGTAGCCGCAGAACGTGATATAGTTGGTAAGCGCATCCAGCCAAACATAGACAACATGGCCCGGGTCAAAGTCTACCGGAATGCCCCAGCTGAACGAGGTGCGGGAAACGCACAGGTCCTGCAGACCCGGCTTGAGGAAATTGTTTACCATCTCGTTCTTGCGGCTCTCCGGCTGGATAAACTCGGGGTGCTCCTCGATGTGCTTCATCAGACGGTCGGCGTACTTGCTCATGCGGAAGAAGTATGCCTCCTCCTCGGCGTCTACGCACGGGCGGCCGCAGTCCGGGCAGCAGCCGTCCTTCAGCTGGCTCTCGGTCCAGAAGGACTCACACGGCTTGCAGTACTTGCCCTTGTACGCACCCTTGTAAATATCGCCCTGATCATACAGCTTTTTGAAGATCTTCTGCACCTTTTTCTCGTGCATCGGGTCGGTGGTGCGGATGAACTTGTCATAGGTGGTGTTCATCAGATCCCAGATGGTCTTAACCTCACCGGCAACCTTGTCAACGTGCTGCTGCGGCGTGATGCCGGCTGCCTCGGCCTTCTCCTGAATCTTCTGACCATGCTCGTCCGTGCCGGTCTGGAAGTAAACATCGTAACCGGTCATGCGCTTGTAGCGTGCGATAGCGTCGGCCAGCACGATCTCGTAGGTGTTGCCGATGTGCGGCTTCGCCGAGGTGTAGGCGATCGCCGTTGAGATATAATAGGGTTTCTTGTCCATTCGTGTATTCTCTCCTTACATATATAAATATGTTTTATGCGTAACAGCGGGGAACAGGGAACAAAAAATCCTCCGTTCCTGCAATGGCCTGTATTTTGCCACTGCAAGGACGGAGGACAAACCTTCCGTGTTACCACCTTGCTTTACGCCTTCCTCGCGGAAGAACGCCTCAGCGGGTAGGATGCTACCCATCGTCCCCGATAACGGCAGGACTTTGCCGCCGCAGCCTTGCATACTATTACAAAGTAAGTTCGGTGCGAAGCTCCAAGACCATGTTCGGCAGTGCCCTCCGCGTTCCGCTTTCACCGCCCGGAACTCGCTTTGACGTACTTCACTGCGTACTCTTCTCTTCACAGCTTTTAACAGATGTGCTCAGGAAAACAGCGTTTTCCTGTATACAGTGTTATTTTACTATATTGGAGAAGGTTTGTCAAATCTGTTTACGGTGCAGCAAGGCCGGCCGTCGCAGTCTCAAGCAAAAAAAGTCTTGACAACAGCGGCTCAGAGGTCTAATATAAAAACATATTGATAAAGGTGATGAACGGGTAAAGTAATTGTCACCCCTGTCCGCAGAGAGCTGCCGGTTGGTGTAAGGCAGCGTCAGGAAGCAGTGAAACTCGCCCGGGAGCTGTCCGCTGAAAGTCCTTCGGACCGGTAGGAGGGAACGGATACCCACCGTTACAGGGGGAGCGCATTGTCAGATGTGCATAGAGGGGTCGCACCATACTGCGGCAACAAGAGTGGTACCGCGGAGCTTTCGCTTCGTCTCTTAATGATTGGATTAAGGGACGGAGCTTTTTTTGTCCCTGTAAACCCGGTAAAATTCTGAATAGGAGAGGACAAGATACCATGGGAAGAACAGTTAAGATTTTTGATACGACGCTGCGTGACGGTGAGCAGTCTCCCGGCTGCAGCATGAACCTGAATGAGAAGATCGAGGTTGCAAAGCAGCTCGAAGCCCTCAAGGTTGATATCATTGAAGCAGGCTTTGCGGCTGCTTCTCCCGGCGATGCTGCTGCCATCGCAGCAATCGCTGATACCGTGCGCGGCGCTACCATCTGTTCGCTGGCACGCTGCCGTGAGCAGGACATCGAGGCGGCATGGAACTCTATCCGCCGTGCAGAGTCTGCCCGCATTCACACCTTCCTGGCAACCAGCCCGGTACACATGGAGTACAAGCTGAAGATGACGCCGGAGCAGGTGCTCGAGTCCGTAGCGCACAACGTAGCCTTCGCCAAGAAGTTCTGCTCGGATATCGAGTTCTCCGCTGAGGACGCAACCCGCTCCGACCTCGACTTCCTGTGCCGCGTTGTGGAAACCGCCATCAAGGCCGGTGCTACTACCATCAACATTCCGGATACCGTCGGCTACATGATTCCGCAGGAGTACGCATCCCGCATCAAGTATCTGCGTGAGCACACCGAGGGTATCGAGAACGTAATCCTGTCCTGCCACATGCACAACGACCTCGGCATGGCAGTTGCAAACTCTCTGGCAGGCGTTGAAGCCGGTATTGACCAGATCGAGTGCACCATCAACGGCATCGGCGAGCGCGCAGGCAACGCCTCCATGGAGGAGTGCGTCATGGCGCTCAAGACCCGTGCCGATCACTTCGGTATCGGCTGCAACATCGAGACCACCCAGATCTACCGTGCAAGCCGCATGATCCAGACCATTACCGGCGTTGCTGTTGCACCGACCAAGCCGATCATCGGTGCAAATGCGTTCGCACACGAGGCAGGCATCCACCAGCACGGCGTAATGGCCAACAAGGAAACCTACGAGATCATGACTCCGGAATCCGTCGGTATCCCGAAGAACGCGATCGTGCTCGGCAAGCACTCCGGCCGTCACGCCTTCGAGGAACGTCTGCATGAGCTGGGTTACACGCTCGACCATGAGAAGCTCGAGAAGGCATTCGAGAAGTTCAAGGTTCTGGCTGACAAGAAGAAGGTCATCAAGGATCGCGACCTCGAGGGCCTGATCGGTGCTGTTCCGGTTTCCGGCGAGGAGCGCTACACGCTCGACCGCTTTGTCATCAACTCTGGCAACACCATTACCTCTACCGCTGTTATCCGTGTCAAGAAGGGCGACGAGATGTTTGAGCGCGCTGCCGCTTCCGACGGCCCGATCAACGCATCGTTCCATGCAATCGACAAGATCATCGGCAAGGAAATCGTTCTGGAGGACTACTCGCTGCGCGCACTGACCGACGGCGAGGACGCACAGAGCGAGGCTATTGTCAAGATCCGCGTAGACGGCAGCAACGAGGTTGTTACCGGCCGCGGCGTATCGGTTGACGTTATGGAGGCGTCCATCAAGGCGTACATCAACGGCATTAACAAGTATTTTAACGACTAATTCAGCAGGAGGAACGCTGTTATGGGTATGACAATGACGCAGAAGATCCTCGCGAAGCACGCGGGTCTGGAAAGCGTAACGGCAGGTCAGCTGATCGAGGCAAACGTAGATCTCACGCTGGCAAACGATATCACCGGTCCGGTTGCCATCCGAGAGATGGAGAAGGCGGGCTTCGACAAGGTGTTCGACAACACCAAGATCGCGCTCGTAATGGACCATTTTGCACCGAACAAGGATATTAAGTCCGCTGAGCAGTGCCTCGAATGCCGTGAGTTCTCCAAGAAGTACAACATCGTAAACTTCTTCGACGTTGGCGCAATGGGTATCGAGCACGCGCTGCTGCCGGAAAAAGGTCTGACCGCTCCCGGTGAGCTTATCATCGGCGCGGACAGCCACACCTGCACCTACGGCGCACTGGGCGCATTCTCCACCGGCGTCGGTTCTACCGATCTCGCCGCAGGCATGGCGACCGGCAAGGCATGGTTCAAGGTGCCGAGCGCCATCAAGTTTGTGCTCACCGGCAAGCTGAACCCGTGGGTATCCGGCAAGGACGTTATCCTGCACATCATCGGCAAGATCGGCGTGGACGGCGCGCTGTACAAGTCGATGGAGTTTGTCGGCGAGGGCGCACACGAGCTGTCCATGGACGACCGCTTCACCATCTCCAACATGGCCATCGAGGCCGGTGCGAAGAACGGCATCTTCCCGGTAGACGACAAGACGATGAATTACATCAAGGGCCGCGTAAACCGCGAAGTTACCGCATTCGAGGCCGACGCTGACGCCGAGTACGAGCAGACCATCGAGATTGACCTGTCTGCACTCCGTCCGACCATCGCGTGCCCGCACCTGCCGGAGAACACCAAGACCATTGACGACCTCGGCCATATTGAGGTTCAGCAGTCGGTCATCGGTTCCTGCACCAACGGCCGCATCGATGATATGCGCGTTGCAGCCGAAATCCTCAAGGGCCGCAAGGTAAATCCGAATGTGCGCACCATCATCATCCCCGCAACACAGGAAGTTTACCTGCAGTGCATCGAGGAGGGTCTGACCAAGATCTTCATTCAGGCTGGCGCTATCGTTTCCACGCCGACCTGCGGCCCGTGCCTCGGCGGTCATATGGGTATTCTGGCGCATGGCGAGAAGGCGGTTTCCACCACCAACCGCAACTTTGTAGGCCGTATGGGTCATATCACCTCGGAAATTTATCTGGCAAGCCCGGCCGTCGCTGCCGCAAGTGCGGTAGCAGGCTATATCTGCGCACCGGACGACCTGAAGTAAGGGAGGAAACACATACCATGAACGCAAAAGGCAAGGTTTTCAAGTACGGCGATAATGTCGATACCGACGTTATCATCCCCGCACGTTATCTGAATATCGCAGACCCGAAGGAGCTGTCCACCCACGCAATGGAGGACATCGACGCGGATTTCGTGAAGAATATGCACCCGGGCGACATCGTTGTTGCGACCCGCAACTTCGGCTGCGGCTCCTCCCGTGAGCACGCACCGCTCGTTCTCCGTGAGAACGGCGTTTCCTGCGTTATCGCGTCCTCGTTCGCGCGTATCTTCTACCGCAACGCCATCAACATCGGTCTGCCCATCCTCGAGTGCGAGGCAGCGGCGAACGGCATTGATGCAGGCGACGAGGTAGAAGTAGACTTCGACACCGGCGTGATCACCGACGTTACCAAGGGCGAGAGCTGGCAGGCAGCTGCATTCCCGCCGTTTATCCAGAACATCATCAAGGCAGGCGGCCTGCTCAAGTCGCTCAAGGAGAGAGAGGCATAATCCCATGGAATACAATATTGCTGTTGTCAAGGGCGATGGCATCGGCCCGGAGATCGTATCCGAGGCTATGCTCGTGCTCGATAAGGTCGGCGAAAAGTTCGGCCACAAGTTTGGTTTTCAGGAAGTCCTCGCAGGCGGCTGCTCGATCGACAAGAACGGCATCCCGCTGACCGATGAGACCATCGAGATCTGCAAGAATGCGGATTCCGTGCTGCTCGGCGCGGTAGGCGGTCCGAAGTGGGACGATGTGCCGAGTGCCAAGCGTCCGGAGAAGGCACTGCTCGGTCTGCGCGCCGCACTGGGCCTGTTCGTCAACCTGCGTCCGGCGCAGATGCACAAGGCACTTGCGGATGCGTGCCCGATCAAGCCTGAGATCATCGGTGACGGCTTCGACATTCTCGTTTGCCGTGAGCTGACCGGCGACGTTTACTTCGGCAAGCACTACCGCCGCGAGAGCGACAAGGGCTGGGGCGAGACCGGCGCGGACGACATGAACTACTCGGTTTATGAGGTAGAGCGCATCGGCCGCCGTGCTTTTGAGATGGCGATGAAGCGCAATAAAAAGGTCTGCTCGATAGACAAGGCAAACGTGCTCGAAACCAGCCGCGTATGGCGCGAAACCATGCACCGCATCAAGGACGAGTACCCGGAGGTCGAGTACACCGATATGTATGTTGACAACTGCGCGATGCAGCTCGTCCGCAATCCGGGTCAGTTCGATGTTATCGTAACCGGCAACCTGTTCGGCGATATTCTGTCCGATGAGGCTTCCATGATCACCGGCTCTATCGGTATGCTGCCGTCCGCCTCGATGAATGAGAGCGGCAAGGGTATGTATGAGCCTATCCACGGCTCCGCGCCGGACATCGCGGGCAAGGGCATTGCGAACCCGATCGCGACCATCCTGTCGTGCGCGATGATGCTGCGCTACTCGTTCGGCCTCAAGGACGAGGCAGACGCCATCGAAACCGCTGTTGAGAATGTCCTCAACGCAGGTCACCGCACCGCGGACATCGCCGCAAAGGGTGAGAAGGTACTGTCCACCTCCGAGATGGGTGCACTGATCCGCGAACAGCTTTAATTGTGCGGTGTTGCCTTAAGAATAATCAGGAATGAGTAATCCGTAATTACTCCGTGAATTTTTCCTATCAAGAAACCCGGTTGCGATTAGGCTGCAACCGGGTTTTTCGATAGTCTTGCGGCTTCGGTTTTTCGAAGCCGTTTTTGTTATATGGAGAATCGGCTTTACGCGTTCTCGCTGTTTCTCTCGCTCTTGGCATAGCTCTTGAACGAGTGGATAACGATCGTCAGACCGAGCACAATCAGCAGTACCGCAAGGATAAGCTGCAGACCGTTTGCGATGAATACCGCTCCCCAGGTGGTCTCACCGGCCGGGATAGCCGTTGAGGCGGCAGCAGAGATCGCCTTTACCATAGCGAGGAAACGCTGCACCAGCGCGGTGAAGGTAACACACAGCATGATGATCAGCGGCGGGAAGATCATCTTGTTGCTGCGGCCGGTAACCTTGAGGAATACGCAGAGCGTGATGAGCACCAGAGCGCTCAGCAGCTGGTTGGCCGAACCGAACAGCGGCCAGATATTGGCATAGCCGATCTTGGTGAGCAGGAAACCAAATGCCAGCGTGATAACCGTGGAAAAATATACGTTGCAGAACAGCTTGCGCCAGCCCTCGGCATGCTCCATGTCATCGACGGAGAACAGCTCCTGAAAGCTCATGCGGCCGATACGCGCAACTGCGTCCAGACTGGTCAGCGCCAGTGCGGAAACACACATGGTCATAAATGCAGTAGCAACATAAACCGGAACGCCGAACATCTCGAAGAAGCCTGCGACACCGCTGCTGAATACCTGGAACGGCGTGCCCGCTGCCGGCGTACCGTCAGCTGCTGCAGCAGCACCGGCAACGCACAGTGCCAGAACAGCCAGCAGACTTTCCAGCACCATTGCGCCATAGCCAACCTTGGGCATGTCCTTTTCGTTCTCGATGGTCTTGGAGGACGTACCCGAGGAAACCAGACTGTGGAAACCGGAAACCGCACCGCATGCAACGGTTACAAACAGGATCGGGAACATCGTGCCGAGCTTCTCATTGGTAAAACCGGTGAATACCGGCAGGTTCATAGTCGGATGTGCAACAACCAGACCGACGACTGCGCCTGCGATCATGCAGATGAACATGAAGGTGGTCATGTAGTCGCGCGGCTGCTTGAGCAGCCACATCGGAAGGACAGCGGCAAAGAAGATATAAACGAAGGTGATATAGCTCCATGCTGCCTTGCCGAAGATAAGCGGGCAGTTCATGCCGATTGCAAAGGAGGCAACGATGCACACAATGCCGACAACGGCTTCCTTCCAGCCGGTCAGGTTAAACTTTTTCTGGACTCGCTATTCCAGATAAATTCCATGCTTACTCCTTTATGTTACGCTCGCGCTTGGCGGCTGTGCCTTTTGAGGGCTGCACCGCCTACGCTCGCTAGTGATGTATGTTATGTTAGTATATATATCTATCCTATATTGGATATAGAGTTGCTTTATTGCCGCCAGAAGATGATTCCTAAACTCTGGTGATTACTGGGGATTTACGATGCATCATCGTATAGCCACTCTCCCAAAAAAGGTATCAGATTTGAGTTTTTTTCCATCTCTGGGACTGGCTGCACTGGTTCCTCTGCTTCGAAGAATGCCGCTGTAGCTCGTTTGACTTCATTCACAGCTCGAAGAATATCTCCTTTAGAGAAAAATTCTGGTGCATATCTTGCTTTATGATTCCGCGCTATAATCTTGGGATTGCTTACTCCGATTCTCTCCAATAGATCAACCAATTGCTTGCGATTGTATGAGATTATGCAAGTCAATTATTCAGCACTTTT